>MAAC01008428.1_pt1 | contig 10866 bp, 10 predicted proteins | sample 1115981 | NCBI WGS metagenome assembly MAAC01 (sample SAMN04961126, study PRJNA320927) | seawater metagenome | isolation source: sample BD02T64 sea water enriched with oil for 64 days | place: USA:Gulf of Mexico | collected 2013-07-27 | reverse complement strand
TGTGCCCATCATGCAAGGGGGGCGTGGGGGGGCTAGCCCTAGTTTGTCCTTTTGGGAACTCGGTCATTTCAACCGCTGGTTCAGATTGTGGGTGCGGTGGGCCCAATTTATTTCCGCAGCGATGGGAGCCGGCGGCGCTCCATTTCTGCTCGCCAAATTTGCTGCAGGAGCGCCGTCGCGCGCCTCTGCTGCGTGTCATTTCGGGTGTTGGTCGTTCAGTTTTTCCACATTGAGGCTGCAGTCTGTCACGCGGCGCCGCTATAAATGGTTGTGCGCAGGGGCGTCGTGGCTGACGTCGTTCCCACGCTCAAGGAAAAGGTCTTCCACATTGCGCAACGAAAGCGGGAAACGAACCTACAACATACGCGCCAGCCTGATGATCTCCGGCGACGTTATGAAATAGCGAAATGGACTGCGTTTTGTCATCCGAGACGCTAAGTGAGCCGCCCGCACTCTTCAACCAAGTTTTGTCTGACGGTGCCCTTGACAGGGTTCTCAATTACATAAGTAATGGCCGTTAGATTCAGTTGACACTTTGAAAAATGAAATTCAGCGCACCCGTTCAAAAATATGCCAGGATCATCCAACGTCTGGAGGCGTTTTCGCCACAGGCCGTAGTATTTTTTATGGCGATGTTCCTGTCAGTGTCGGTAGCCATGCTGGCGGCCGAAGCCTTCATCTATCCCGGTGGGATTGCAAACTTGCGCTGGGGGATGGATTTCGTTCCCATGTGGCTGAGCGGCAGCCTGTTTCACGAAGGCGGCGCTCTGCATTTGTTTGATCCGGCGGTCATGGTGCAACGGCAAAGCCTGTTCACGCAGGTGGAGGGCGTGTTGTTGTGGCACTACCCCCCCACCTACCAATTGCTTGTCGATCCGTTGCACTATTTGCCATTTTATGCTGCGCTAACGCTGTGGACGCTGCTCGGGGCCGGTGTCTGGGTTGCAACGGCGCGGGTTTATGCACCGGTCAAGGGTGCCCTTGGGTTCCTGTTCGTGTTTGGGGCGCCAGCCTCTGCGATTTGCCTGATGCAGGGACAGAACGGCCTGCTGACGGCGGCCCTGCTGGGCGTTGCACTGATCGCCCGCGAGCGTGGCAATGCCTGGCTTGCCGGGCTTTTAATTGCCCTGTTGCTGTCCAAACCACAACTCGGTCTGGCCATTCCAATTGCGCTGCTTGCGGTCCGGGACTGGCGAACAATTGGCGCAACATGCCTGTTTGGCACCGCTTTTCTGGCGGTTTCCCTGATTATTTACGGGCCAGAAACCTGGCTGGCCTTCTTCGAAAACTTCAAACTAGTTTCCCTTGCCATGCGGTCAGGTGATCTATGGAGCCAGCAGCCCGGACCCTACGCCTTACTTTCACTGCTCGGATCAGGGCACATGATCGCGATGACTGGACACCTGTTCATTGCACTCGGCGCAGCCACAGTCCTATGGTCAATCTGGCGTCGCTCAGTTCCTGGCGAATTGCGCATCGCAGCTCTTATGACCGCAACGTTGTTGATCACCCCGTTTTCGTTCCGGTATGACATGACGATAACACTGCTTGGACTTGCAATGCTTACCCGGCATTTATCTGAACGACACTGGCGTTTGGGTGAAAAATCCCTGATTGCAATTCTTTGGATGACACCGGCTGTCATGCCCACAGTCGCAGATATCAGCATGGTGCAGATCGGGACGATCGCGCTTGCTGTTCAACTCTGGATGATATGGCGCGCCGCTGGTGAAGCTGTGTAGCCACCTCCACGAGTCCTGGCCACCTCAACCCAATTTCAACCGTTTCCCCAACCGCCGAAATGCCGTCCAAGACCAGGGGCTGTTTGCGTCTCTGCGGATCCAGCACTTCAAGCTCGTGAAACTCCATGCGCATCGCGCCCTCTTTTTGTTGCACAAAAGCAATTGACCCCAGGTGCCCCATTATTAAATACATTCCTTTATGCTATTATTTTGGCGCTTTGGCCGAAGTCGCTTATTTTGGATAGTAATTGGAATTACTCAAGAATCAGGCCCGTAATAAGGAGCAGCGTGGTAATGTTTTTAGAAACCCGTGAAATCCTCGTTGCCGACCTTGACGGCACGCTATTGCGCAGCGACATGCTTTACGAAAGCTTTTGGTCGGCTTTCGGGCGTGATTGGCGGAGCCCATTTCTGTCGGTGGCAGCCTTGTCGAGAGGGCGAGCGTCCTTGAAACGCCATTTGGCGAAGACCGCACTCATCGAGGTATCGACGCTGCCTTACGACTGGCAGGTCATTTCCTACATCGAAGAATGGCGTAGTGCTGGCGGGCGTACGGCCTTGGTGACCGCGAGCGATCAGGCGCTAGCTCAAGTCGTCGCAGATCATCTTGGCGTTTTTGATGAAGTCCATGGGTCAGATGGTAGCCTAAACCTTAAAGGCGAACGAAAGGGGTCCTTTCTTGAAGAACGTTTCGGAACGCAGGGGTTTGCCTATATGGGCGATGCCTCGGCGGATCTGCCGGTTTGGCAACGAGCGGCCAAGGCCATTACCGTCAACGCTCCCGTAGCTCTGCGCCGGGAAGCGGAACACGTTTGCGAAAACGTGGAACACCTCGCAACCAGGACGTTGTCGATCAGGCCCTACATAAAGACAATGCGTCCCCACCAGTGGGTCAAGAATATTCTGGTTTTTCTGCCCATGCTGGCGGCGCATCAGTTCGAGTGGGCGACACTCCTACTTTCCTTACTGGCGTTCATCTCCTTCAGTCTGGTTGCATCCAGCGTTTATGTCCTGAACGACTTGCTCGATCTCTCAGCGGACCGCGCACATCCTCGCAAGAAGAACCGCCCCTTTGCCTCGGGCAGTATTCCCATCGCACACGGAACGTGGATGGCGGCCGAGTTGATCCTGTTGGGCGCCGTGTTTGCCGTCCTGATTGGGTGGGACTTCTTCTTGGTCATGGCGGGTTACTATCTGTTGACGATCGCCTATTCTCTCCACCTGAAGAGACAGATCGTCATCGATATCTGCGTTCTTGCCGGTCTTTATACAATGCGGATCGTTGCTGGCGCAGCGGCAACGGGAATTCCGCTTTCTGTCTGGCTGTTAGCTTTCTCAATCTTCTTCTTCCTTTCGCTTGCGGCGGTCAAACGACAGGCCGAGTTGGTTGACAGCGCGGAACGAGGCAATCTCAATACGACCGGTCGGGGCTATCACGTTGATGATTTGCCAATCATCTCAATGATCGCAATCAGCGCCGGCTATGTCTCCGTGCTGGTGATGGCGCTCTATGTGAATTCACCTGCTGTCGTTGAACTTTATGCCAACCCTCAAGCCCTGTGGGGCGTTTGTGCCGTGCTCCTCTACTGGATCACCCGTACCGTCATGGTGGCCCACCGGGGCCACATGCATGATGATCCTGTTGTCTACGCTGCCAAAGACCGGATCAGTCAGATTTGCTTCCTCATTATCTTCGCCTTCGTTCTTGGAGGGGCGAATTCGTGACACTGCAGACGCTCATCTTTCGCTACGCTGTCTTCGCGGTCCTCGCGACAGTGGCCAACCTCGCAACGCAGCGCGCGGTCCTAAAGCTGGGGGACACGGGTTTCATCTTTGCGCTTGCTGTTGGTGTGGGGACCATCGTCGGCCTGATCATCAAGTATCTGCTCGACAAGCGCTGGATCTTCTACCACCAGGAAACCGGCCTCAAAAACCATGGCCAGAAGTTCTCGCTCTATACGGCGATGGGGGTCGTTACCACCGCTATCTTCTGGGGAACCGAGACAGCCTTATGGCTGATCTGGCAAACCGATTTGATGCGCGAGCTGGGGGCCGTCATTGGGCTAATGATCGGCTATGTGGTGAAATACAATCTGGACCGGCGCTTTGTGTTCACGGACCGTCAGTTGAGGGCAACGGCATGAAGTTGTCGGGCTGGGGGCGATATCCCGTCATAGAGGCGCAGGTACACGCGCCGCGCAGTGCCGACGCGCTGCGCGCGCTTGTATTGTCTAGCTCGAGCGTGATCGCACGCGGGAATGGTCGGGCCTATGGAGATAGCGCGATCAACCCGGCTGCCACCATCGAGATGCGGCATTTGAGCCGAATGCTGGCTTTTGATGCCACGTCGGGACAGCTGACCGCCGAAGCTGGCGTAATCCTCGGCGATATCATCACTGCCTTCCTGCCTCGGGGCTGGTTTCCAGCGGTCACGCCTGGAACGAAATTCGTGACGCTCGGCGGCATGATCGCGGCTGATGTTCACGGCAAAAACCACCACAAGGATGGAAGTTTCGAGAGATGCGTCGATTGGATCGAGGTCATGGGCGCTAGCGGTGAGATCCGACGCTGCTCACGCGAAGAAAATGTCGATCTGTTCGAATGTACGCTCGGGGGGATGGGGCTGACCGGAATCATTCTGCGCGCAGCGATCCGTCTTCGTCATGTGGCGACGGGTTGGATCCGTCAAACGAACATCCCAGCCCCGAACTTGAAAGCGGCGATGGAGGTTTTCGAACAGGCGCAAGACGCAACCTATTCTGTCGCCTGGATCGACTGCCTTGGGACCGGCCAACAACTCGGCCGCTCCCTTGTTATGCTGGGCGAGCACGCGGGCGTCTCAGACCTGCCATCGAAGCGCGTAGATCAACCCTTTCACATCCCCGAAAAGCGCAAACTGTCGATCCCGCCCTATTTTCCGTCCTTCACGCTCAATCGGATTACTGTGCGGGCATTCAACAACCTGTATTACCGCGCAGGTGCACGCAGATCGGGTCAGCAACTCGTCGACTGGGACAGTTACTTCTATCCACTCGACGCTATTCTCGGCTGGAATCGAATCTATGGGCGCAAAGGATTTGCCCAATTTCAGTGCGTCTTGCCCCTCGACCGCTCTGAAGAGGGGCTATCAGCTTTACTCGAAGCGATCGTCAAGGTCGGCGCGGGTTCGTTCCTGGCAGTTCTGAAACGCCTCGGCCCACAGGAGAGCCGCTTCTCCTTCCCGATGGCGGGCTACACGCTTGCCCTTGATTTTCCGGTCACCCGCAAGACCTTCGCCTTGCTGGAGGTGCTCGACAGGATCACGGTCGAACATGGTGGACGCTTCTATTTGGCAAAGGATAGCCGGATGACCGCAGAAACGCTGCGGGCGGGCGACGGGCGTGTCGAAAACTTCACGCAGACACGCGACGAGTTCGGCTGGTCGGGCCGTTTCCGGTCCGCACAAGCAGAAAGGCTCTCGATTTGACGAAACAACCTGTACTTATCTTGGGAGGCCGCTCGGATATAGGCAAGGCCGTGACGCACAAGTTTGCGAGCATGGGCCACCCCATCCAGCTGGCGGCACGGAATGCGGCGACACTTGATTCGGAAAAGACCGATCTCGAGTTGCGATATGGCGTTCCGGTCTCACTCCATGAGTTCGACGCCCTTGCTACGGAGACGCATGAAAAATTCGTGGCCAATCTTCCAGAGCTGCCAGGGATCGCTGTCTCGGCCGTTGGGTTGATGGGAAGCCAGACCGAGAACGAACGCGATCTCGAAGCTGCCATTCGCGTCATGCGGAGCAATTACGAAGGCCCGGCGAGCATTCTTGCCGTCCTTGCCAATCGGTTCACCGATCGCGCCTCCGGCACATTGGTCGGGATCAGCTCGGTCGCGGGAGATCGCGGTCGGGCAACAAACTACATCTACGGATCTTCAAAGGCAGGCTTCACAGCTTTTCTCTCGGGCCTTCGCAATCGCCTGGCCAAGCAGGGTGTTCATGTTGTGACCGTGCTTCCCGGCTTTGTGGCGACCCAAATGACCGAGAGCATGGATCTACCTGCAAAGCTCACCGCCCAACCCAGAGAAGTCGCCGACGCGATTGCGCGGGCCGTAACACACAAGAAAAATATCATCTACATTCGGCCCGTCTGGCGCCCCATCATGATGGTCATCCGAAATATTCCGGAGCGGATTTTCAAGGGGATGAAGATATAACTAGAGATTTAAAGAGCGTCATTTATGTAGCGTTGACTTTTCTTATAGCAGTCTCTGCGGCATCCATCGTTCTGAAGCGGTGGATTGTTGCTGGTATTGGCGTGCTATCTTTCACAATTCCTCGATTGCCGCGCTGCTGACCCGCCCTGGCTTCGCATACCAATAAAGTCGCTGGAGGCCACCGAGCGCAGACATTCCCATGTGAGGCTGGCGCGCCAGGATAGGATTACATGGCGGCAACCGGCCAACCGCTTCTTAAACCTGGTGGATGAAATGGCACGGCGAAACCGATGTCTTGGGAGCAATGAGGAAGAAGCGGGCGGAAATCCATCAGGCTCGCGGCGACGATCTATCGGGCCACTCAAAGAAGCCGGATATACGTCAGCAATCTTGATCGCCGAACCAGACCCATACAGACCGTTGCAACCAGGCGGGGCCCATATACGTCACACATCGCGATACCCCTGTGGGCCCTGTTTTTTGTGGACTTGTATGCACTATATTCCACTGTGAAATTTTTAGTCGGTTCGGCGGGGTCATATAATTTTGTGTCGGATACGCCGCATTCAAAAAAACCCCATTCAGACAATATTTACCTGGAGTGAAATTTGACTTATCGTAACGGGTTATACGGCCGCAACCACGGTGACCTATTATGGCTGACAATTCATATACCTACAGCGAACGGTTTTTCGACTATATTTCAGAGGGCTCTCGACGCTCGGCCAATGTTGTGGCAGGAATAATTCAACCGCTGTTCACCGTCGGTAGCGGTAGTGTGCTGGACACCGGTTGCGGCCAGGGTGTCTGGCTGCAGCGTTTCCTGGAAATTCCCGGTGTCGATGAGGGCGTAGGCGTTGACGGCAACTACGTCAGGCCAGAGTCACTCTACATCTCACGCGACGCTTTTTTAGCCCACGACCTGACCCGACCCCTCGATCTCAAACGGCAATTCACATTGGGGCTCTGCTTGGAAGTTGGTGAGCACCTGCCTCCGACGGCGGGCCCGACGCTTGTTGACACGTTAACCCGGCATGCCTCTATGGTGCTGTTTTCAGCCGCTGTGCCTGGCCAAGGAGGTGAGCGCCATACCGCCATGATTTCGTACCCGTGGATGCTGTGCGGCCGAAACTTGTCGGCAACCGGATGGTAGAACCATGGTACCGCTACAACACTATCCTCTATGTCTCAAAGCACGCCCTTTCCCGGCTACCCGATGATTTATCGGCGCATTTGGTTTCGGATGATCAACCATTGGACGACCTCGCGCCAGCATCCTGGAGGTTGCGCTGCGCCATCCTGTCACTGCTGCCAAGACCGGTAATTGACTGGCTGGCCAGGACAAAACATACTTGGATCCGCTGGTTTCGCGCCCGTGGCCAACGAACATGAACTTCGCAATGGTCGTCAAACGCGAGACTATTCTCAAAATGAGCCGCTTTGCGCTCGTCGGCTCATTCACAGCCATAATCTATCTTTTCGGCTACAATGCTACGCGCGCCTTTCTCGGGATTCCGCCAGCTCTAGCCGCGGTCGCAAGCTATGTTGCAGCGATTTCATTCCAGTATATCGGGCATGCTGCCTTTACCTTTCGCAAGTCCGCTTCCGACAGGGCGCAGTTCGTTCGGTTTCTGGTTCTGAACGGCATTGGGCTGCTTGCGGCGGTGGTATTGACCGTTCTTGTTACCGAGTTGCTTGGCGCTGCTGATTGGGTTTCAAGCCTTTCTGTGGTCGTCGCGCTGCCGCTTCTCAATTGGATTGTAATGCATATTTGGGTGTTTCGATGAATGATGCTGCAAAAGAAGTGATGCGCGCCAAGGTCGGCGCCGGATCAGTGATGGATGACAAGCCGCGCAAAGCACCCAGTCTGGCGTTCGTGATACCCTGCTACAACGAAGAGGTCATGATCGAAGCGCTGTCACGTAGCCTGAAAACCCTCAGCAAGGAATTGGTGGATGGCGGGTATATTCGAGGGGCAGCGCGGATACTCCTTGTCGATGATGGCTCTTCCGATGGAACTTGGCAGCTCATTGCAGACCTGGCGCGCGACGACAAAGTGACCGGCCTAAAACTGTCCCGGAACTTTGGCCACCAGGCAGCCTTGCTGGCCGGGATGTTATGCGCGGAAGACGAGATATTGGTCAGCCTTGATGCGGATCTTCAGGACGACCTTGCTGCAATTCCGAAAATGATCGATGCTTACAAGGACGGTGCCGAGATCGTCTTCGGTGTGCGGTCAGATCGTAGTAGCGATACGGCGTTCAAACGCGTTTCGGCTCATGCTTACTATTCTCTGCTGCGCGGGATGGGCGTAGACATTATTCCCGAACATGCGGATTTCCGACTGATGAGCCGAAAAGCCGTCGAGACGTTGCGGGACCATCAGGAAGTTAACTTGTTTCTCCGTGGCTTGGTCAGCACATTGGGATACCGCTGCGAGCGGGTGTCTTATGCGCGCAACGAACGTTTTGCGGGCGAGACGAAATACTCCCTGGGTAAGATGATTAAATTGGCAGTCGAAGGGATTACCTCGTTTTCTGTCCAACCCCTGCGAATGGTGACCTGGTTCGGTATCATTATCGCTCTCTTTTCCTTTGCATACGGCAGCTACGCGATCGTAATGCGCCTGTTGGGGGCCACCGTGTCCGGCTGGGCTTCGATCGTGGTGTCCATTTATTTGTTGGGCGGCATCCAGATGATCGCGCTTGGCATTATTGGCGAGTACCTTGGGCGCACCTACCTTGAAACCAAGCGCCGACCACCGTTTATAATCGACCAGGTCGTATGAAACGTGTGACACCGATGACGCGGAACCTTCCGTTGCTCGGACTCGTTATAGTTGCGATCATCGTTTGCCTGCCGATTGTGGGAAACAATTATCTGCCGCTGGTGGATTTGCCGAACCATATGGCGCGGCAATATATTGCCGTTACCCCCGGCACGCCGCTTGATGAGTATTACGCCTACGAATTCAAGGCCAAGGGCAATTCTGCGGCGGACCTGATCTGGTTTGTGGCCGCCCACAAATGGCTGACAGTCGAAACATTCTCGAACTGGGTCTTCGCAGTATATGGCGCTGGGCTGGTATTCTCTGTTTCAGTGTTATGGCGGGTGGTCCACGGTCGTTGGGGCTATTGGCCGCTGGCGTCCGCACTGCTGGTCTACAACGCGCCTTTCTTCTGGGGATTCCAGAATTTCCTGCTGACCATTCCATTCGCAATCTTAGCGCTGGCTCTGTGGCTGGCGCTCGAACCGGTGAAAGCTGGCTGGCGCGCGCTACTCTTCATGCCCGTTTGTTATGTTCTTTACCAGATGCACACGCTCGGATTTTCGGTGCTACTCTTTTCGGCATTCGGACGCGAGGTACATCGGCTGATCCTGGCAAGACGGGATGTGTACGCAAAGCTAGTGAGCACTCTGGTGTCTGCCACGTCTTTTCTTATCCCGGTGTCAATTGCCGTGGCACAAGCCGTCAACGGCCCAACAAATCTGTACGGGTCCCTTACCGAATTCGGTGGCTTACCTGAGCGAATTCGGGCACTGCGATCGCCGTTTTTTGCCACGCCGGCAATTGACTACCCCATGGCGGCAGGGCTCAGTATTGCTACGATGGCATTTTTCATCTTCGTGTTGCTTTCGTTGCGTCGCCGCACCGGACCTCGCCTCCAGTTCGCCTCGAAGTTGACCGGACCTGTGATCAGCCTGGCTATTTTGTCCGCTGTTTTGCCTTTCCGGCTCGATGGCGTGGCGCTGGTGAATATCCGATTTCCTTTTGTAGTCTTAGCGCTGGTCATCGGCGGAACTGCCTGGCGGGGGATGCAACGACACAACGTAATTGCACTGGTGGCTGCAGCTTTGGTTCTGGGGGGGCTGCGTATCGGGCAAGTGGACTGGGTTTTTTCACGCCACAGCGACGAGATCGCCGACCTCAGAACCGTTCTTTCCGAGGTTCCGAAAGGGGCACGGCTGCTGACAGTTCGAATGTCGCCGCCGGACCGCGAACATCGCATGTGGCATGTTCAGGCCCATGCCGTGCCTGTGGCACAGGCATTTGTTCCGACGCTCTTTCAGGGGGCACACGGGTTGACAGTCAAGCCCGCCTGGCGCGACAGGTCGATCGCGCAGGGCGCCAGTTTAAGCGCGCAACTGCTGTTTAACGTCGACCCAAGCAGTAATTCATACGCTCACGATACACAATCTGCGTACTGGCAGGGTTGGAAAGAGAAATTCAACGTATTACTGACCCTGGACCCTCTGCCAGCCGAGATTGTGACCAAGAACGGCTTGTCGCTGGTTTCCATGGAAGGGCGGTTTGCGCTTTACACGTTTTGAATGCAGGGCAAAGTGTATTGCGATGGGTGATGTATATGGTCGCCGCCTGATTGCATTGGTCTGTATGGGCCTGGTTCGGCGATCACGATTGCCGCCGTATATCCGGCTTCTTTGATCGACCCGATAGATCGTCGCCGCGAGCCCTGATGGATTTCCGCGCGCTTCTTCCTCATTGCGTCCAAGACATCGGTTTTGCCGTGCCAATCCACACGTCAGGTTTAAGAAGTGGTTGAGCTTTCCGACGGGTTCGAATTAGTCAAGTAACTACGAAAAGTAGACTCTGGCTGCGCCGTAGTCGTCACAAACAGTTACAAAGGGCCGTAAACTGGGACCACGGCAATCAATGATTGCAACATGTACTTGGGCGCAGACACTGGGATCAACGAGCAGTTTCGGTATTGAGGAAACATCTGTGGAGCCAGGCAGGATCAAATGGTTGCGTTGGAGAGGTTAATGCATGAGATTGCAGGACCATCGCCGAAGGAGATTGCGACATGATGATCTATGGATTAAACACCTGCGCGATTTGCCAGAAGGCGCGCAAGGCGTTGGAGGCTGCGGGCAAGGACGTCAGTTTTCGCGATGTCCGGGC
>MAAC01008052.1_pt1 | contig 10876 bp, 12 predicted proteins | sample 1115981 | NCBI WGS metagenome assembly MAAC01 (sample SAMN04961126, study PRJNA320927) | seawater metagenome | isolation source: sample BD02T64 sea water enriched with oil for 64 days | place: USA:Gulf of Mexico | collected 2013-07-27 | reverse complement strand
GGTGACGACTTTCTGAAGGAGGCCGACTGCGTGCGCGTGGCCATGCAATACTCCTATCTCGATGGCGACACCTATATGTTTATGAACTCCGAGGACTACAGCCAGTACGGCCTCAATAGTGACGAGATCGCAGACCAGCTGCTCTACATTAACGAGGGCCTGGAAGACATCACCGGCCTGGTAATGGATGGCGCACTACTGGGCATAGAGCTGCCTCAATCGGTCGCCCTGGAAGTGGTGGATACCGCACCCGGCATTAAAGGCTCCACCGCTGCCGGGCGCACCAAACCAGCAACCCTCACCACCGGGTTGGAAATTCAGGTGCCGGAATATTTGGAACCGGGTGAGATTGTGAAAGTGAATACGGTTACTGGGAAGTTTATGTCCCGTGCTTGAGCCGGTTTATTCAATCAATAATAATATTTGAAATATAAATCTGATAAAAAGAAAACATTACTCAGAAAAAAGGAAAGGCCAAATGCTAGCAACCATAACCACTCCCCGCATCATGCTTATCGGTGGCGGCGCTGTCGCTGAGATCGCCGATGTTATGAGCAAACTTGGCTGCAGCAAGCCCCTATTGGTTACTGACCCCTATATGCGCGACAGCGGCAAAGCGGCCCACGTTACCGACGTGTTAGATGGCCACAACATTACATGGGCTATGTTTGCCGACACCGTGCCAGAGCCGACCGACGACGTGGTCATTAGTGGTGCCGAGATCATTAACAAGGGCGACTTCGACTGTGTCATTGCCCTCGGTGGCGGCAGCCCCATCGACACAGCTAAAGCCATGACCCTGCTGGCACACGGAGGCGGCACGATTCGCGATTACAAGGTGCCCCACCAGGCCAACGAAAGCGGCCTACCGATTATTGCCATACCCACCACGGCGGGCACCGGCTCCGAAGTCACCAAGGTCACGGTGATTACCGATAAGGCCAGCGATGAAAAAATGCTCATCATGGGTCTGGGCTGCCTACCCGCAGCGGCCATTGTCGACTACGAGCTGACCTACAGCGTGCCCTACCGCACCACGGCCGATACCGGCCTCGATAGTTTGACCCACGCCATCGAGGCCTACGTTAGCGCCAAGCACAACCCCTACACCGACACCCTGGCGCTATCGGCGATGGGCCTGATCGCCCGCAATGTTCGCAGTGCCTGCAACGAGCCCGACAACAAAGCCGCCCGCGAGGCGATGATGTTGGCCGCGACCCAGGCCGGCATGGCGTTCTCAAATGCCTCGGTATGCCTGGTACACGGCATGAGCCGACCCATTGGTGCCTTTTTTCACGTTGCCCACGGCCTTAGTAATGCCATGTTGCTACCCGCCGTTACCGCCTTCTCTGCAGGGGCCGCAAAGGAGCGCTACGCCGATTGCGCCCGTGCCATGGGCCTGGTGAAACGGGGCAGCGATACGGAGGCGGCCATTGATAACCTGATCACCGAACTAGGCCAGCTGAATAAAGATCTTAAGGTGCCGTCGCCGAAGGACTACGGCATAGACGAAGAGGACTACTTTTCACTGCTCGACACCATGGCCGAACAGGCGCTGGCCTCGGGTTCGCCGAATAATAATCCGCGCGTGCCATCGGCACACGAAATAGTGGCGCTGTATAAAGAAGTCTGGGCGGCCTAAATTAACAGTGCCTTATAGCACTAAGCCCCGCCACCACAGCCACAACCGCGCCACTGGGCCATCTCGTCCAGTTCGGCGAGTTCCTCCACGGGTGTCAGCCCCTGGCTATAGGCACTAAAGTGGGCCTCGGGGCTGGTGGAAACTAGCCAGGCAGAATCACTCATTTCGGCGGCTTGCCGTAACTCACCATACCAGTCGACAAAGCCCTGAGAATATTCCACCACCGTCATTTCCTTCCGCCCGACCAAGTAATTAGCAACACAGGCGACATCAAAGCAGACTCACCTCAGGACTTCAATTTTCACCGGAATCCAGTGGTACTGTATTTGATTAATGGCACCGCTCGCCTGTAGCTTCACCAGCGCCTTATTTAGGGTATCCAGCAGGGGCGTATTGTTTTTATTCACGGCCCAGGCGATAGACTCCTTGGTCAAGGGCGCGTACAAGGCCATCAAATTGGGCCAATCGGAACCCTGGGCCAAATTCCAACTGGTCGGAGCATCGTGCACAAAAAAATCGATTTCACCGCCCTGTAAGGCGCGAAAAGCCTGTTGCGGAGTCTTATAGCTAAGAATTTCAGCCCCCCTTACCGCGCCTTCAACATACTGTTCACCGGTCGTACCCGGCTCGACACCAATGCGCACACCGGCCTTGAACATGGCCCTGGGTTGGCTGAGCCGGCCAATATCGTCCTTGCGGATAATCGCCATTTGACCAATTTCAAGATAGGGCTGAGTAAAGGCGATACGCTGTGAGCGCTCGGCGGTAATGCTCATGCCCGACATAATGACATCGACGGCACCACTCTCGAGGGCCGGAATAAGCTCAGCCCAGGCATACTCCTTAAAGACAATTTTTTTGTTCAAGAGTTTGCCCAGCGCTGTCGCAGTCGCCGGCTCAATACCCGTAAGCTTTCCATCTTCTTTATACACCAGCGGCTTGTATTCGGGGTTGAGCCCCACCAGCAGTTTATTGCTGTCACTGGCATGGGCCAGCGAAAAACAGCCTAAGACAAGCACAAGGCAAAAGGGGAGAATTTTGAGCAATGATTTTCCATACTTCATAAGGTTTCTATCCTTAACAGCTAACTATTAACAGTAAACTCAACGACTCTTATTAGGGCATTTATCTTCTTTATCAACGGTGAGGACCGTACCATCCCCATAGGAGCAATAGCGATTAAGCCCCTTGATCCGCTGTCCTTTTAAGGGCCCCAAACGCGGCCCGCCCTTTGTCTCAATGTTAACACTAGGCGGGCTACCAGCTCTGGTAGGACTAGGGTTTTTTCTTGGGCATAGGTCTGCGTGGTCTATGGTCAATATTCCGCCATCGGTGTAAATACAATACCGACTTAGGCCTTTCACCTTAGCGGATTTAAGTGTACCGACTGGCGCTGCCGTAACACTCGAAGTATGCAGGCAAAGTAAACCCAGTAATATTGTGCGACGAATTCCCTTCATAAGGACCTTATGGAGTTCACAGAAAATATCTCTATTGGTGTTGTTGGACAAGAACCGCCACTAGGAGCGCCATGGTAGATGTCTAAAGAGATTGTACGCAATTTTTCGACTCATTTTTAAGTTGGCCAGCCAAAGTTCAGGGAGACCCGGCCAGGCGTTGACGTGAAGGAGTGAAGCCATACAGCCTTGTATTTCCGGCTCCGGTTCATTCGTTTGTCATCTGCCCGAGAGAATTCAAGGTTGGCTTTGGCCCAAAGTCCATTTGATGGTGGCCAGCAAGCAGTTTCACGCCTACTTCATATCGACAGCCTTTAGATAGAGCCCCCGCAACTCAAAAATTAGAACTTGCTCAGAGTTGCATACGTTAACTGCAAATTGCCACTCGGCACCGGTGGATGGAGGAAGGTTATTGACGTGCCATTCGTTACATCCCTTTGACAGCGTTGCAGTCATTTTGGAAATCGACTTGTCGTTACTTTTTATCTGTCTCAATGGCTGGTGCAAAACAGGCATAACAAGCTCTAACCCTGCAACAGTGTATGCGTAATTGACCGACACTTCGACTTGAAGCCCCTCAGCGAGGTGTTTTAAGAACAACGTTGAATAGAGTGTATGAAGGTGTCTTTCCATTGTTCGCTTTACAGAATTACCATCACTTGAACTCGCGGCGAGATTAATGCGCTTGGCACTGACTTGTAATGGAATAAAGGGATTTGAGAACGAAAGGGCGTGGGAGAGATTAGCGTTTCGTTTGAGTTGGATCGCTGAATTGACGCTGTGACGTTCAGTGACAACCAGGTTTGGCAAGATAAGTAAGCGATTTGGAACCTTGGCAGCAGCAGAGGCTGTAAGGTATTCACCGCTAGCGCCCTGGAAGAAGAGGTGCGAGACCTTTGCGCCACTCCTGACCTGCGTAATGGTGTAACCCTTGATCGCAACAAGCGGGAAGTCGATTCTGGCGAGTAATTCTTGTTCAAGGGTGACAGTTACCTGGCAGGCCTCTGCAGGAATCCCCTTTGAGCCTAAAGAGGCTGTGCCCTCGCTAATCCTAACTAAGATCGTGTCTCCCACTGGTCTCCGCCCCAACAGAGAATGAGGCTTTGCGTCAGACTCTAGCGTTGCATCCACCTGAATCCCATTGAAAATGGCCCTGAGATAGATTTCGTCAATTGGTTTTCGATTTTCTACAGAATACTCGATGGCATAGTTCCAACGGACCTCATCTGTGAGGGGGGATGCATCGAAATTACCCTTACTCAATGCCTCTCGCTGCATGATGCTAGAGTCGTTGATCTGTGAGGCGACGCTAGTACCGTGATTCGGAAGAATACCTTTCAATTCCTCTGCGCAGAGTGTCCTCTGCGAAAGAATCTGTAACTCTGTGTCAATTGCACGGACGGACACAACTTTGCCTGCAGCCCCTTCCTGTGCCTCTACGGAAAATTTTGGCATTAGCGTGAGACCAAATATTGCGCACGCTGCCAGTTTACGAATCGCGCAGACTGATTGCAGCGGCTCCAAAATTCAAGCCCGCCACTAGTTTTTACCTTGCCTTTGATCATCTTGATGAACCGAGTTGGAAAAGTGGATAACACCAGCAGAATGCCCCGCGCTGTGGCGAAGCAAGCATTTTGGTGGTCGCATTACTACAATCGTTAGAATATACCTTACCAACAAAATACTCAGGTAATTTAAGCCTACAGACAACCTTGAAAAACGACAGTGATTAATACGTTGAGTTTAGACATTCCCTATGACTAAACTATGAACAATAATACTACGACTTTCATACTGAAATAGTTGGCTCCAAGCAGCTAGGTAATAAGTTTTAGCGATGATACAACATCGTTTAGTATTGCCAATTGTGATGGTGATGAGTAAGAACCTGGTTTTAAGGTTTTAGAATAATCTCCTCCATAGTCCTTCTTTATGTATAACTTCCATGTCCCACTGATAACAATTGCTGAGGATGCAGTATCGTTAAAATCACTACTCTTAAGATTGGGAACATCTGCACCATAAATTTTATAGTCACCACCGAAGCGATCGTTTTTGAAAAGTAAAATGATAGGCTGCCCTTGGAACAAGTAAGCTGGAAGTACTCTTACTGATGAAATTTCGGAGATGCCTATTTCGTCATTATTCAAGTATTTTCCTGGCTTTCTGAAAACCGAATCCCCGCCAAAGTTATGATTTTTATAAATTATCCAGTTTCCAGCAATGATATTTATCGATCGTATTTCATCATTGAAGTCAGAACTAAACTCCTTCTTTGGACTGGTTATTCTGTCAATTTTGCCACCGAAGTCGGACTTTGTAAAAAGGAGCGCCTCTTGGTTCTGGTTATTGCTATCCCAAATATCTTTCGATATAGGGCCGGTTGGACCTGATTCAAGGCGGTAATAATCAGTGGGCCAAACTTTTCCATCTTCCGGATTTCCCCAACGCCAGATTGCACCGGAAGTTGGGTCAGATGGGTCTCGGCCTGAAAGAGTAGAGCTATAGTCATTCCGCATCCATGCCGGCCACTTCTGATCCGGAGTAAGGGCTTTTTTAGCGGAAAAGTCGTAACACAATAAATTATTTTGAGTGTTCCATTTTACGTCTTTGTAACACCAATCAGTCAGATCGCCAATGATAAAATCTAAATATTTGTGCTCACCACAAGAAGCATAGTTTGCGTGAGATCCATATGCAGCGTATACGATAGGTCGATGCCCCTCCCACTCCATGTCTGGAGACCCCCATTCATAGAGTGCTCCCCCATCATGTTGTGACAGAAAGACCTGTGCTGGCCGGTAATCATCATGTGCAGACTTATCGGGGAGCAAATCAATAGCGACCAGCTCCCAGTCACCAACATGATTACCGACGATAGTATTTATAACTGACTTGCCTCGATTGTAGGGATAGAACAAAAAATAAACGAGTTTGACTACCGAGTGACGGTCGACCCAGAATGCATAAATTGGAACTTCTGCTTTTGCCGGGTTTTGCCCATCAAAAAATGGCAACTCATCAGAGGGTTCTTTTAATATATCCTTAGTCTTTATCCAGTATTTTCCATCCTTGTCATCCTTAAATCTTTCCATATTAGAAAATGCAAAATCGACACTTGATGGAAAGTAATTTGATTTCTTCCGATCAGATAGCCAAACATAGGGCGCATACTTTTTTAATAAATCTAGCTTTTTATCATTTGTCATATTACAGCCTGTAAAAACATACTTTATCCTCTAATTATATGGGCAGTTTGACCAATTGATTATCAACAATAAACCCCTATATCTCCCTGTAACTACAGTAAAAAATGATTGACAACAATCACCAAAGGATGGTCATCTATTTTTTATTGCTAATATAAATATATTGCCAGGCCGTAACCCAACGTTATATATTATCGCGCAGAATGAGACCAACCTTCAAATCAGTAGCCTCATAAATCACACTGCCATTTTTAATCACCACACCATCAGCAATCCCCATAGCCATTGGTTTCTTAAATATTCGTTTAATATGCAATTTATACTGAATAGATCCAGCGCCGGGATAAATCTGACCACTAAATTTAACTTTTCCCACACCTAAAGCACGCCCTTTGCCTAACAAACCAGACCAAGCAAGGTAAACACCTAATAGTTGCCACAAAGCATCTAAGCCTAAACAACCAGGCATCACAGGATCACCTTTAAAATGACAATCAAAAAACCAATGGTCTGGACGAATCTTAAAATTAGCCCTTAACCCACCTCTGCCAAACGCCCCTCCTTCACCGGAAACATGATCAATCTCATCGATCATTAACATAAGCGAGCTTGGTAGTTGAGCATTGCCTTCGCCAAAAAAGCCACCCTTAGCCATTTCTAAAACTTCTACATTTGAATACCGCACTCTAATCTCCAGACAATATAATAGAGCACATTTTTAACAAGTTATCAGGTTTATTGATTGTAAAAATCGGACATGAAGCGCATAGAAAAACTGAAAGGTGTTGAAAGCAGATGCTTTCTGAAATCCTTTATCAAATGAGATTGGTCGAAAAACCCTAATACCAAGACCGAATCTAATGACTCATTAGGCCTTGTATATAACTGTCTGCAAACATGCTGTATGCGGATTATTTTAGCAAAAGTTTTAGTGTTTAGACCCGTATGAAGTTGAAACGATCGACTTAAATGACGACTACTCCAATCGACGCACTTAGCTAGATCTTTAACTTGCACATTCCCCGATGACTGATATATCAAACACAGAGCCTGATCAAAACGACTTTTGGCTTGTGGTTGAAAATTACCCATCAACCAATGTTCGCATATATCAACACGCTTGCGATAATCATTCTGTTGGTAAATAAACTCATGGAGGTTACGAAAAAACACACATTGGAGATATTCGCTACCAACGTACTGGCTGGTGATTTCAGAAATATCTACCCTAAAAAAATGCCGTAATGCACCAGGATAAAATCGGATTCCAAAATACTCTCCGGCCTCTAGAATCTGGATGTCACGTGTTTGTAATTGAGCCCCACCTATGACCGAACCGCGAGTCGATATGAATATTGATTGAGTACCATCAGGTATAACAGGGTATGGAGTTGCTTTTTCCGTTTTAATTTGTAAATAGGAATGAACAACGCCTTTCAAAACATCACAAGGAGGGGAACATTTTAAGGTAATACCAAAATTGGCAAGACCGGTTCGAGTGATTGTTGGCTGAAATGATTTAAATAATTTTTTCATTCAAATCACACATTTTGCTATTACTCATTGGTCTATGGCCTTAAATCACCGTCTGCCGCACACACCTAGCTAAACTGGCACAGTCTTTACAACTGCACCAGCCCTGTCGGCACTGGCGGCGCATCGTTTCAACGTTGCCAGAATTGCTTGCCGGGGATTTTAGCTGCGCAGCAATGTCCCGGCAATCCGATTGCCGGCCGTGTTATGTTCTTGATAAACGCCATGGTGGATTCTTCCTGTTTTCACCGGCGCTGTAAATACAAACTTCATTTCCTGAAGGATCTTGAAGACGTGACTCATACCAGAGCCAAGGTTCTTCTTTCGGGTCTTGCGTAAAAATAACACCCTTCGCTTTAAGCTCAGAAACAGTTTTAACTACATCGCTTACTTCGAAATAGATTACTGTATTGGACAGTTTTGATTCAGTGGCGTGATGAACAGACAAGGTCGAATTACCCTTTGGAAATTCAAATCTTGCGTAATGCTCGTCTTCAACGATTAACATCAACCCCAGCCGTTCATAAAACTTAATAGACGCAAGAATATTTATTGCTTGTACTGTAACTTGATTAAGATCCATCATTTTTCCCAAAAACATATTTGGCAACGGTGTCAAGCATCGGCTTGAGTAAGTTGTTTTCTCGCCCTTGGCCGAACGCCTCAGCGCCAACGATGCTTTGATGCTTGCCAGCAACAGTAGCAACACCGTTATAGCCCTGAAGCACACCCTGCAAAGTGAGCATTTTGGCGCTTTCGTTATCGGTAATATTGATTTAACAACCTTGCCTTTGAGCCCATTTCGATCTTCTTGCGGCACAACACTTTGTATCCGAGGTAATGCCTTTCGTAGAGTTTCAATTTTTTTCTTCCGCTGTACGACAGGTATGATCATTGTCTTGCTCAGCACTGTCTTCTTACCTGTGTATGGCGAGAAGGCATCGCACGGCACGATTAATTCTCTTGTGCTTCTTTGCAATTTAGCGTGGCCGACTGCCTTTTTTTGTTGTAGGGTAACATGTGATACTTTGAATATCGTGATATGTATAGCATGTGTCTATACTAAATATTAATGCACATAGAGACCAGTATATCTAAGCAGCGCATATCAATTGAACATCCATAGGGCCATACTGACGTTGTTACCTATCGACGGCGTTGCTTGAAGTTGAGTGCGCTGGGTCAACAAAGTCCTTTGGTTGGCTCATACTGACTTTAGGTTTAAAAGGTTACTTCAAGAGGAATGCATGATGAGCAAAGGTCAAGACAGTAAAAAAAATGCCAAAAAGAAGCCGCTTTTAACACCAAAAGAGAAGAAGGCGGCAAAGGCAGCCGCTAAGAAATCCAAAGCCAATGTTTTAGGCAATTAATCTCTGGGCGGCCTTCGAGTGTTTCGATGGCCTTTATTTTTGGAGTCAGATACCCCTTGGGTTGCTTTAGAAAAACGACAATACTCGCCAAGACAATAAAACTGAAACAGGTGGGTTTTTCTTACTCATGGGGAAGAGTCTACCGAATTCGAAAATACGGAGCATGCTTGCGTTGAGTAGTCAGTAAACTTCTAGCCTCCCTATAGCCCCTTACTTTGGGGCAGCTGAAACAAAGCGAAGCGGCGACAACAGCACCTTGTTATTTGATTTTCTATGGTACATGTATCAAGTTAATGAAATGCTTAGCAAAAAACCCAACAAGTGCACCGAATATACACAGCCCTAAAATATACTGATTAGAGGCATTAAAAAATAAGCCTGCAAACACGCCAACACCTACTCCAGATAAAACCTGAAACAATTTGGGATGCTTATATGATTCAGGGCTTAACTCTGGCGCTGCCAGTAAGCCTGTGAAAGCTCCTACCAATACAGCAAATATAAAATGCTCTTTGGTTGGAGCATCAAAGATAAAGCATAAGGCAGCGAATACAGATGCGCCGATTAATATTCCTATAATTGATGCTGTAAATTCTTTCATATTAGATTACACATAACATTTGCATATCGTCATGCGCGCTTTGTCGAATCCAACACCCGCCGCCTATCCTCAAGCCTTTGATCTAAAATACTATTTTCAGGCATACATCACTCCCTCTCGCGCTAACCGCGCATGCGCCATATTCCATTTTACCTTTGCGTAGTATTCACCCAGATATTACCATAAGCCATTGATTTTAATATTATTTACAAATCCATGGCCATGATATCGCGCAAGTCCAAGAATGATAACACGCAAAATTACTGGCCTAAATTCAATATACTTTTTATCAATACAGCTTCAACAACACCACAAACATAAAACCAAATACAGGTCACTCGTACACCGCCCCGGCACCCTTCAAGCTCACAAGCCCGACAGCATCCCACACGACTTGGTACTCAGCCCAGTATCAAGCTAAGCTTGCCAATATCAACACACGGAACAAACCAAGCCATGCAAATATGGGTCGATGCCGACGCCTGCCCTCGGGTGATTAAAGATATTCTCTATCGCGCCGCCAAGCGGGCCGGGGTGATGACCCTGTTTGTCGCCAATCAGTCTCTGAACCTGCCAAAGTCACCCTGGCTCAAGTCCGTACAGGTGCCCGGTGGCTTTGATGTCGCTGACGACTATATAGTTGCCCACCTCGACACTGGCGATTTAGTGATTACCGCCGACATTCCCCTCGCCGCTGAGGCCATCGATAAGGGTGCGGAGTGCATCAACCCCCGCGGTGAGCACTATACTAAGGCCAATATCAAACAGCGTTTAACCATGCGCAACTTGATGGAGGAGTTGCGTTCCACCGGCGAGGTGCACGGTGGCCCTGCCAGCTTTAACCAGAAAGATCGACAGGCTTTTGCCAATGTTCTCGACCGACTCCTGGCAAAGGCTGCCAAAGGGCTTTAACTTACTGTTAATGCGACATTATTTAGCTTGAGACAGTGCCGATAACACATAGACTAAAGCCCTTGACCTGCGTATAATTTCGCGCCCCTGTGGGGCGGCGCATGCTTTCGCCCCCTCTTGCGCCAACTCTTGGGCACATTCTTATGTCAGCA
>MAAC01016681.1_pt1 | contig 10883 bp, 5 predicted proteins | sample 1115981 | NCBI WGS metagenome assembly MAAC01 (sample SAMN04961126, study PRJNA320927) | seawater metagenome | isolation source: sample BD02T64 sea water enriched with oil for 64 days | place: USA:Gulf of Mexico | collected 2013-07-27 | reverse complement strand
GTAGTGATCAAAAAAGGAGAACATGGAGCGTTATTATTTAATGATGGTGATATCTTTTTTGCGCCAGCTTTACCATTAGAAGAGGTGTTTGATCCTACTGGAGCTGGAGATACATTTGCCGGAGGTTTTGCAGGATTTCTTGCGGCTAGCGGTGATTATTCCTTTGAAAATATGAAACGTGCGATTATTTATGGATCTAATTTTGCGTCCTTTGCAGTAGAGAAATTTGGAACTGAGCGCATGCAAACCATTACTAATGAAGAGATAACAAAGCGTCTAGAGCAGTTTAAAGCGCTTACGAAATTTGAAATAAACAATTAATAAAAACTATCAAAATGCCTCAAGAATTACTTGGGGCTTTTTTAATTTTATATTCTAGATATCCCCATCATGAGCGATCAGTTAAAACACGAGTGTGGTATTGCACTTATACGCCTTCTTAAACCATTAGAATATTATAAAGAAAAGTACGGCACAGCTTTTTATGGTATTAATAAAATGTACCTCATGATGGAAAAGCAGCACAACCGTGGTCAGGATGGTGCTGGATTTGCCAGTATAAAGCTAGATGTAAAACCAGGACAGCGTTATATTTCTAGAGTGCGTAGTAATGCAGCACAACCTATACAAGATATCTTTTCTCAAATTAATGAACGTATTAATACAGAGTTACTAGAAAATCCTGGCATTAAAGATGACGTTGCTGCCCAAAAAGCTCAGATACCTTACATAGGAGAATTGTTAATGGGTCACGTACGTTATGGAACTTTCGGTAAAAACAGTATCGAGTCAGTACATCCATTTTTACGTCAGAATAACTGGATGCACCGTAATTTGATCATGGCTGGTAACTTCAACATGACTAATGTTTTTAAGCTTTTTAACAAGCTTGTGGAACTTGGGCAGCATCCTAAAGACATGGCAGATACGGTTACCGTTATGGAAAAAGTAGGCCACTTTCAAGATAGAGAAGTACGCAAATTATATAAGAAGTTTAAAGCAAAAGGACTTTCTAAAATAGAAGCCAGTCCTAAAATTGCTGAAGAAATAGATGTTGCAAAAATCTTGCGCAAAAGTGCCAGAGACTGGGATGGAGGTTATGCTATGGGCGGACTAATGGGTCATGGAGATGCTTTTTTATTACGTGATCCTGCCGGAATACGTCCTGCTTATTATTATAAAAATGACGAAGTAGTAGTTGTCGCTAGTGAGCGACCGGTAATTCAAACTGCTTTTAATGCACCATTTGATGAAGTAAAAGAACTTGATCCAGGAAAAGCCATCATCATAAAGAAAAATGGTGAGGTAAGCCTAGATCAAATAACACAACCTTTAGAACGTAAAGCATGTTCTTTTGAGCGTATTTATTTCTCACGAGGTAGTGATGCAGAGATTTATCAAGAACGTAAGATGTTAGGGAAATTATTATTTCCTAAAATTTTAGAAAGTATTGATAATGATATAGATAATACTGTTTTCTCTTACATTCCTAATACTGCCGAAACCTCTTTTTACGGTATGGTAGAAGAAGGTCATGCAGTTCTCAACCAGCAAAAGAGAGATTATATCATTGCCGGTGAAGGAAAACTTACTGCAAAGCAGGTGGATGATACGCTTTCGCGAAAGCTAAGAACCGAGAAAATCGCCATAAAAGATGCCAAATTACGTACGTTCATAACAGAAGATTCTTCTCGTGATGACCTTGTTGCTCACGTTTATGATGTTACCTATGGAGTAGTACAGCCAGAAGATAATTTGGTTATTATAGATGATTCTATCGTAAGAGGAACAACTTTAAAAAAATCCATCCTTAAAATGATGGACCGATTGAACCCAAAGAAAATTGTAGTCGTTTCTAGTGCGCCACAAATACGTTATCCAGATTGTTATGGAATAGATATGGCACGATTAGAAGGTCTGGTAGCTTTTAGAGCGGCTCTAGCCTTACATAGGGATCGTAATACCTATGATACGGTAGAGCGCATTTATAAAAAGTGTAAACTACAAACTGAAATGGAAGATGTAGATGTGGTAAACCATGTAAAAGAACTATACGATCCTTTTACAGATCAAGAAATATCAGATAAAATAGGTGAATTGCTTTCTGATGAAGATATAAATGCAGAAGTAAAAGTAATTTATCAAACCGTAGAAGATCTTCATAAGGCTTGTCCTAAAAACTTAGGAGACTGGTACTTTACCGGTAATTACCCAACCGATGGTGGTAATCGAGTGGTAAATCGTGCTTATATCAACTTTTTTGAAGGTAATGATGAAAGGGCTTATTAATTAAAGTTCACAATAAAAAAATCCCCAAATCAATAAAGTTGATTTGGGGATTTCTAATTTTTGCTAAAAGCTAAAAGACTACTTCCCTTCAGCATATCTTCTAGATACTTCTTCCCAATTGATTACATTGAAAAATGCTTCTACGTAATCAGGGCGTCTGTTTTGATAATTTAGGTAGTAAGCATGTTCCCATACGTCAAGACCTAAAATAGGAGTTCCTCCACAGCCTACTTCTGGCATCAATGGGTTATCTTGGTTAGGTGTTCCGCATACGTCAAGTTTTCCACCTTCGTGTACACAAAGCCATGCCCATCCAGAACCAAATTGTCCTTTTGCAGCAGCACTGAATTTATCTTTGAAAGCCTCAAAAGAACCGAAAGAAGTATTTATCGCATCAGCAAGGTCACCACTTGGGTTACCGCCACCGTTTGGAGACATTACTTCCCAAAAAAGTCTGTGATTATAAAATCCACCACCATTATTTCTTACAGCAGTATTATTCATGTCTAGATTGTTAAGGATATTTTCAATAGTCTTTCCTTCTAGATCTGTTCCTTCTACGGCATCATTCAATTTGTTAGTATAACCTTGGTGATGTTTACCATGGTGTATTTCCATAGTTTTGGCATCAATATGAGGTTCTAGCGCGTCTTTAGCATATTTTAATTGTGGTAATTCAAAAGCCATTATATATTCTTTTTAATTAGTTATTTATTGAACTCTAAAATTAGGCACAAAAAGGCATTTGTTAAAATTATCAACGTTATATTATCCTTAAAGTGTTCGTGATCATTATTTGTAGGTAAAAGGTTAAAAGAAAGAATTTTATATAGCCTATTTAGTAGAATAGGCCTTTATCTTCTGTAACTTAACCTTTCCATATCATATCATAAGTCTATACCTATTTTTAAAGGAGTAATCTTATCTTTGAATATGTCACAATCACCCACAACTTTTTATAGTGCCAGCGCAGGATCTGGTAAAACTTATACGCTCGCTCAAGACTACTTGACACTGCTTTTTAAAAACTCTTACTCAAATGGTTACCGTAAAATTCTAGCTGTGACCTTTACAAATAAGGCGGTAGGTGAGATGAAGGAGCGTATACTAGAATACCTCTATAAATTTACTTTTGAAGAGTTAGAGGATTCAGTAACGGGAATCGCCGCACATATTCAACAAGAGTCAGGACTAAATAGTGAGGAGTTTAGAAAAAAAGCACAAGCTATTTTTAACCAGTTATTGCATGATTATTCTGCTTTTGACATCGTGACTATTGACTCTTTTAATCATCGTATTTTAAGAACATTTGCAAAGGATATTGATTTACCTGATAATTTTGAGGTAGAACTCGATAGCAAACGATTAATTTCTAAAGCGATTCATAATTTGATTGCTAGAGCAGGAAAAGATAAAAAGCTAACTCAATTATTAGTAGATTTTTCTTTATCAAAAATAGAAGAGGGAAAAAGCTGGGACATCGAGTACGATCTTCAAGATATCGCAAAACTCATACTCAATGAAAATCACTATCCTTATTTAAAACAGTTAAAAGATAAAGAGGTAGAAGACTTTTTACGCTTTCGCGAAAGCTTATATAAGAAGATAAATACTACTCAAAAGCAACTTACAGAAACAGCAAAAGCATTAGTGGAACTATCACAGAACTCTAACATTGATCCCACAGATTTTAAAGGTGGTTCTAGAAGTATTTTCAATACCGTTATAAAAGTGGCAGGCGAGGACTTTTCTGTAGGTCTGGAAACAGCTTCTGTTAGAGATTTAATTGCTGGAGACTTATATCCTAAAGGGAAATCACAAGATATTAAGGATCGTATAGATCAAATGGCTGGTGAAATTCAATCATTTGCTGTCCAGTATAAAGAGAACATGGGCGCAGTGCTTTTCTATAAAAATATAGCCAGCAGCCTAACACCATTATCCTTGCTTAACGAGCTGCTTCATGAGATCGATCAAATAAAAATTAATGAGCAAATAGTTCCTATCTATGAATTTAACGCTTTGCTTGCAGAGCAAATTAAAGATGAGCCAGCACCTTTTATTTATGAAAGATTAGGTGAGCGCTACCGCCATTATTTTATAGACGAGTTTCAAGATACCAGTCGCATGCAATGGGAGAATTTATCTCCGCTCATTGAAAATGAATTACAACAACAACGCGAGAATCAAGAACGAGGTTCTTTAATGCTTGTAGGAGATGCAAAACAGTCTATTTATAGATTTCGTGGAGGTGATGCAGATCAGTTTCTGAAGCTTCTTGCTACTCCAGATCTTTTTATGTTGCCCAAAAAAGAAGAAACACTTGCTTTTAACTGGCGCAGTTATGATCATATCATCGATTTTAATAACCAGTTTTTTGATTCTTATGGAGATCATTTGAGTAGCGATGTCTATAAAACACTTTATAAAAAGTATTTAAAGCAAGAAACCAGATCAAAGGAAGGCGGTTTTATTCAAATAGACTTTATAGAAAAAGATTTTGAAGCACCTTATGAGGAAGATGATTATGCTAGCGTTTACCCATACCATGTCCATCAACAAGTTTTAAAAGCTCAGGCTAGTGGTTTTTCTTTGGGTGAGATTTGTGTTTTAGTAAGAGCAAATAAGGATGGACATGAAATCGCAAAATATCTAGTTAGTCAGGATATGCGCGTGGTTTCTGGAGATAGTTTACTGGTTCATGCCTCTCATAAAGTACAGCTGTTGGTATCATTAATAAAAATGATTCAGGCGCCCGAGCAACAGCAGCCTCGGCTGGAATTTTTAATGGCCTATACAAAGGTTTTCCAATTAGAAGATATTCATTCTTTTGTCACGGCGCATCTGCACGAGAGTTTGCAAACGCTAGGTGGGAAGTTAATGGGTTGGGAAGAAGAGGATTTAGGTTCCGCTTTCGCGAAAGCGGCATTATTTCAAGCTACAGAACATGTTGCAGAATCTTTAGGGCTTTTCAAAGAACAAGACACGAGATTGCAATCTTTTATGGAGTTTTTATTTGAATATTCTACAGGTTATGAAGTGTCGCTTTCAGGATTTATCGAGCATTGGGAATTGAAAATGGATAAATTGAGCGTACCAGCCGCAGCAGATGCAGATGCAGTACAAATCATGACCATCCACAAATCCAAAGGGCTCGAATTTCCTGTGGTAATAGTACCGCATTGCGATAAAAAGCTAGACGAGGCTAGAAATCCTACCGGTTGGGTAGAAGTGAACGAGGTTGAATATGAAGGTTTTGATCAGGTTTATATAAGTTTAAAAAAGGAAAACGAACACTATCCAGAATTAGCTCCAGAAGTTTATGCGCAACACCTTGCCAAAGCAGAGATGGATCAAATTAATACGTTGTACGTAGCATTTACAAGAGCGAGAGAGCAATTGTACATAAGTGCGATAGAAACCAATAGTAAAACGGCTTGTTATGCAAGTTTGTTAATGGATTTTGTTCAAAATAAAGGAATTGAACTAACAGCTGAAAATGGTTTTAAAACTGTAGAAATAGGTGATTTAGCTCGCAAATCAGAAGTTACAAAGCCAGAGCAAAGTGAGATGCTAGAAGAATATAAAGTTCATCTTGATAAAGAAAGGTTGACTATTTCTACGAGAAGAGGATTGCTCTGGGCAAGTGGTGCAAGCGAGGCTATCCAGAAAGGTAACGTATTGCACGAGTATCTTTCTTTAATACAATTCTCTACTGATTATGAAGAGGTGAGTCATAAAATAGACCGTGACTTCTCTCTTTCTAAAAAAGAGCAGAGCGAAATGAAAGAAATGATATCTAGTGTTATCTACCATCCTGATCTCACGGCATATTATAAAGATGGTGTAAAAGTGTTGAACGAGCAGCCTATTTTATTACCATCTGGAAGCAAGCTTATTCCTGATCGTGTTGTTATCGTAGGAGACTATGCGGTTGTGATAGACTATAAGACTGGTGCAGTTTTAAACAAGCACAAGAGCCAAGTAAATGAGTATGCTGATTTACTAGAGTCTATGGATATAAAAGTTGCAGAAAAAGTACTGGTATATACGGATACCTTAGAAATCGTTAAATGGAATGGCTAAGCGCTCATAGCTTGCTATCTTTGTGCAATTATAAAAAAGAAATAAACATGTACGGATCAATTAAAGAACACCTACAAAAGGAACTAGCTGAAATCAAAGAAGCTGGATTATATAAAAAAGAGCGAATTATTACTTCACCACAAGATGCTGTAATTACTCTAGACGATGGAAGTGAGGTAATTAACTTTTGCGCAAATAATTATTTAGGGCTTTCTTCTCATCCAGAGGTGATCAAAGCAGCAAAGGATACCTTAGACTCTCATGGTTTTGGAATGAGTTCGGTACGTTTTATTTGTGGTACTCAAGATATTCATAAACAACTAGAGCAGAAGTTAGCTGAATTTTATGGCTGTGAAGACACCATTTTATACGCTGCATGTTTTGATGCAAATGCTGGTGTATTTGAACCATTACTAACTAAAGAAGATGCCATAATATCAGATTCTTTAAACCATGCCTCAATAATCGATGGTGTAAGGTTGTGTAAAGCTGCAAGGTATCGATATGCTAGTGCAGACATGGAAGATCTTGAAAAACAATTACAACAAGCAATTGAAGATGGAGCACGTCATAAGGTAATAGTAACTGACGGTGTATTCTCAATGGACGGAATTCTTGCTCCACTCGATAAAATATGTGATTTAGCAGACAAGTATGATGCATTAGTAATGGTAGATGAGTGTCATGCTGCAGGATTTCTAGGAGATACTGGTCGTGGAACTCTAGAAGCTAAGAATGTTTTAGGTAGAGTAGATATCGTTACTGGTACACTAGGAAAAGCTTTAGGTGGTGCTATGGGCGGTTACACTTGTGCAAACAAAGAGGTGATTGAGATTTTAAGACAACGATCTCGACCTTATCTTTTTAGTAATTCTCTTGCTCCTTCTATAGTAGGAGCTTCTATAAAAGCTTTGGAGCTAATTGACGAGAGTACGGCTCTTATCGATAAAGTGCAAGCTAATACTGCGTTTTTCAAAAAAGGAATGCAAGATTTAGGATTTGATATTGTAGACGGAGAGAGTGCTATTGTTCCTGTTATGTTATATGACGCAAAGCTCTCACAGAAAATGGCAGATATGCTTTTAGAGGAAGGCATTTATGTTATAGGTTTCTTCTATCCAGTGGTTCCGAAAGAGAAAGCCAGAATAAGAGTTCAATTAAGTGCAGCACATTCACAAAAACATTTAGAAAAAGCGATTGCATCGTTTGAAAAAGTCGGAAAAAGCCTAGGTGTTATCTAAAATTAACAAAGAATAAACAATAATTACAGCTTTTTTATACATTTTTTTTGATTACGCACTTGTACATCACGTGGAACAGTTTAATTTTGCATTGTTGTTAAATAAAAACCCCAACATGAAAAATATTTTTAAATTATTAGTAGCTGGAGCGATTTTACTATCTGCCAGCACAAGTTACGCACAAGACGAAAGCAATCGCTGGAGTTTTGCAATAGGAGCAAACGCAATCGACCTTTATCCAGTAGGTGAGAAAGATCAAGGATTAGGAGACTATTTTGATGAGTTTTTCAATGTAGATCACTACAACGTACTTGCATTCCCTAGCCGTTTTGAATTAGGTTACTACGTAGGTGATGGAATCGTTGCTACAGGAGCATTTTCCTTCAATCAAATTGATAAGGTAGGAGATAATACAATCGATGACCTAGCTTACGTATCTTTAGACGGTGGACTTAGATACAATTTAAATGAATTATGGAATGGTTCATCTCAATTCAGCCCTTACTTAGGTGCAGGTGGATCTTACCAATGGTTAGAAGATGACGGTTTCGGTACTTTTAACGGTACTTTCGGTTTTGATGTGAAGTTAATCGATAATCTTTCTGCAAATATTCAAACAACTTATAAGCATGCATTTGAAGATGCATTCCCAAAGCATTTTCAACACACAGTAGGTGTAAAGTTTGCATGGGGTGCTGTTGATACTGATGGAGACGGTATTGTGGATTCAAAAGATGAGTGTCCTACAGTTGCAGGTTTAGAGCAATTCAACGGTTGTCCAGATTCTGATATGGACGGTATCCAAGATTCAAAAGATGATTGTCCTAATGTATTTGGACCAGCTGAGACAAATGGATGTCCTGACTCTGACGGTGATACTGTACTTGATAAAGATGATAAATGTCCGCAAACTGCTGGATTAGTTGCTCTTATGGGTTGTCCAGACGCAGATGGTGATGGTGTTGCAGATGCAGATGATAACTGCCCTAATGAAGCAGGACCTGCTTCAAGACAAGGTTGTCCTGTAAAAGATAGAGATAATGACGGTGTTGAAGATGCTGACGATAAGTGTCCTGATACTGCTGGAATAGCTGAATTAGATGGATGTCCAAGACCAGTTATGCCTACTGAAGAAGTGCAAGCTCAATTAAATGAGTATGCTAAGACTATCTTATTTGACACTAATAAGGATTCTATTAAAACTGAATCTGAAGAAGTGTTAGCTGATATTATTGCAATTTTAAAGAAGTATCCTGAAGCTAAGTTTGAAGTAGATGGACACACTGATAGTGATGGTCCTAAGCAGTTCAACCAAAGACTTTCTGAAGCACGTGCTTTATCTGTAAAGAATTACCTAGTTGAAAACGGTGTAAATGAATTCCGTTTGAGCTCAAAAGGTTTTGGAGAAACTCAACCAGTAGCTTCTAATAAAACTAGAGCTGGTAAAGCTCAAAACAGAAGAGTAGAAATTAACTTAATGAAGTAATTTCATAAAGTATTAAGTTTATAATAGAAACCGCTCAGCAATGAGCGGTTTTTTTATGCATATACTTTATGTAATACGATCTACTATTATCTAATAGGTGCTGTTTCTTATTTAATTGTTCCTAGATTATTGCGACATTATTCTGCAAGAGGCAGTTTCATGGTCTGAATAGGTAAGTAAAGTTTTTACGCACTTCAACTACTTATCATTAATTATCTTACTATGGTATATATCTAATGACAATTCTGGAGTATTTTTTTACTCCTTGCTCTATAGTTTGACTTCTAAGCAATAGTATTGGTAAACTAAATCCTCAATGTGTAAAACAAGCCTCACAGCGCCCATCTTATTGTTTAATGATGCTAATTATATAAAACATCTGTCAATTGTTTAAACGTTCTCAAAATTGATTTGTAATATTATAAAGTAATCGGTAGTATAGAGACTATGCTTTAAAAATGATGACGTGAAAACATTATAAGAATCGTTTTGTATGAACCAAACCTTTGTTTTAAGTGGAACAAAATTAAATTTAAATGTTTTCTAAACACTTAAAGTAAAGAAGGACGAAGATCGTTAATTGAATAACTTTAAATTATTACCTATTAGTCATAATAGTAAAAAAGCCTCTCCATTCATTTAAGAACGGAGAGGCTTTTTACTGTTCCGCTTTCGCGAAAGCGGAATTAATACATTTATTTAGTATTAATTACTAGTTAACGAGATATTATCTAATTCATACGTACCATCAGTACCTGCATCACCGCTACCTATATATCTAAATGCTATTGCTCCTGTACCAGTAACACAATCTAAGGAAACGTTACCTGAAAATACCCAGTTACCGAAGTTTTCACTATCATCTACAACGATAGGATCTGCCATCGGTTCCCATGATGCAGTTGCAATTCCTGCTGTAGTTCCATCCCAGTCGTTACTGAATAGTACTTCCATTGAAGAACCATCTGCAAAACTGTTAGAAGTTTCAAATGAGAAAACTTCACCAGATTGAGCATCAAAATCAAACTGAGGAGTGATTAACCATGCTACTGTGCTTGCATCACCTGATCTGAAAGATCCACAGCTTACACTTTTACCTAAAGAAGCATTTGCACCAGTGGCAGTGTACACTTCCCAAGTTTCAGTACCTTCTTCTTGGAAGTTAGTCCATCCTGCAGGCATTGCAGCAGCGCCTGTAGACTGTGTTTCAAAATTCTCTGAAAGTAGCGTGTTTGAACCAGCACTTGCTGCAGTTCCACATGCTACAATGTCAAAGTTACATCTTGTAGTGGCATCAAAGTTAAAATCTTCTGGAGAGTTAACAGAAAGCACATAGAAATCATCTCTAAAGTCTCTTTGTAGCACCGCTGTGATAGAACCGCTTCCATTAGGTAACCTAAGGGCTTTAAAGTCAGAGAAAGTACTAGTTTCTAGTCTTATAGGAGCAGCAAAAAAGTCTCCACAAGTTTGTATGAACCTAACTCCATCAAATTGATCAGTAGGTTCTGACGCAAAAGTTCTGTTTGCAGCTAAATCACTGTCTGTGAATTGAGCTTCTGCTAATTGTACAAGAGTAAGTAATTTATCAGTTGTAAATTCTGATGGTCCTGTTACAATCGTTGGTACAATATCAAAAACTTCACTATCTCTCAAGATCACAGTGTCTTGCAGTGCTGGAGCTATTTTTTCAATTGTTCCATTACCGTTAATACCCAATACAGGAACACCGTTAGAGATACCAGCGGTCAAACCGTCTAGTTTTACATAAATACGTTGTCCTG
>MAAC01009989.1_pt1 | contig 10897 bp, 6 predicted proteins | sample 1115981 | NCBI WGS metagenome assembly MAAC01 (sample SAMN04961126, study PRJNA320927) | seawater metagenome | isolation source: sample BD02T64 sea water enriched with oil for 64 days | place: USA:Gulf of Mexico | collected 2013-07-27 | reverse complement strand
GTTTAATATTGCTTCTTTAAATTGGCTTGAATGCCTTTGATAATGCACTACTGATTACTTACCGCTCCCTGTTTGTTTATAAAATTAATTGAGGCGACAACAATCCTGACACAGGGGGAAACCGAAGTATTCCTAATTTACATGTGTCGTCAAAAACTTAATAACATCTATAATTGCGTGGTACGCAGGGCTGTATAGGTGTTAAATATTTATTGACAATTGTCAAAAAAAGTCTACATTTGAATAAAAGCAAGGCTCTATTCAAATGAAAATAAAAACCGACATTATTTCCCAATTTCCGATTCAAGTTATTACTGAGCAGCAACAAGCTGCATTCTTAGATCAAAAAAGCTACCTTACTCATGAAATTCAAAAATCCTTTAACAGAGTATTATTAGTTATTGATGCTTACCTTTACTCTTCAGGTAATACGCTAAGTATAAAATCGTTCAATAGTAAAGCTCAAATTAGCGAGTTACTTACTTCAGTTATAGCCTTTATTTATACTCATATAGATGGAAGTATTAGTCATAAATACAATTACAGTCGATATGTAATAACTCTGATGAAGCGAATTGCTGACAATGCATCGGTAACTATTGAACCACCTAAATTATCTAAAGTTGCAGCTCACAAAGAAGTTCAAGTTATTATCAATACCCTTAGCTATATCAACAAGAACAAACTTAATTTTTATGCTGGTTGGTATATAGAAGATAACAAGGGCATAGAGCGCTCGGTTGCACTGAGTTTCATTCGCGAGGCGTATGGCGAAAAAACTACAGCTATTTTATTTGCAGCTTTGCAAAGAATGTGTAGAAAAAATAAAGATAAAACAGTGGAAACGCACCTAAAGCACTTTACAGGATTATTTAGGTATTTTATAAAGCTAACCACTTCGTTTAAGCAATTACAACATTATCTAAATAAAGATTTATCGGTTTATTATCTATCGATAATTTATAATTTGGAGTTAAAAGAGCACATTGACGCAGGATGGGATGGCGCAGCTTTTACTAAGGCGTGGGCAAATAAGATGAACTTATTCAGAGAGTGCTTAATCGATCCGTCTATTTTTGACGAACCTCATTTTCCTTTGCCAGTGCCTCGATTTAAACAGTCAATTTCTTTACCTGGATCTCATAATGATAAAGAAGCTGAAGAAAGCTCTGGCATCTTCAATAATAAATTAGTTACGAAAGTCCCATTGAAATATACCGATAACGAAGCGATTCGAGAAATCATAAAAGATATTCGACGTGATATTGACCACATAATGCTGGTGAGTAAAAAATCCTCAAAGCTAAACCATAAGCGACTTGAGCGGTTTAAGCGTAAAACTCAACTAGCTAGACCAAAAGAGCTTGGAGATTACAAAGGAAATATTTCTATTGATGAAAAGCAGAACATTGCTTGTGCAACATTCAATCATTACATGTGGGATCATCCGGGTACAAAAGGCGGTTATGCAGTATTCCTTGGGTATAGAAATCAAACTAATTTCTTAAATCGCTTGTTATGCATTCCTACTCTTCATGTTTTGTATCCGCTTATACTAATGTTGGTACATGAACATCCAAAAATCACGGAGTCTTGGTTGCTGAATTGGCAGTTACTAAATGAACGCAAAAAACCTTATGGATACATGCAATCTGGTAATTCATGGGTAATTCGTAGTGTTAAAAAACGAATAGGTATGGAAAATGCTGAGCAAACTATCACTTTAAATGATACTTCCAAACCTATAGTTGAAAGCATTTTATCTCATACTAAAATCGCACGTGAGTACTTAAAATCAAAAGGTAGTGATGATTATCGTTATGCACTTATAACTGGCTCTATAGAGAAAAAGCCATCAAAATTAAATCAAATTACTAATTTGAAAAAAATCACTTCAAAGTCGATATTTACTAAGTTGTTATCATCGGCCAGCGCTAATGTTTCGAATGAAAGAGCTAGAGAAATTGCAAGTTTATTAACGATAAGTCGAATGCGTGCTAGCACGGGTGTGGAGATCTTCTTGCAAACCAATTCAATTAAGAAAATGTGCGAAGCCCTGGGACATAAAGAACCGCGAGAAGATTTAGTCGAGCGATATCTGCCGGGGCCGATCCAGAGGTTTTTTCAAGATCGATGGATTATGATCTTCCAAAATGCCATTGTTTTTGAAGCGATGAAAGACTCAAAATACTTTAATAATGCTATTGATATCTCACCTGAATCTTTACCTGAATTTCTAAAAAACCATCAATTAGAGCCGATGAATGGGCATATATGGGATGGGAATGTGTTGCCTATAAACGTAATGTCTGTTCAACAAGAAGGTGCTGTTGTTATTTCTACGCCATTATTACGAATATTGTTGTTCTTTTTTAGTTCTTCATCAGAAGAAATTGCACGAATTGGGTTTCCATCTAACGTAATTGATACCTGGATCCAGTTGGCCACACTAATTATTACGCAAATAGAATACCAATTGATTTCATCTACTGTTGATGATGAAATTTTTGATGATGAGATTATAGACATGTATAACGAGGCAAAGGATAAACCAGTAAAGTTCTCTCAGTTTCAAATGGGGTTGGTTCATGAAATTAATTAAAGGAGGCAAGACTAGTCAGTTGTGCTACGAAAAACTGGTAGTAGGTTTAACTCCAGAAGAAAGTTTTAATCTAAGTAAGGATATGGTTTCTGGTTACGTTAACGGATATGAAACATCCTTTGGCCAGCCAAGTTGGTTGAAGTCAGATATCGTCGAAAACCAATGGGAAATTAAATTGTCTAGTGCAAAAATCACTTTAAATTTTGATGTGAATTTTAAATCGAGCACAGGAAAAATTGAAAACTTAACTGCTCCGAAGCACATAAAGCTACTAAACGTTTTTAAATGTTGGTTATTGATTCAATCATCACCACTCCATACCGGATTTCAATCGATTTCTAATGAAACTTTATCAAAGAAGATAAGGAACACACTTTATTTGATTGATTACATTCTTCTAAACTCAAAGCGACTTAAATTAGAAAAACATTTTAAGTTGTGGGGTAAAGATACTGTTATTACTTTGCTTTCTAGATTGTTTGATAAGGATAGTATTAGTAAAGGTGTATATGACATCGAGGAAAAACTCAATATTTATATTGAGAAAAATATTTGTAAATATAATCCAAATGAGTTGGAAAAAAGTTTCATCAAATTGTCTAAAAAGTTTAATTTGGATAGTAAATCTATTATTAATGATGATCATGAGTTATCTAAAATACTGGGATTTCTTCATATAGAAAAAGCATTTGAGAGCAAAAAAGACAACAGTCGTTATGGGAATTTAAGCCTGAGTTATTTAAGAGAAACACTTTATAAAAATACTCTATATGGAGGTAGGGTTCAATTACCGAAATTGGATAGGTACTCTGTTGGCGAAGGCAGTGATCACAATAGAACTAGTGAGTATGTACAACATCCTTTGAGTAAACGTTATGAAATAGGGATTTCTGAAAAGTACTTTAGAACAATACGTCAGAACTTATACATGTTATCAGACATTAATCCATTTGGTCATTTAGTGCAGTTAGAAACAGCAAAGGTTTGTAGCTCTATTTTTGAAGAAATCTCAATAAATTCACTGATGAGTAAGCCTGCAAAGCAAATAGGCCGAACTGTTACGATTGGTGCTGGAGAGGTACTTCCACAAATTAAAAATGGATTTGAATTTATCTATAAGCATGGTGAGTTAATACTTCAAACTGTTGAAGATATTTTATCGGTTAGTAAAGAGCAAATCCAAAAAACGTCACTCAAAGAATTTACGAATTTCGGCTACAAAAAGTACTTGTCTAAAGAAGCTATTTCGTTGGGAATAGAGGTAATTGGATATAATTCAACTGAAGCAGAGGTATATAAGAAAAGAAGAGAAAACAAAGATTTATTTTTCTTGTTTAATGTATTGCAGGGATCATTACAGTTAATTGTCGGTGCAACCATGGCAAGAAGAATGGGGGAGTTGGTGGAGCTTGACCCCTTTGAAGCTATTACGCCCAAAGATATTGACCCTAAAAAATGCCCTACACAAGATTTTAATTTAATTTTTGACAATCGTAAATCTGGCGTCGCGTATGGCGGAGAGATCATCAGAGAGGAAATAAGTAGACCAATACTAAGAAGTATTGCAGCCATTATATATAAATGGCAATGTTTTAATTTGAGATTAAAGGAACATGGAGTGCTTGATCATCTTAAAGAGTTGGGGTTGTTTACATCATTAAGTTTTAAGTCGCTTGCGATAAAGGAAGGGAGTTCGGAGTCATTTGTCGATAACCTAGATGCGTTTTGTGATTATTTCGAAACTCGCACTTATGTTGATGAAGAAGGTATTAGTCGAAGGCTATATATTAGGCAGCACCAACTTAGGCGTTTTTTCGCGATGGTTTTTTATTGGGCATATGGATATGAGGCAAGTGATACATTGCGTTATTTCATGGCGCATACTGATATGGAGCACCTTGAGCAATATGTAGTTGAAGAAACTTCAGGTGAGATATTGCGGGGCGTACAAGCTGAAAGAATGATTGACGGTATGCGTAATAAAGATATTAGTGGGTTAGGTGAATTAGAAGTTATCTTAAAGAATAAATTTGGCTTAAAAAGTTTGGAATATAGGACGTATGAGGAAATAAGTGAAGATATTGAAGATGAAATCATTGCTTTGGAAAGTACTCATGAGCATGTGATTCCTCAAAGATATAAGAACTATACAGTGTTATTAAGTTCTCTCGAAGGGTTAATAGAAGAGGGCACGATAAACCTTAAAGCAGAATATGTAACGATCACCAGCAGAGATGGTAAAGAGCAAGCGGTAATGGATTTGGTGTTAAAATATGAGCAAACATGAAGAAAATAGACTTACAAAAGTTGCATCTTTAAAGGATAGAGTAACTTTTCTGAAAGAATTTGAAGATAATATAAAAGAGCATTTGAAAGATGAAGAGTTAATTATAGCGCTAGCTAATCAAGAAAACTGGGCGAAATATTCAGGTAATAACTTTATGTCAATGTCGAGAGTTAGCTATACAGATGCGGCAAATAATTACATTTATAATGGCTTTGAAGGAATAGATAAATTAAGAATATCGGCTCTTACCTTAATAAATAATTCTTTATTATTGAAAGAGAAAGCTCCTAGAGCTATCAGATCAGATACTCTTGCAGGCAAGACAATTATTATTAACACTCAGAATAAACAATTATCTATCGTGAGAGGGGCAAACTTGGTTCTTTCAAAGGCAATCGAAGTTACCGTTGATGCTTTAGATAAGTTGGCGAAAGAGACACTGGATGATAATACTAAAGATACCATTGAAGCTGAAATGTCTAAAGTAAAGTCTTTGTTACGTCGATATTTCAAGTTAAAAGATGCGGATACACAAAAGACTAAGGCTTTGCAAAATGAAAAAACATAAACTTGTTGAAAATCTTGGTGATGATGCGGAAATCCCATTTTCTTACGATGAATTTGAAGTAGATTATCGATACAAAAATGTTATGAATATGCCCACATTAAATTGGCCTAATAGTGTTCCATGTGTTGAGGCGAATTTATATTTGCTTAGTGGTGTTATGAATAAGTCTTGGTCAATAAAACGAGATGGCGGAACAGCTAAAGCCAATGCGAGTATTCTCTCACATATTATTCGTTTCTGTTTCGACAACGGCATTCATTTTTGTGAGTTGACAGATGCTTATTTCACGATTTTTATAAATCGATTAATGGTGGAGAAAAAAAAAGATGGGACTAAGTATAGAAGTAATACGCGTGTACTAGAAATAGGAAGGCATACATTAAGGTTTTTAATATTCGTAGGTAAAAAGCATTATGATAAATACTTCATCGGAGAAAAAGCCTGTCGGCTTACATGCTTTGAACTTGAGTATAAGGAAGGTGATGTGAGTAGAAAATATTATAATCACCTCTCGTTACCGAGTAAAGATGTCTATGTAAGGCGCTTGCCTGTTGCATTAGCTGATGTATCTAAACTATATAAGCTAGTGGATGAAGGAAGCAGTAAATCACTTATTGCAAGAGATTCATGTTTAATAAAAGCATTTGATGCTACTGGAGGTAGGCGTAGTGAAGTTGCAAACCTACGGGTTCCTGATGTTGAAAAAGCTTTATCAAGCGATGATGAAATCCCTATGTTGCGGTTAATAACATTAAAGCAAAAAGGGCATGAAGACCTCGAAGTGGATCGTGAAATTCCCATTTATAGAGGTACTTTACGAGCTATCAATAAATATATTAAAAGGACTCGCTCACGAATTATCAAGAAAATAAATAAAGGAAGAATAGCTAAAGGAAATAAAAATATTATTGACCATGACTTTGTATTTATAAGTGAAACCACAGGTAATCCTTTAAGTGCAGACAGTATAACAACAATGTTCAATAATTGGGCAAAGGCTATAGGTGTGAAAGGGGACTTAATAGCCCATGCGTTTCGACATAGTTATATTACTAATATTCTAGCTATGCTTATAAAAGATTTTGAATTGAAAGAAGAAAACGAATTAAAAGCAAAATTTGCTACGGATAAAGTATTCAAGTTAAAACTGCTCAGTTGGACAGGTCATAAAAGTTTAAAATCATTGAATAACTATATTCATTTAGCTTTTGGGGATTTATCAGGTATTAATGCAACTATGGACAAAGTAATGGTTCTGAGTAGCGTTAATTCAGCTCAAAAAGAAATAATTGAATTGAGACAAAAAATTGCAAATGGAAAAATAAATGCTTCTGAATTAATTGATGAAATGGATTATTTACTCGGTGATTTAGAAGGATTACTTCAAGCATGATAAGTGCAATTTGTGGTCAATTTGAAACTTTCACAGGTTAGTTAACTTCGAGGTGCATAATTCTGTAAATAAGCTTAATTTTTAAGTCTTTTATAAATATAGAAATATGAAAATAATTGCTTAAACGAGGCTAAATTGATTGTTAAACTTGTCTTAAATTTGCTAATGTTAATAGTAAGTATTAGATAAAATTTATGATTTTTTGATATTATCATTAAATTGTAATTGTAAAGAAGCTTAATGGAAATCAGGGATAATGATAGAAATAAAGCGGATATTGATGGATCTAATATTTAATTGGTTTTTACTGCATATAGCAGTTAGGGAAAGTGGTGAAGCCTATAAATAAAACACTGTTCTACATCTTCTCAACAATATTGCTTCTATTTTTAGAAGTGACAGATAAATTTTCCTCTAAATACTTCACAAGAAGTTCTGCAAGAAGAACTTGCAGGTTTATTTTAAGTGATCGTCGAATCGAACTAACAAAAGTTTATAGCCGATTTTTAGATCACATGAATCAATATGAGAATTTTATATGAAGAATCCTAATGAAAATAGAAATCCACGTGTACTAGATACATCAGCCCTTGTTCATGATCCCAAGAGTTTGCTGGCATATCGTGATGACATTTATGTTTGTCTAACTGTCCTAGAAGAACTTGATAATTTAAAAGAGCGTACAGATAAAAATGTATCTCAAGATGCTCGCGCAGTGATCCGAATGTTAGAAGACATTATCAACGGTCACTCTTCTGAAGAAATGGAAAAGGGTATCCAACTACCTTCCACTGAAACAGCTAAGCGCGGAAAGTTATTTATTGGCATCGATACTCAGATCGACTTTGCAAAAGAATTGAAGCACGCTATTGGAAGCGATGCTGATAATCGTATTATTAATTATGCGCTGCATATGCAGAATGAGCTTAAACAAGATGTTACGATTGTTAGTCGCGATATCAATATGCGTTTAAAAGCTCGAACCATTGGCGTAGACGCAGAAGATGTTTTAGTTGATAGCCAAATAAGTGATATAGATCTTTTATACACAGGTGTTCAGTCATTCTCCGGTGATTTATTTGATCGATGTGAAGAAGAAAAAGATTTTGCGATGAGTGGAAAGCTATATCGTTTTAATCGAGATATTTTCAATGATGAAGCACAGCCTAATATGTATTGGTATGATGAAATTGGTCATATTGGGAAAATAAAAGAAGTTACTGATGAACATGTTTTTACGACATTGCTTCAACGAAAACCAGAAAAAATATGGGGAATACTCCCGAAAAATCAACGACAAGCAATAGCGTTAGATCAACTTGTAGACCCAGATTTCGACCTAAATATCATCCTCGGTCCTGCTGGTTCGGGTAAGACTTTTTTAGCGATTGCGGCTGGTTTGCACCAAGTACTCGATTCAAAACAGTATAAAAAAATTGTTGTTGTTAGAAGTAGAGATTTTATGGATGACGATCCAGGCTTCCTTCCTGGTGACTTAACTGAAAAATCATTACCTCTCTTGGCAGGCGTTACAGACGCATTGATTTCAATGCATTCAGATGGTGATGATGATGAAAAAAGCACTCGTGCGACCGTAGAGCACATCATTGACCGAGCTAATATTGAATTTACTTCGATGGCGTACTTCAGAGGAAGATCTATCGATGATGCCGTTCTCATTATTGATGAAGCGCAAAACATGACCAGAGCGCAAATGAAAGGAATGCTTAGTCGAAGTGGAAAAAATTGCCGTACAATCGTCTTAGGTAACCTCGCTCAGATAGATGATCGGTTTGTGACTGCTACAAGCTCTGGGGCTAGCGCTGCTGTTAATATCTATCGTAACTATGAAAATGGAAGTGTTCTAATATTTGATGAAGTGGAACGTAGCTCGCTGGCTGATTTCACTGAAAAGAGTTTTTAATACTAATCCTCTATCAATAAAATATGTACTCTTAGCCATAACTTGTAATTAGGTTATGGCTTTTTAAAGCAGCTAGTTTTCACATAACTGTAGAAATGGATATACTTTTGAATAGATAGTTTATTCGCGTAGCGAATGTGTTCCAATAAATTATCTTGATGAAAAATACTGTGTACCTTTTGTTGAGTATTTGTGAAAAATGTCGCCTTTATATGAATAACTACTTTCAAATATTAAGTGTCTTTTTAACACTATTAATCTCCCCATGAGCAAGCTCAAGCTTATTTGTCTATGTCTGTTTAACGGTGTGATAATTAGTTTCACTTATTAAACTAAAGACAAAAAAATGCATCTATAATATTAGATGCATAAACATGAAACACTAAGGGAATTACATTACTGTTAAGTAAGAGTGTGCTTTTCTAGCTAAGTTCAATTCTTTGTAATAAAGATCTATAAATCCCTGAGCAAGCTCAATAATATCCATTGTGCTTTGTCTAGTCCGAACTCCCGCGAAGTTGATTTTCTGAATTCACGTTAAATAATTTTTAGTATTAATCCACTACCAATAAAAATATGTAATAATAGCCATAGCTTATTAATTTAAGCGATGGCCTATAGAGGGGCCAGCCTCCACTTTTTAGGCCAAATGGTAATACTCTAATCACAATTAATTTCCAATAAAATTTACACAATATTAGGCTCGGTGGGCTTGATATTGCAGTATGTGTTATTGGTGAAAAAATGTCGCTTTCACATGAAGAGCTACTTTCAAATATAAAACGTCAAGCAAAACGTCTTGCTAAAAATATTAACCTCCCATTGAGGCAGGCTCAATTAATTTTGTCTACTTCAGTCTATCAATGCGATGATTGGGTTCACTTACGCGACTCACTAAAGTCAGATTTACTTGATAATAAGTTGTTATTATTAGCAGCTCTCCAACCAAATTCTGATGCATTTTTGTATAAATTATTGAATGAGAACTTATCTAATATTTCTTTAAGCATTAAAGAAAATACCACGAAAATTCTACCTAAAAGTGATCTAAAAAAAATAATTATAAATATTTTCGGTATAGATATCATTAAGTTTGAAGATAAAACCACAAAATAATACACATATGTAAGTTGTGAGAATTATTCAGATAAAGTATTATCTTCAAAAGGCTGACGGACAGCCTGTGTCTACCATTTATTAAAGTAAATAATAAATAACGGCAAAGCGGAGCATCCGAAAATTTGTTTATTCATTGATCGAAATTGGCGTCAGGTAGGCCAATATTTTGATCGCAACCAATGGATAGAAACAAATGATCTCATCAAATCAATTAATTTATAAATTACAACTTCAATCTAAACTTCTAACAAAGTCACTAAATTTGCCACCAAGATTTGGTGAAGAACTTCTTGCTAGAGCTATTTATAATTTTTCATGTTTTTCAGATGTATGCGAGTATATTGAACTAAATACAGTCGAAGATTATTATCAATTAACCTTTAGTAAAGAAAATGCAAAATATCTCATTTCTAATAGAAGAGCTACACAAAGAAATAGAAAATATGACGACTCGATTAGAGTCGCTGACTATAATAAACATGACTAAAATTCAGTTAATTTCAAATCTTTATGAATTATTTGGTCTAGAAGATGAATCAAAGTACATTATCGATGCTGAGTACATAAATCTGGATTGGCAACCTTGTTTTGATTCGCTACAAGATCAAAAAGCAGTACTTAACTGCAATATTAAAATCAATGACATACCTTTTAAATTGGTTTCACTTCTTAATTTTAATCATTCATTGAGTACAAACCTTTCTCAAATAGATGCTTCATCGGTTAATAATCGTGTAGAAAAAAGTAAAATAAATGAACATTTAGAATGGTTAGTCGATACCGCTGAGTGCTTATCAAATCTTGAGTCATCTAACCCTGATAAAAAGTCTGTTGCTTTTAAAATAAATAATCAAAATTATCTCGTATATGGTTTCCCGTTATCACCACATTTGTCGATTTCTGAAAATGATAATAGCCAAAATATAAAGATTCAGATAAAAAACACTGAAGAAAAGCAGGTGTTTATTTTAAATTTAGGAAATGAAAGACTAGCTCTTGAGTGT
>MAAC01016680.1_pt1 | contig 10903 bp, 7 predicted proteins | sample 1115981 | NCBI WGS metagenome assembly MAAC01 (sample SAMN04961126, study PRJNA320927) | seawater metagenome | isolation source: sample BD02T64 sea water enriched with oil for 64 days | place: USA:Gulf of Mexico | collected 2013-07-27 | reverse complement strand
TTTTATTTTTAGAATGTAGAAATAATTGCGTAAATTGCCCGTTATTACTTAGTAGATAAAAAATGTCGATTGAAATCGATGAATGATTTGGTTGGTTGGAAACCGTCTGTATAGCAGTCTTTGCTAACAGGCGGTTTTTTTATATCAATCTCTCAAACTTTTTTACTATTTAAACCGGGCGATAACCTTTTCTAGTCTTTACGCCTATCAATCGCATTTCTTCTTTTAAGACAGAAACTTGATCTTTTAACTCTTTCCTACTTTCTTGAGGAGAATTTCCTATGCGTCCATAACGCGTGACAATATCAAATCCGTCCACGGCTATTTCCCAAAACTTATTACTGGAACCTTCTGAAAATTCATAACGCTTGAAGGTAAGATCGTCTTTAGAAGTTTCTTGTTTTCTAGCTTCTAGGGTAGTAGAAGTAGTTTCTTCTATTGTTTCGGATTCTTTAATAGATATATCTTCTGTGGTTTCCTCACTCTCAGTTTGTGATTCTGCTTCAAGTTCATTTTTGATTTCAGATTCATTTTCTTCCTCTTTTCCTTCTAACTTTTGCATGATCTTTTCTATCACACGTTCTGGTTGTTCTAACCAGTCTTTACTATAAACATGTTGCAATTTCCATCCAAATGCTTTTAAAACACTCGGTTTCTGGCAGTATTGTTCTAAAATATCATCAGTGCGGTAATGATTTGAACGATCTATTAAAATAGCAAGTAAGTAAGAAGAGGAGTCGCTTTGTTTTACTGCAAGGTCACATTTAAAGTGAGATTGACCTACAGCATCATCTACCTGATAACCTTTTTCTTCTAATAAAGTAGTGAGCTGCTGAATTATAGGTAATCGCTTTATTTTTTCTTCCTCGTCTTCGTGCAAGTGTAAGCTGTCTAGAACAGAGTTTGCAGCTGCAAGTTGCCCGTCCGAAATGTTTTTGGCATACTTTAAAAAACGCTTGAAGTAGTTAGCTCCTTCATTGTAATCGTTTTTAATATGTTCTGATTGAATAGAAGAAACGACTATCATGTTTTGTTTTGCTCTAGAGAAAATAACATTGAGTCTTTTCTCGCCACCGCGTCTATTGATAGGTCCAAAATTCATAAACATTTTGCCTTTGTTATTAAAACCATAGCATATACTCATGATAATAATATCTCTTTCATCACCTTGGACATTTTCTAGATTTTTTACAAATAGACCTATAAATTGATCTTCTTCTGTACGCTGGAATTCTTCTTCTAGTAATCTTCCAAAATGTGGATACTCTAAAGCAAGTTGCTCCAGTTCTTCTTCTATAACACTTTGCTGAGCCATTGAAAAAGCTACTATCCCAATACTTTTTTTAATATCATTCAGTAAAAAGGTACGTACTAGATTTGCGATATATGCGGCTTCATCTTTATTAGTGCGTTTATGATATACAGCATTTTCTAAATAATGAAAACTTATACTTCTGTTCAAAATATTTGTAGGATCGATTTCTTGATCGGGATCAATTATAGGAGGCAATGGATCAATTCCAGCATTAGGAATACGACTGTCTGGAATAGTGAGTAGATTTCTTTTATAAAAAGCAGCATTACTAAAACTGATTAAACTCTCCCGACGGCTACGGTAATGCCAGCCTAACATGACAGAACTTAATTTACGAGCTCCTTGATTTAAAAGACTATCGGCGTCGAGATTGATACCAGTTCGTTCTTCTATTTCTTCTTCATCTTCTTCTTGATCTACAGCGTTTGAACTAAAAAAGTTAGTAGGTGGCATTTGCATCTCATCTCCTACAATAATGGTTTGATGGGTTCTAAATAACGATGGCACGCCTTCTTCTACGGTTATTTGAGAAGCTTCGTCATAAATAACAACGTCAAAAATAGAAGTGTCGATAGGCATAGAATCACTTACACTTAATGGACTCATTAACCATACAGGTTTTAATGTGGTCATGATATCTTGCGCATCTCCGGTTGCCAGTTCTCGTATGGATTTATAGCGCATACTCTTGCCAAATTCATTTTCTAAAATACGTCTAGACGCATTGTACTTTTTCTTAAGCTCTTTTTCTTCTTCAGTGAGTTGTGCAGCAACTGATTCTGTAATGCGTACCTTATTGAGAAATTGATCTCTAATTTTAGAACGTATGAAATCTACGTTTGAGTTGTAATAAGCATCTAGTAAAGAACTAATTTTCTGCACAGAATTAGACAGTCTATCCTCGCTAGACTGAGAGAATACAGGATCTTTTTCATAGATTTCTTTCACTGACTTGAATGCGGTGTGAAAAGCAATATCTTCTGTTTGCCAGTCTTTAACTCGCAAATTTTCTTGCATTGCAGGACTGGTTTTATGCAACTGTTTGATAAATGGAGTGAACAAGCCTAAGGTATGAACGCTATTTTTTGCAACTTGTAACTTTTGATCAAATACTGCTATTTCAGTGTTACCAAAATTGCAAAACAATTCCTCCAGCGCGCTGTATAGCGTTTCAAATCTGTTAGAAAAGTTTAATAAAGAACGCACGTAGCTGCTATAATCACTAGACAGCCATTTCTTGATAATAGCATCTGGCTCTCGTTGCTGTTCTTCAATCCAGGCATAATCTGTAAGGTAATCTTTCAATCCAAATCGTTGTGCAGCCTCATATCGCTGTTCTTCAAGTTCAGTAAGAGCAGTATATTCTTCATTTAATGTTCTAAGAACGCTTCCTATTTCTGGTACGATTTGATGCGCGCCAAAATTATAAGCTCCTTTTACCTGCTTTTTAAGTTGGTACCAACTTGGATTTAAAAATTTAAAGAAACTCCCGTCTAGTTTATTCCATTTTTCTAGAGCCGTTTGAGCATCTGTAGCGTTAAATTTTTGGGTCCATAGTTTGTTTTCTTCTACAAATCGCTCATGTAATTTCTTTTGTTTTTCAAGCTTGCGGTTGAGGTTATCTAGCTCTGATGCTGCAATGCTATTCTTATCAAAAATCCCCAAAGCATCTTTCTCAATGATATTGGATATTTTTTGAGCAAATTCAAACTCCTTTTTCCATGCATCTATAGATTGCTCTTCTACTTCCATACTTTGATTATCGAGCAACTCTATAAAACTATCTAGAGCAGCAGTCGCTACATCTATTTTTTCTAAAACGGCTGCTTTTGCATTAGGAGCATCTAATAATTTATTAGAAAGACCATTTAATGAATAATCGGCAATACTGTTTCCATGATTATTGAGCTTAATTTGCGCTATAAAATCGGTGATCCAAGTTTGATTTTCATTCCACTCTTTGTAAAATGGTAAGTAAATCAGCTCTCGATCAGACAGCAATTCTTTTTCTTGATAATATTGTATGAGCACTTGATATAGCTCATATAAAGGCGGTTCTCCATCTCGCATCTTATCGTGAAACTGCTCAATTCTAGACAAATGAGATTCTATTTCTTGGATGGTTTTTTCTCGCTTTCGCGAAAGCGAGACCGTATTCATATCCTTCTTCATAAAAGACTCATAAGTGTCTTTAAGATTCATGATAAAGGATTTTTTATCGGTTTGAGAATCGTGAATCAAGCAACATAACTCGTCTAGTTTTTTGTTCTTCAAACGGTGAAAAACAACATCGAGAGCAGCACGTTTTTCACAAACGAATAATACCTTCTGGTCGCGTGCAACATAATCTGCAATGAGGTTAGTAATGGTTTGTGATTTACCAGTTCCTGGCGGACCTTGAATAATATAATTCTCACCAGACCTTGCTTTGAGTACCGCTTGCGATTGAGTAGGATCTGATTGTATTATAGGATATAATTCTTCTAGCTTGGTTTTTTTATAACCTTCTAAGTTGATGTTTTTAGGCTGATCGCTAAAGAGTTCATCAAAGACCTCATCTTTAATATCTGCTTTTATGATTTCAGAATAATCTCGTACGAGACTCATCTTACGGTAATTAAAATTTCCTAGGGTAATATTACAGGTATCTACTTCCCACACCAGCGGATTCACTTCTCCATCATTATCAGTATGATAGAAACTGCGTCTACGTTCTGCTACGGCAAGATCAGAGTAAGGATTAATGTCCTCGTTGATGATATACTCTAACTCATTGTGTTTTTTGGCAATCAGATCATTGAAAATAGCAAGGCCTAATGGTTTGAGGTTATCGCTTTCATAGGAGTAATCATAATTACGAGTACTTAATCCTGAGTTGCGATTGTTAAGCTTGCGTTTTTTAAGTTTAAAATTGCGCTTAGCAATTTTATGAATGAGCTGTATTTTAGGCTGGTCGCGCCACTGGAGATCTATTCCAGTTCCACCTAGTGAAATTTGATTTCTAATACTTTGTACCAGATCTTCAACACTACTGGTTTCTAGATTAACAAAGTCAGGTAAATTGATGTCATAAAGATCTTTCAAGTAGTAACTTAATACGGGATTGATCTCAGCCTCAGTATCGTTAATGGTTAATTCATACTTGTCTTTTATTCCTTTTTTCTTAGTTAAAGAAACCGGTAACAATAACAGCGGTGAGCTGATGCGCTCTTCTTCACTTTCTTTAAAGTTATACCAGTGTAAAAAGGCTACAACAACTCTTAACTGATCAAAACCATACTCATTTTTACTTTTACGAGCTTCGAGCCTTAATTTATTAAGTGCAGGCGCTAGAAATCTATTTCTCCTTAAGTCCAGGTATTTATTAAGATTGACTTTTTTCTTGCTCACAAATTGCTGCTCAATGTGACTGCTCCAAAATATCAAGTCTTTCTCACTTATATTTTTATAATCCAGCAACATAGGGATAGAAGCTTCTGTGAGATTCATAAAGCTTCCTCTGTCATTAAAATACAGTAGTTTGTTTCTTTTAGAAATGTCAAATAGCCTACGTTTTAGCTTGTCGAGAATATAACTGCCTCGATCTGATAGATTGAGATTTCTAAAACCTTCGGTATCTGTAAGATCTACATAATTCTCCGGATTAAAATCTCTGTAATTTTTAAGCTTTGCAATTATTTCTTCTAGACTAGGAGCTCTATCTTCTCGATAAAGAGGCGTCATTTCTCTTATGACGTGGTGGATAGTAGGATGCAAATCTTTATTATAGAAATAAAGCCGTTCTCTATTTTCTATAAATTTTTTAAGCTCATCTTTATCTCTAAAATCAATGGCATATGCTACACTAGCCATTATAAAACCTAAAGTAAAAACCTCTGTCAGTGGATCGTAATGACCTGTAGCAAGATCCCAAGATTTGTAAAATGGCAAATAGACCGGTTTTGTAACTGGCTTATCTAAATCTTCTTGAATCGCTTGATCGTCAAAAATATTACGATCATAATCATCACCTTCTACTTTACTGATCTCGCTATAATTACCGCTTACTTCAACGGCATAACGTTGTGTAGGCTTAGTAAGTATTCTATTGGGACCTTTTTTAAATTCTTTTCCTTCAGAGTCTGTGACTAGAGTTCTACCATTATAATAAACATCATCTATAGAATAGATACCTAATACTTTATTGTGTGATCTCAAGAAGTGCGCTTTTTCTAGCAATGGTAATACTCGTGCTATAAAATCTTGAGTAGTACTACCACCATATTCTTTAAGCTCGTCTAGTAAGGCAAAGAAGCTTGCTTTATAATCACTCATCGTCGTAAATGCTATTATTTTGGTTTTCGGTCACTTTACTTAAATCTGCCACAGCATCTTCTTTGAGCTTTTTAAAATCTCTAATAGTCATTTTTAACTCTTTTCTTAGAATGCGCTCGTAATCTTCTTGAAGCTCCAGCAATTCTGCAATTTCTAAAGTATGTGCTAGCGGTAGTTTTTCTAAAGCGCTATCGATTCTAGAAAAATCTAGTAATACATAACATAAATAGCTCTTTGTACTAGGTGTGGTATGTTTTAGCCTTCGCGAAAGCGTGCTTATATCTACCTCATCACTTCTTTTAAACTCTGAGAAATATTGTTGTGCATGATTTGTTACTGCTGCAGAGTTCATCCACTGAGGTTTAAGAATGAGTTGTATGAAGTTTAAGGTAAGCTTTCTAGTTGCTTCTTGCTCAAAGATGTCGAGGCTATTGATATCCCATTTTCCTTCAATGAGTTGGTGCAGTTTTTCTTCGTAATCTTTTTCTTTGCGCGCTTTTAAATCAAGTGCAATACTTCTTATATAAGATTCTGGATGAGTGGTTTGATTTGTAGATTCTTCTTCCTGACTAATGATTTCTTTGGCCTGATCTAGGTAGCTTTGTGCGTTTACTTCAGCAAGTCCGGTATTTAACTTAATAAGCATCTGGATCACGCTATAATGTTCGCGACAGACTTTAAATGCGCCAGCGTCACAAAATAATTCAAGATACAATTGAAAAATACGAGCCGTCTCGATAATACTGTCCTCGCTTCGGGAATCATTTGCTAGAGCAAGCACTATACGTTGTGTAACTTCATAATCACCATCTTCTATTTTAAAAAACAGGTAGTGTGATAATTCATGAGCCACTAGGGCTTTGAGCTGTCGATCATCTAGTAATTGTAAAATGTTACCAGAAAAAACGATGTGCGCTTCCTTTTCAAGTATAGAAATACTGGCATTGAGCTGGATGCTATTGTTCTCTTGGTAAAATATGACTTGAGCATCAATATTTAATGTGCTGCATATTTCTCTGGCTATATTATATAAGGAACTGTGGCTATCTTGATCAAGACGATAGGTGTTTTTAAGTAAGTCCTTTTTGAAGGATTCTACTTGTTGAGTTTTGACCTTTTCGTCTTTGAACCATTGCCAGGTTTTCTTGCGGCTTTTTAAATGGTTACGTAATTTTCTATGGTATGCTAGCGGTTCTAAAACCGCATTTTGATCCATCGCAAGATCTTCAGTCATGTAGCTATTATTCAAAATCTAATACAGATTCTAAATTTAGGGATAACCTATGAGTTATTAATAAGAGGAACAAAGGTTTTTATACTGCTATCAATGTAATAACCTTACCACAATAGTGTTTCTTATTCTTCTTCTTCAGAATAATCTGGGTAAAGAAAGGAATTATAAGGAAAACGTTTTACATGAATCTCACGCACTTTATCATATACTTTCTTACGGAAATCTTCCATATTTTCCTTCTCAGTGGCAGAAATAAAAATGACGTCTTCTCCCATTTTTGCCATCCATGTTTCTTTCCACTCTTCTAAAGAATAATGAGCTGAGGTACGTTCTTCCATTAAATCTGTTTCGTCATAATCTTGCGCTTTATAAGCATCAATCTTATTAAAAACCATTATGGTAGGTTTATCAACAGCATCTATTTCACCTAATATTTTATTTACAGATGCTATGTGATCTTCAAAAGATTCATGAGATATATCTACCACATGCAATAGTAAATCAGACTCTCTTACCTCATCCAATGTAGATTTAAAGGATTCCACCAGTTGAGTAGGTAACTTTCTAATAAAACCTACAGTATCAGTAAGTAAGAAAGGTAAGTTTCTTATAACTACTTTACGTACCGTCGTGTCTAGAGTTGCAAAAAGCTTATTCTCTGCAAATACCTCACTTTTTGAAACTGCATTCATCAAGGTACTTTTACCTACGTTAGTATAACCTACTAGGGATACTCTGACTAGGGCGCCTCGATTGCCGCGTTGTGTTGCCATTTGCTTATCAATGGTAAGTAACTTCTTTTTAAGTAAGGTAATGCGGTCTCGTACAATACGTCTATCGGTTTCAATCTCTGTTTCTCCAGGACCGCGCATTCCTATACCACCTTTTTGTCTTTCAAGGTGTGTCCATAAACCTACTAATCGAGGTAAAAGATATTCGTATTGAGCAAGTTCTACTTGAGTGCGTGCATAACTTGTTTGTGCTCGCTGCGCAAAAATATCTAGAATTAGGTAGGTTCTATCAATGATTTTTGCCTCTAGAATTTTTTCTATATTTTTTTGTTGTGCTGGCGACAGCTCATCATCAAAAATGACAGTTCCTATATTGTTTGCTTTAACATAGGCAGCTACATCTTCCATTTTACCTTTTCCTATAAAGGTTTTAGGATTAGGTTTTTGCATTTTTTGGTGGAAACGCTTATGAACGCTCGCACCAGCGGTATAAGCTAGAAATTCTAGCTCATCCATATATTCATTTAGCTTTTCTTCATTTTGCTGTTGGGTGATGACACCTACAAGAATCGCTTTTTCGTATTCGTGATTTTCTAATTCTAACATAAAAGTTTTTGAATGTAAACAAAGATACTTTATTAGTTTAAAGAATAGTAATGTTTAATAATAGCTTAGGAAATGAATAAGGATGCGTATAACTTATTAAATGGATGTAATAAAGGAGATGAATTTGTAAAGGTCAAAATGTTACTTAAGACTAAAGGAAACCTATTCATAAAAAAAAGCCGTTTTACCTCAATAGTAAAACGGCTTTTAAAGGATATCAAGTTGATGGATATTACTTATTCAATAAAGCTTTTGCGTTTTCAATCGCTTCCATCGTTTGATCTCTTAGTTCTTTGATCTCTTCTACTTCTTGTTCTAGTGCAGGCAATTTTTCATCGATGGCTTCTTTAGTTTCTGGAGAAGGCTCACCATATGGAAACTTTTCAGAATAGTCCTTCATCCACGTCATCATACCGTCGTGAGATTTCGTTAATTCTTCTGCAACGATAGAACTTTGATTTGCATCTGATAATTCACCTGTCTCAGCTTTTTCAGTAATTTCTCCTTGCAACTCCATCAATTCGCCCATTTTAGGCATGATCTCGTCGTGTACTTCCATAGCTTCTGTCATTAAAGCGTCATAGGCTTCTATTTGGGTGGCAAGTGCTTTTTCTTCTGCGGTGGCTTCTTTTTTACAAGAAGTCAAAGTAAACATTGCTATTGCAATTATATAAAAAGTGTTTTTCATAATTTTTATTTCAGTTGTACAAAGATAAATGACATCATAAAACGCTCATTATTATTTTGAAATAAATTTTTACTTCATGTAATTCTGATCCGATTAGTTAGACTTACTTTTGGATCAATTGAAATAAAAACAGCATTTGTTTCCCATAGCTTTTCATCCTATTTACCAGCATCCTTTGCCAGAAGGACATCGTTTCCCGATGCTCAAGTACGAGTTGTTGCCGCAACAGTTACTTCATGAAGGAACAGCAATAGAAACAGACTTCTTTGAACCTAGCAAATTATGCAACGAAGTTGACGTGTTAAGAGTTCATACCGATCAGTATCTACAAGATTTAAAAGAATTAACACTAGATAAAAGAGCCGCTAGAAAACTAGGTTTTCCTCTTAGTGAGCAACTGGTAGAACGAGAATTGAGAATTGCACAAGGAACCATAGAAGGTTGTTTAAAAGCCTATGATTATCGAGTAGCTATGAATATTGCTGGTGGCACGCATCACGCTTATACAGATCATGGCGAGGCATTTTGTTTACTCAACGATCAAGCTATCGCTGCAAGATATTTACAATATCACGGTCTTGCTGAAAAAATATTAATCGTAGATCTAGACGTACATCAAGGTAATGGAACTGCCGAAATTTTTCAAAACGATGATAGCGTGTTCACTTTTTCCATGCAAGGTGCTGGCAATTATCCGTTTAAAAAGGAAGTTTCAGATCTAGACATAGCGGTACCAGATGGTTCTGAAGACGATTATTATCTTAACGAGCTAATAAACACGCTACCAGATCTCATCGCTCAAGAACAACCAGATTTTATATTTTATTTGTGCGGTGTGGACGTTTTAGAAAGTGACAAGCTCGGTAAACTAAGCATGACTCTAGAAGGTTGTAAAGAGAGAGATCGTTTTTCTTTATCCGCTTTCGCGAAAGCGAGAACAAAAACGAACGCTATGATCCCAGTGCAATGCAGCATGGGCGGCGGCTATTCTCCAGAAATTAAGACGATAATTGAAGCGCATGCCAATACGTTTAGGGTTGCGCGGTCTATTTTTAACTAAAAAAGTCGTACAAATTTGCACGACTCTATAGGTTTTAAGATAAATAAACTAAGGACTACTTAAGCCATCCTTTTTGACGAACACTTCGGGCAAAAAGCCACAATAAGATGGAGAGTACTGGTACTAGGATCAAGAAAAATTTATCTACTGTTGCCATCATGCTCCAGGCGTCTACTGTTATTTCATAAACACGGCATATAATTACCGCAATCAGTGATAGAAGTGCAAGTAATACCGCTTGTTTCTTTTTAAAAAGTAGTGCAATACAAGCAAATAGTCCAGCAAAAACTGCTACACCATATGCCCAAGTATACCAGCTAGGAAAACTGTTGTAGAATTCTATTTGCTCCTCGGTATATCCTTCCATCATCGCATCGCTACCTGCCATTGCTTCGGCACTCCATGCGCCTACGCCCATAAGATTCCATAAAAGAAAGAAAATTGCAACAATCCAAAACCACATTTTAGGTCGTGTAGAATAAGCCATATTTAAAATTTTAAGGTTAGGACTGTAAGTTAATAAAAAGTTAACAAACCGTTTATGGTTCTCTATAAATATCTGTTTTATGAGTGATTAAAATATGTTTCGAAAACGTTTGAAATATCAAAAAAAAATTAAATTGCACTAATCTAAACAGCCTTAATTATGAGCAACCGATCTATGAAACCTGAAAGCCTGATGATGTCTTATGGTTATAAACCAGAACTATCTGAAGGAGCTATAAAATGCCCTATTTTTTTAACCTCTACGTTTGTTTTTAAAAGTGCCGAAGAAGGTAAAGCTTTCTTTGAACTTGCTTATGGTAAAAGAGAAAAGCTTCCTGGTGAAGAAATGGGTTTGATTTACAGCCGTATTAACAATCCTGACCTTGAAATCTTAGAAAATAGATTGCGTTTATGGGATCAAGCAGATGATTGTGCTGTTTTTGAAAGTGGAATGAGCGCGATCTCTACT
>MAAC01004349.1_pt1 | contig 10904 bp, 7 predicted proteins | sample 1115981 | NCBI WGS metagenome assembly MAAC01 (sample SAMN04961126, study PRJNA320927) | seawater metagenome | isolation source: sample BD02T64 sea water enriched with oil for 64 days | place: USA:Gulf of Mexico | collected 2013-07-27 | reverse complement strand
TAGCTGCTGGTAGTCTTTCATTGTTGCATCTCTTGCCGGAGAAAAGACGATTAGCCTACAGGCAGCTAACCGCTTCTTCTATCTCATCAAGTTATGCACTTCGGGTTTGAATCCAAGCTATTATTACGTTTTGAAACACAAGATAACTAAAAGCAGCTCATCGGCTCTTGTAAAGTAATTGCCGGCGCAACCTTCCTGTGAAAAGAGAATTATTTTTATTTATTACGGGCTGGGGAAAGAGGTCTTAGTAAATTAAGTAACTGCTCAGACGCTACAGGGACTATTATCAGCCCTGAAGTAACCTCGCTACGAATGGTACTACGTACGGCGGGAATAGCGTTTATCGTCAGTTCTAAAGAGCTTCCAATGTTATCCGTAGTTATAGTGCGTAGCTTTATTATTGGTTCCTCGGCAAGTTTTATCCATACTTTCGAACCTTCAATATGGACAGCCTCCACATCATCAATAGCAAGATTTAACGCCAGTAATTCTGGTTCGGCCACGACAGAACATACAGTTAACATAGTTAAACACAGCAACAAAGCTCGCACTTTTTTCATGGTCATCATGGCCGCTTCCAAAAAAAGAAAAACGGAAAATGGGGGAGCCTCAAGTCTTTCCATGCCACACCACTCTCCCGGCCATCAAATCGTTCACTGAGCTGTGTAAACAATAACTAGAGACCCAAGCCCCGTCGATAGGGGCGCGTAAAGCTACAGCGCAGAAAGCCCCACATTGATAATGCCCTGCAGGGTCTCGCGGCTGGTATTCATCTTGGCGTGCATGCGCAGACCCACGGCCAGGGTGAGTAGATAATCGGCCATCGCCTTCGGTGATTTTTTATTGTCGAGTAGACCCAGTGACTGGGCCTCGGCGAGACGTTTTTCAAACAGGGCATTGAGGGGTTTGGTGCGCTGCTCCGCTTCATCGGCCAGGTGGTGATTGACGTGGGCAAATTCAGAAATACTGTTGAACAGTAAGCAGCCCCGCGAGCGGATCGCTTCGTCTTCGATCAAGCAGACACTTTCCAGAAAACTACGGATGGCGATCAGGGGGTCGTCAATCGACCACAATGTTGCCTTGAGGGTAACGGCCACTTCTTCGACGTACATGTCGAGAGCCTCGAGAAACAGACCCTCTTTATCGCCAAAGGCGGCGTACAGGCTGCCGCGATTGAGGCCCATGGCACTGAGCAGCTTCTGAATTGAGCTGGACTCATAGCCCTCGGCCCAAAATACCTGCATGGCGGCATTGACGACGTCGAGTCGATTGTATTCGGGCGGTCGAGGCATGGCTGGCTTGTAATTGTGAAATAGCTTGAAAATATACCACTAATTAATATCGGGGCATATGGGGGTGGTAGCAATGAAGATGAAAATTCATCGACATCACCACCTATTGCACTTACTTAATCAACGAGCCGCTTATTTATAAAAGGCCTGAGAACTATCGCTATGGTCGGTAATATCGCGCACACCTTTTAACTCGGGGATTTTCTCCAGCAAGGTGCGCTCGACGCCGTCTTTGAGGGTGACATCAGCTTGGCCACAACCCTGACAACCGCCGCCGAACTGCAGTACGGCAATATCACCATCCATCTCTTCCAGGCTGATATTACCGCCGTGAGCGGCGAGCCCCGGGTTGATTTCGCTATGCAGGATGTAGTTCACCTTGTCCTCGACCGGGCTATCATCACTCACTCGCGGCATCCGCGAGTTGGGCGCACGAATACTGAGCTGGCCACCGAGACGATCAGCAGAATAGTCGACCTTTGCGTCTTCCAGAAAAGGAATACTGCGCTTATCGAGATAGGCCTTGAGTTTGGGTAGCTCGAGAAGTTGATCCTCTTCCTGCTCCTCGCCTGGGCGGCAATAGGCGATACAGGTCTCTGCCTTCGGCGTGCCGGGGTCGGCAATAAAAAGGCGAATGGCAATGCCCTCACAATCCTGCTTTAGCAGCAGGTCGGACAAATATTCCTGGGCCGATTCGGTGATTTCGATACTGCTCATTGCGACTACCTATACCTGAGTAAATTACTCATGTATTTTAGCAAGCCTCCGCGCGACACTCAATGGCTCAGTGCACGGCTTATGGTTTCTCTATAAAAAAGGGCAGGAGAAAGCTCCCACCCTTTTTATAGCGGTTATGCAGTAACCTAACAATTAGCTGCCATACACTCCCTAATCAAGCACTATCCCTTCAAAATCTGGCTGTTCAAAAGTTTGAGAAAGGTCAACGCGGATAGCTCTGGGGCCATCAACAGTAGGTCGACAGTTATCAATCCGAAGATAAGATGAGCCATAACCATAGCCACCCTCAGGGTTAAAAGCGTCGAAGTTTAAATAGCCATCACCAACAGGCACACCTGGTATAACGAACGTGCCATCTGCAGCACTATCAACAGAAAATGAGACCTCCGTTTGCCAATTCCAGTAAGAGACGGAAGACTGAACAGGCTGCCCAAACAGGCCAAAAGTAGTGCCCTCTATTGAACAATTATCCGAACTATTAATGTCAATCACTACCTGCTGACCACTCTGATCAATGGAACCAGTACCTGAGCCGCTGGCCGAACCACTAATAGTGACATTTACAAACCCCAGAGGCCTGTTTTCTACCAGAAGCTCACCATTTGAGTCGGTAGTGCCAGTGATAGAGGCGGCACCAGTATCTGAACTCACCGTCACCGTCGCACCGCCTAGTGGATCACCCGCAGTATCAAAAACGGTAATCCGAGCTGAGCCAGTTGACGCACCAATGTCTGCTACAGCGCCATCAATTGATTGCAATTGAAACCCTCGACCGAGCCAAGTACCGTCAGTCCCCCAGGTAGAGAGCCATCCATAGTCAGTAAGAGGTACCATAACAGGGCCATAAGCTTGTTGACCTGATACGCTAGCAAAGTCTGTACGTACCCACCCAACATCCAGAAAAGATTCAATAGTTATTGACGCCCCCGATAGCAAGCCAATATCAATATCACCACTTAGCGGCCCCCAAACGGTGGGCAAATGGATATTGAGAGGACAAATATCAGTACTTACACCAGATTCGCCTGCATAAAAATCACAATAGTAGGGGTCGTAATAGCCATCATACAGCCAGTTAACTCCATCGTAATCGAATGCAATTTGGAAAACCCCGTAATAAAATTCCTCGCTAAAGCAACCAGCCGGAATTTCAACGGTGTAGAGCCCCTCAGAATCAGTCACAACATCATTTATAGGACATGACTCATCAACAAAGGGAAAACTAATCGGATGATTAGCCATGGGTAAGGCATCAGGGCCGTAGAGCGTACCCGAGACTGTTTGAGTGAAACTAGAGTCAATAACATTGATCCAGTGACTCGCCGTCGAGGTATTGCCGGCATCGTCCGTCGCGCTCAGGGTAATTTGACAGTGGCTGTAGAAAAAGTTGGCGGCCGTCGGCGCGGTGAAAACCGTATTAATGGCGCCCGTAACGTCAACTTGAACGATCGGATTAAGCATGGCATCACCCGAGCTACCGTAGCATTGCGCTGTCCACTCGATATCAACCAGAGAACCTTCGGGATCGCTGACGCTGGCAAAGATATTGGTCGCCGCGCCAATATCCAGGTTATTCCACAAGCCCACATCGGAGTCGAGACCGGTGATCACCGGCGCAAAGTTAATACCCGCGACATCCAGAGGCAATATGCCGTTCGCAGCGACCCCTTCTTTATAATCGAGAAAGAGGCAATCACTGACATTGGTATTATTCAAACAGCTGGCATTCAACTGGGGGTTATTGAACACCGCCCCATCCAGTACATCGGTAGACAGACTGTAAGTGCCATCGCCATCATCCACCAGATAGTACGTAGTGCCACCCAGGGTCGTTGTCACCCGAATTTGCTCGGGATTAGCGGCATCCGTCGTACGCTTTACGGTTAAGGAATCAATGCTATCGGCATTGGGTGCAGGTGTGGCCGGATCATCACTGTCGCGGTCACAAAGGCGCTCGGGGGATGTACCGCTGTAGCTAAGACCTTGCGCATACCAGTCAAAAGACTCCCTCAAGCTCTCACCACTATCACCATCGATAAAGTGGTACTTAAAGCAGGAGTGGGTATTGATGGGCTGGTCGTAGTTCCACCAGGAAAAGTGAGTCACGCCACCACAGATCATCAGTACGCCATCGCGGTCTTCGACCGTACCCTGGCCCTCTTCTTTCCACAGACCCGCTGCGTCATCGTAGTACCACAGTGGAATCGTATCGCCAGCAGACAAACCTGCACCCGCCTTCATGCACACCTCGGCCTCGCCGGATAGTTCGTGGATGGGCTCGCCGTTCTGATCCACCAGGTCGAATTCCATCATGCCGAAGGTTTCCAGCAGTACGGGCGTCGCGTTGGGATCAGCACCTTCTGGCAAAGCCAGGAGGTCACCACCAGGCGTTAAACTGACGTCATCTTCGGGGTCAAGATAAGTGATTTGGCCCTTAATTTCCGCCACACCGTCCGGGAAGGAGGCTGTGGGAATGGTCAATTCACCCACCCTTTCCTCCTGTTTTTCAATGCTAACGCCAGCGCTGACATCCTCATCTTCACCAATAATGTCGGACACGGGCGCCAGGTCAATATCGATCGTATATTCAAAAACATCGTCGGCAAGGACAACCTTCGCGTAAGCCATAGCAAAGCCATCCACCGCTGCACTGATTGGCAGGAAGAAGTCGAGCCCATCATGGCCAATGCCGTCGGGGTTGCCAACGGCGGCAGAGAAAACACCATCGCCATCGCTTTCACCACTCGTTGTCGCGCCACCCGGGGCTTCAATACCCACCACGACTGCAACACCGGGTAAGGGGCTACCACCACCGCGAACCGTGATCTCGACGAGAAGACAGGTATTGGTATTGTCATTCGGGCAGAAGTCATCTGCATCGACAATGCCGTCACCATCGGCATCGGGTGGACAACCATCGTCACCGACTGCTTGATCTTCTGGGGTGTTGGGGCATTCATCGGCATTATTAAAAACACCATCGTTGTCGTCGTCGAGCTGGGATTGAGCACAACCCGCTGTATCAACACCTTCACCTGCGGGTGTGTTGGGGCAGCTATCCGCCGTGTTGAATACACCGTCGCTGTCATCATCAAGCTGAGACTGGCCACAACCCGCCAGATCAACGTCTTCTCCTAATGGGGTGTTGGGGCAAGTATCTGCCGAGTCAAACACACCATCACCGTCGGTATCCGGATCGGAAGCTTCAACAAAACGCTGCATTTGCGTGATGTAGCTAAACGCTGCACGGCGACGCTGGAAGTTGATCCTGACCACCTGCTCGGCACTACCGGCTGGCACGACAAAATAGGGTTTGTCATCTACAAAGCCATCGGCATTCAAGACCGTGTGGCTGCTGCTCTCAACCAGCAGGCGCAACTCGCCACTTAAGCTTTCACCACCACTGGCTGTCACCGTATTGTAGGTGTAGTAAGCACCCAGGCTGCGGTCGTAAAATCGATCACCCTGACTGACAGCTCGTCGGTGTTTTGCCATTCGCCCTCCGCCACGATGCCATGGGCTTGTGTGGTCCACATAAAAGAAAAGGCGAGAAGCAGAAAAAGTCTTGCTGCCCAGCTACGCTGGTAGTGATGACGCGGTGCAATATCCATTGCTTTATCCTCTGTCCCTATTCAGTAATAAATTATTAGTGATGCCTATTTTCTGATAACTAGTTAGTGATTAATACCGGCTGTCGTCCGAGATAAACGGACGATCAAATAACATACTTTATGCTTTGAATTTTCGCTGACTAGCAATAAGACCCAGACCCGCACCTAGCAACAAAAAAAGACTCGCGGGTTCGGGAACGGATGCCTCGTGCTGAGTAATACGGATATTGTCGATGGTCAGGAAGTCGCCCGTCTGAAAGTCATCGTCCTGAAGATAAAAAACAATCCCCGCAGCCATCCCGGCCCAGGCGGTAATGTCGATGGAGCCAGAGGAAATATCGAGTGTGAGCAAGCCGCCTGTGGTGTCTTCCAGTTCCGCAACAAAAAAGTCAAAAGGATCTGAAACGGATGCACTAAAGTCCAGCTCCAGCCAGAGGGTATTACCCGAGGCTAGCAGGCTCTGTACAGTCAAGTCCTGGAATAAGGCCACGGCCCAACTGCAGTACCGCTGCTGGCATCGAAGTTAGTGATGGCAGAAGGATTGACAGCAGTTGTCGTCCCAGGATCACCAGAGGTCACCTCTCCCTGCCAGTTATCAAAACCCGAGGAAAAATCACCATTGAGTAATTCGGCAGAAGAGAATGCGCTGCACAACAAAGCAGCGGCGAGCGCGCTTACTTGAAGAAAGGTTTTAAGAGGGGAATGCGTGGATGGACGTTTCATAGTTTTGCCTCAATTAAAAATTAACACTTTGAAAAAAGCGTATTTCAATCAGGCAACAACCAATCCATTGAATAAGTTAATTAAATATTAACTCACCACAAAACTTCAGAATGCTTCCTTACCTTCTATAATTATTACAAGCAAATAACACACCATTATAAAATTATTCTTTACTATCAATCACTTAATTAAAACACGCTCTCATCAAAACCCTTGCTCGTAAAAAAGTGTAAAAAAAACCTGACACAAATTGGAGCTTTTACAGCCCTGGCCTCCGTATTCCCCTGATCTTTAGTCAATAAATGGACTTTTCCGAACAATTAAGCGGCGGCGTCTACCATCCTTCAAGAAAAGTGTAAAAAATCCTGACACTAGCTAATGCTTTAAGCTATCGGCTATTGTCTTTGCACACCGATGTTCAAGAGTCGCTCATGCCCCTGCCTACGTTTTTTCTTTTTAGCCCTGGCCAACTGGTGGGCCACATCGCACAGGTCTTGATTTTATTAACACTTTGCATGGTAGAGCCCACTTTCGCAGACCCTGAAATGAAACAAACTGCAGTCAGCAGCGTCAAAGCCGGCGCCCAGCCCCTGCCCATCGACAGGCAGCGCGATCACATCAGGGGCGAGGCCGATGCCCCCTTCTCACTGATTGAATACTCCGATATCAACTGCCCCTTTTGCCGCCGCTTTCACCCCACGGCCAAGCGCCTGGTGAAAGACTCCGCCGGCCAGATCAACTGGATCTATCGTCACTTCCCCCTGGTGGCTCACAAGCCAGAGGCACAGCAATTGGCTGAAGCGGCAGAGTGTGTGGCGGAGCTGGGCGGCAATACGGCTTTTTGGCGCTTTATCGACCTGATCGTTATGCAAGCTAAACGTAAGGCAACGCTAGAATCCAGCAGCCCCGGTCAACTATCCGCCGCTGTTGCTCGAGCCGCAAAGATTGTGCAGATTAACGCCGCTGCCCTGGCGGACTGCCTACAATCCGGTCGCCACATGGCCAAGGTGCTGGCCGACGAGAATAACGCCTTGCAAATGCACTTACTCGGCACCCCGGCGAACATCATTATCAATAACCAAACTGGCGAGTGGCTGGTGCGCCAGGGCGCGGCGTCACTGCCAACACTGAAGGCAGATATCGCTCGGTTATCTACGGGTACCTCCAGTAACGATTGATGGCAGCAAGGGGCGGGGCAAGCTGCTAAAATGCCCAGCTATTTTGGCACTATGACACCGGATAATCTCTTGAATACTCTCGAAAATCGCATCGCCGCCCTCTATCAAGCCGCAGCCAGCCGCCTACTCTTCCTCGATGGCGCCACCGGCACCATGATTCAGCGTCACAAGCTGGTCGAATCCGACTTTCGTGGTGAGCGCTTCGCCGACTGGCATCAGGATCTCGGCGGCAATAACGATTTACTGGTGCTGACCCAGCCACAGATTATTCGCGACATCCACCGCGATTACCTTGAGGCCGGCGCCGATATTATCGAGACCAACACCTTTAACGCCACTTGCGCCTCGCAGTCCGATTACGCCATGGAGGCCATCGTCTACGAGCTGAATTTCGAAGCGGCAAAAATTGCCCGCGAGGCCGCCGATGAGTTCAGTGCGCTGACACCTGAGAAGCCCCGCTGGGTCGCCGGTGTTATCGGCCCCACCAGCCGCACGGCATCGATCTCACCCGACGTCAACGACCCCGCCGCGCGCAACACTACTTTCGACGAGTTGGCCGAGGATTACCGCAATGCCACCCGCGCGCTAATTGCCGGGGGCAGTGACATTATTTTGATCGAGACCGTGTTCGATACGCTGAATGCCAAGGCTGCTGTTTTTGCGGTGCAGGACGTCTACGAAGAATTGGGCATTGAATTGCCGATTATGATTTCCGGTACCATTACCGATGCCAGTGGCCGTACGCTGTCGGGACAAACACCGGAAGCCTTCTGGAATAGCCTGGCCCACGCCAAGCCCTTTGCCATTGGCCTTAACTGTGCCCTCGGCGGTGAGCAGCTGCGCCCCCATATTGAAGAATTGTCCAATATTTGCCCCACATTGATCAGCGCCCACCCCAATGCCGGCCTGCCCAATGCTTTTGGCGAGTACGATGAAACCGCCGAGGAAACCGCCAATATTATTGCCGGTTTCGCCGATAGCAGCCTGCTCAACATTGTCGGCGGTTGCTGTGGCACCACCCCCGATCATATTCGCGCCATTATTGCAGCCTGCGAAAATAAAGCGCCGCGCACGGTGCCCGACGCATCCGCCACCTGCCATCTCTCCGGGCTTGAACCCTTTAGCATCGACGCCGACTCCCTTTTCGTGAATGTCGGCGAGCGCTGTAATGTCACCGGCTCGGCCCGTTTTAAGCGACTGGTACTGGAGGGCGATTACGAAACAGCCCTCGCCGTAGCGCTGGAACAGGTCGAAAACGGCGCACAAATAATCGACATTAATATGGACGAAGGCATGCTCGATGCCGTCGAAGCCATGACCACCTTCCTGAAATTAATTGCCTCGGAACCGGATATTTCCCGTATTCCGATTATGGTCGATTCGTCCAAATGGCACGTCATCGAAGAGGGCTTAAAATGTATTCAGGGCAAGCCGGTGGTCAATTCCATCAGTATGAAAGAAGGCGAAGCGCCCTTTATTGAGCAGGCCAAACTGTGCAAGCGCTACGGTGCCGCCGTGGTGGTCATGGCTTTTGACACGGACGGCCAGGCCGATAATCTGCAGCGGCGCATCGATATTTGCGGGCGCAGCTACGACCTATTGGTCAACGAAGTGGGCTTTAATCCCAACGACATTATTTTTGACCCCAATGTTTTTGCCGTTGCCACCGGCATTGACGAACACAATAATTACGCCGTCGATTTTATTGAGGCCTGCCGCTGGATTACCGCCAACCTGCCCGGTGCCAAAATCTCCGGCGGCATCAGCAATGTGTCTTTTTCCTTTCGCGGCAACAATCCGGTGCGCGAGGCCATTCACTCGGTGTTTCTCTATCACGCTATTAAAGCGGGCCTCAGCATGGGCATCGTCAACGCCGGCCAGCTCGCGGTTTACGACGATTTACCCGCCGAATTGCGCGAGGCCGTCGAAGATGTGATTGGCAATAAGCGCGATGACAGCACCGATCGCCTGCTCGCCATCGCCGGCGATTACCTCGGTGACGGCAGCGCAAAAGATAAGAAAGAAGATCTCGCCTGGCGCCAGTTCGACGTCAAAAAACGTCTCGAACACGCCCTAGTCAAAGGCATTACCACTCACATTATTGAAGACACCGAAGAGGCTCGACTACAGGCCGAACGCCCCCTGCACGTGATTGAAGGCCCGTTGATGGACGGCATGAATGTGGTCGGCGATCTGTTTGGCGAGGGCAAAATGTTTCTGCCCCAGGTGGTGAAATCGGCACGGGTAATGAAACAGTCGGTGGCCCATTTACAGCCCTTTATTGAAGAGGAAAAAGACGGCGACGCCAGTAGTAACGGCAAAATATTAATGGCCACGGTGAAGGGCGATGTCCACGACATCGGCAAAAACATCGTCGGTGTGGTGCTGCAGTGCAATAATTTTGAGGTGATTGATCTCGGCGTAATGGTGGCCTGCGACAAAATACTCGCCGTCGCCAAAGAGGAAAAGGTCGATATTATTGGCCTCTCCGGCCTGATCACACCCTCCCTCGATGAAATGGTCCACGTCGCCGCCGAAATGGAAAGACTCGACTTCGACCTGCCGCTGATGATCGGCGGTGCGACCACCTCCAAGGCCCATACGGCGGTAAAAATAGACCCCAGGTACAATCGCGCCCAGGCCATCTATGTCGCCGATGCCTCCCGCGCCGTGGGCGTTGCCAGCACGCTGATGAACCTGGAAAAGCGTCAGAGCTATTACGCTAACACCGCCGCCGAATACGAAGTCGTGCGCGAGCGCGTCGCCAATCGAACACCCCGAGGCGACATCGTGCCCTACGAAAAAGCGGTCGCGGCGGGCTGGCAATACGACTGGGAAAATTATCAGCCAGTACAACCTAAAACCCTGGGTGTGCAGGTGTTTACAGACTATCCCTTAGCGGAACTGATCGAAACCATTGACTGGACGCCCTTTTTTATCACCTGGAGCCTGGTCGGAAAATACCCGAAAATTTTCAAAGACAAAGTCGTCGGTGAAGCGGCGCAAAATTTATTTGACGACGCCCAGGCCATGCTGGCCGACCTGATCGACAATAAAAAACTCAAAGCCAATGCGGTGCTAGGCATTTGGCCGGCCAATCGCGTCGACGGTGATGATATCGAAATATACCGCGATGCCAGTGGCAGCCAGACCATCGCCACCAGCCATCATATTCGCCAGCAAACCCGCAAGGGCAAGGACGACAGCCCCCTGACCTCCCTGGCCGATTTTATCGCCCCGAAGGAATCGGGAAAAATGGACTACATCGGGGCCTTCGCGGTGACCACGGGCATTAACGCCGACGAACTGGCGAAGGAATACGAAGCCAAGGGTGATGATTACAATTCAATTATGGTCAAGGC
>MAAC01018617.1_pt1 | contig 10918 bp, 6 predicted proteins | sample 1115981 | NCBI WGS metagenome assembly MAAC01 (sample SAMN04961126, study PRJNA320927) | seawater metagenome | isolation source: sample BD02T64 sea water enriched with oil for 64 days | place: USA:Gulf of Mexico | collected 2013-07-27 | reverse complement strand
AATGATGCGAGTCTAAATTCCTATTATTATTTTATACAAACCGTGTATGATGCAGGCGCAGGTCAGGTTTCTTCGGCCTCTTCGGATACGGTTCAAACCATGCTTCCTGTTTTTGTAGCTCAAACAGATTCTACCGCGATACTGGAATGGGATGCTTTGTTTTCGCATAACACTCCAAGCAGTTCAGGGATGTACCAAGTTTACAGAAAAATAGGTGTGGGACCTTATGTTTTGATTGGAAATACTACGTATGGGAATGAAACCTATTCGGATGCGTTTAAGGTGTGCTCTGAAATGATTTATTATAGAATAGATATTACAGATAGTTCAGGATGTGTTTCTAGTTCAGCAATTATTGAAGATCTGTTTGTGGATAAAACACCTCCAGCTACTCCAGTGTATGACTCCATTACTGTTTTTGATAATGCGGGTACTCAACAAGTAAAAATGGGTTGGCAACCTTCAACCTCTCCAGATACTAGAGGGTATCTGGTTTTTTATTGGACCAAATCGCCCCCAAGTTACAATTTTAGAGATACGGTATATACCACCTCGTATACGGAAACAATCGCTTCGATCGACCCCGGGTTTACATGGGAACAATTTACGGTGAGTGCTTTTGATAGTTGCTTTACGCCTGCAGCAAATACCTCTCCCGGTGCAGATGATCAAAGAACAATTCACTTAACATTTATTCCAAATAATTGCGAGAATACCGTGACTCTTAATTGGACTCCTTATATTAATTGGTCTGATTTGGATGCCTACGAAATTTGGGTTTCTGTGAATGGAAACCCTTTTCAAATGGGCCTTAGTGTACCAAATACAGATACTACATTTACGTATCAAAAATTGGATGAATATGCCGTTTATTGTTACAAAATAAAAGCAGTCAACTCCGGGAAATCGAAATCTAGTAGTTCTAATAGGGTATGTGCCTTGGCCAATTCTGTGGCTTTGCCAGCCAAACAATATTTTAAACAAGTATCGGTAATGGATAATAGGGATATTCATATTGAAAGTTTGACAGATTCCACGTTACCCGCATCCAGCTATGTGTTATTTAGAAGTTTGGAACGCTATGATAATTATTTTGAAGTTCAACGGATTCCGTTTGAAAATTCGTCCATAATTAAAATGGATGACCTCAATGCTAATGTGGATCAAACCAGTTATTTCTATCGTATTGGAGTAGAGGATACTTGTGGTAGTTTAATGTTTTTGTCCAAACCAGCGGCTTCCATTTTTTTAAGAGGGTCTTGGGCTGAGGATTCGTCCAATGTAGTTTTGAATTGGAATGAATATCAGGGTTGGGATACGGTTGCTTCCGGAGTGGACGAATATCTTATTTATTTGAATATTGATGGTAATAAAACGGAAATTGGTGCTGTATCTAGTGGAACCACTACCTTTTCGTATCCTTTGTTAAATGATATTAGGTTGGGAGCTAATTTTTGTTTTGAAATTATGGCAAAGGAGGCAGATGGTAATTTTTTCGGTCAGAGAGACTCGGTATTGTCAAATCAAGTATGTTTTACCGAAAACCTGAAACTTTTTGTTCCCAATGCATTTAGGCCGGGAGGTGATAACCCTGTGTTTTTTCCGGTTTTTAGTTTTGGCGATATTAGTAGTTACAAAATGATAGTGTACGACCGTTGGGGAGGGCAAGTCTTTGAAACTACCGATATATCGCAAGGATGGAATGGAACGGTGGATGGTGGGCTGGCTCCCTTTGGGGCGTATGTGTATTACATTGAAGTTTCTAACTTTACAGGTGCACAACTTAAAAAGAGAGGTACATTTGTCTTACTTCGATAGTGTTAATAATCCTTTCAAATCATGTTCTTTCGTAGGTAATTCTTACTATTTTTGTGTCCTTTTGAAATAAATGGGTAAAATGAAATTGCAGGAAAATATTATGGAAATAAATGAATGGAGGCTATTCCTTTCTACACGCATTTTACTCGTCAATAATCCTATACACACACATAATTAGATTAATTCTAAATTTATATTTTTTTATATGAAATTTAAACACATTTTGACCGGTTTTGCATTTTTTGCATCTGGTGTTTTGTTGGCTCAGCAAAATGAAGTTTTGCTTACCATTGAAGGGGATGAGATTACTTCTTCTGAATTCATGGCTATTTACAATAAGAACAATGTTGAAATTGAATCTGCCGATAAAAAGAGTATCACAGAATATTTAGATTTATATGTGAACTTTAAATTAAAGGTTCATGATGCGGAGGTAAAAGGTTTTGATACCATTCCAAGCTATAAAAAGGAACTTAGTGGATATGTAGATCAATTAGCATCTCCTTATTTAGTAGATTCTCAATTTACAGAAGCTTTAATAAAAGAAGCTTATGATCGATTGAATCAAGAAGTGAAAGCAAGTCATATACTCGTGAAAATCCCTGAGAATCCCTCTCCTGAGGATACGTTGGTGGCTTGGAATAAAATGAAAATGATTATTGGTCTAAGTAAAACAGAATCGGATTTTTCAAAACTTGCCAAAGAATACTCAGATGATCCTTCTGCAAAACAAAATGGAGGTGACTTAGGTTATTTCTCTGCGTTTAGAATGGTGTATGCCTTTGAATCTGGAGCGTTTAATACTGCGGTTGGGCAAATATCTGCTCCAATCAGAACTTCGTATGGATATCATATTATTAAAGTAGTGGATAAAATCCCTGCTCGTGGAGAGATCAAGGCGGCTCATATCATGATTGTTTCTAACGAAAAAACCACCGAGGAAGACGCTAAGAAAGCAAAGAAAAAAATTACTGAAATTTACCAGAAATTACAAGCTGGTGAAGCTTTTGCTAAGCTAGCTGATCGTTATTCAGATGATAGGGGTTCGGCTCCTAAAGGTGGCGACTTGGGATGGTTTGGAGCAGGTAGAATGGTTCCTGATTTTGAAATGATAGCCTTTGCTATCCAGGAAGTAGGTCAATATTCTGAACCATTTTTAACCCAGTATGGATGGCATATCGTTTTACTTGAGGATAGAAGACACCAAGGAACCTATGAGGAAGAATACGAGAAACTGTCTAAAAAGGTAAAGGGTGACCGTAGAAGTTTGGGGTCTGAACATGCGTTGGTTTTAAAGTTAATGAAAGACTATAAAGTAAAAGTAAACTCCAAAGGAAAAATCGCTTTTTATACCCAGCTAGACTCCACTTACTTCGAAGGAAATTGGGATGTTTCTCGTGCAGAATCTTTAAAATCTAACTTGATTACTATTAATGATAAAAAGTATGGGAAATCTAAAGTAGTAATTACTCAGAAGGATTTTGCGAATTATTTGGTGGATAATAGAAGAAAACAAAAGTCGGTATCCATTCCTTTATTTATAGATCAAGAATTTGATAAATTTGTGGATCATTCCGTTATTGAGTACGAAAAGTCCGTTTTGAGTTTCAAACATCCAGCGTATAAAGCATTGGTAACAGAATACCATGACGGTATACTTCTATTTGAAATTATGGAGAAGGAAGTTTGGAAAAAGGCGATGAATGATACTATTGGTTTAGAAAAATTTTATTCCGAAAACAAACAAGAGTATATGTGGAATGAAAGAGCTGATGCTCATTTTTACATTTGCGATACGAAAGAAAATGCCCAAAAAGTGAAAACTTTGTTAGAGGAAAATGCAGGTGACTCGGTTATTGATCGGATGGTGAATATAGATTCTGAATTGGGAGTGGCTATGAGAAGTGGTAAATATGAAAAAGGGAAAGAGCCATTCTTAGAAAATGTAGAATGGAAAACTGGAATTTATCAAATGGAAGAAAATGGTAGTTTTACGGTGATTCAAATAAGTGAATTACTTCCATCGCAACCAAAGGAATTAAAAGAAGTGAAAGGTTTAGTGACTTCTTCTTACCAAGATCAATTGGACAAGGATTGGGTAGAGGTATTAAGAACTAAATATTCATTTACCATAAATCAGGAAGTTTTAAATACACTTACGAAGTGATAAATAAACTCTTTTATATAGTTGCGTTAGGAGGCTTTCTTTTTTCCTGTAAGGGAAACGAGGGGAGCTCAGACATGCGTAAAAAAGTGGTGCAAGTGTATGCACACGTTCTGTATGAAAAGGAAGTTTTGAAACAGATTCCATTTGGTTCTAAGGTAGAGGATAGCATCAGTATTCGAAATAGTTATATTAATAGTTGGATCGATACGAGACTGCTTCTTCACCATGCAGAATTGAATTTACCATTAGAAGAGCAGGATGTTACTGAGAAACTGGAGAACTATCGTACCGATTTATTGATTTTTACCTACCAGAATCAGCTGCTAATAGAAAAATTGGATACCAATGTATCCGATTTGGAAATCAATAATTATTACAATGAACATAAGGCCAATTTTGCCCTGGCAGATTATATTCTAAAGGCCCATTATATCAAGTTGGATTCCCTAGATAAGAATATTAATAAGGTGAAAAAATGGGTGTTGTCGGAAAAAGAAGTCGATTTTGAAAAGCTAGAGGATTATTGTTACATGCATTCTTCAGAATACTCATTTGAAGATAACTGGATGTATTTGTACGATTTATTAAAGGTGGTTCCTATCGTTTCGTATAACAAAGAGAGATTGTTAAAAAACAACAAACTAATCGAATTTTATGATAATGGTTATTATTATTTGGTTAGAATTGTGGATTATAAACTGAAGGATAATGTCTCTCCTTTAGCGCTTGAAACAGAGAATATCAAACGAATAATATTGAATGATAGGAAATTGGAGTTTTTGAAAAATTTGAGCTCCGATATCTATGAAAATGCCAAAAAACAGAAACAAATTGAAATATTCATACCTTAAAATTATAACGATTATTCTTGCTGTAGTGACTTCGGGTATTTCCCTTCAAGCTCAGAAGAATACCACCGGAAATCAATCGGTAATTGATAAAGTAATTGCGGTTGTAGCCGATGAAATTGTGTTACAGTCCGAATTGGAAGCCTCCGTTATTGAATTTGCTCGCAGGGGAGATCCTATTGATGCGAATACTCGATGTGTCATTTTTGAAGATTTACTGTTTAAAAAACTGCTATTAAACCAAGCAGCTTTGGATAGTGTTGTGGTTTCAGAAGATCAAATCAATGGAGAGATTGGTAGACGTATTCAATATTTTGTGCAACAAATTGGTTCGGAAGAAAAGTTGGAAGAGTTTTATGGGAAGTCTATTCCTGAAATTAGAGATGAATTTCATGATTTGATTAAAGATCAAATGCTCATTCAACAAATGCAAGGGAGTATTACTTCGGATGTAGATATATCGCCTAAGGAAATTAAGGTGTTTTTCCATGCTATTCCAAAAGACAGTTTGCCTTTTGTAAACTCAGAAGTGGTGGTGGAGCATATTGTTGTGGATCCTGTAATTGGTGAGGAAGAAAAAAATTACTCCCGAGAAAAACTGGAAGGATTTAGAACACGGATTTTAGCGGGAGAGGATTTCGGTACCCTTGCCTTTCTTTATTCCCAAGATCCAGGGTCAGCTCGGAAAAATGGGGAACTTGGATTTATGGAAAGGGGGTCTTTGGTAAAGGAGTTTGCTGCAGTCGCTTTTTCAATTCAACCCGGGCAGGTATCGGAGGTCTTTGAAACCGAGTATGGATTTCATATTATTCAACTCATTGAACGCAGAGGACAACAATCTAATGTACGTCACATACTTCTGAAACCAAATATTTCTCAAAAGGATTTGATTAGTGCTAAAACCATGTTAGATTCGTTAAAACAACAAATTATGACCAATGACTCGCTTAGATTTGAGGTGATGGCAGCAAGATACTCAGATGATAAATCTACGCGTATGAATGGTGGTAAAATGATAAATCCAGAAACAGGTAGTACGTCTTTTGAAGTAGACCAAATTAGTAAGGTAGATCCAAGTTTGTTTTTTGTATTGGATAAGATGAAACCTGGAGAAATTTCTGATCCGGTTATCTTTCAAAAATTTGATGGTTCACAGTCCTATCGTATTGTTAAATTGGTTTCGGTAACGGAGGCTCATCGTGCAAATTTGAAGGATGATTATTTAAGGATTCAAGGGGCTGCAAAATCGGAAAAAGAAAAGGAAGCAGTGGATAAGTGGATTACAAACAAAATTCAAATAAATTACATTAAAATTGACGATTCGTTTCAGGATTGTGAATTTCAACACAGTTGGTTTTAATATATGGCAAACGTTAATTTCAAATCGGACGTAGAAGCAGTAGAGGCTTTTCGTGTAAAATTTAAAGATTTATCTACCGAGGTAGCTAAGGTTATTGTTGGTCAAGATCAAGTAGTAAAAGAGGTGTTAATTGCCATTTTCAGTGGCGGTCACGTGTTGCTAGTGGGAGTGCCAGGTTTAGCTAAAACTTTATTGGTAAATAGTATTTCAACGGCTTTAGGATTGAATTACAGCCGGATTCAATTTACACCAGATTTGATGCCCTCCGATATTATTGGTTCGGAAGTATTGAACGATGCCCGTAAATTTGAATTTATTAAAGGGCCCATATTCGCTAATATTATTTTGGCAGATGAAATTAACCGTACCCCACCTAAAACCCAATCTGCATTATTAGAAGCCATGCAAGAAAAATCGGTGACCACCGGTGGACAAACATTTCAGTTGGATAAACCATTTTTTGTTTTGGCTACACAAAATCCAATTGAGCAAGAAGGAACGTATCCATTGCCAGAAGCACAGCTGGATCGTTTTATGTTCAATATTTGGGTGGATTACCCAACGTTTGATGAGGAAATGGAGGTGGTCAGAAAAACTACTAGTGATCATTCGGAGTCCATTTCTAGTGTGTTGTCAGCAGAGGAGATTTTGTATTTCCAGCATTTAATTAAGCGCGTGCCTGTAGCGGAAAATGTATTGAAATATGCTGTGATGTTAACGGCCAAAACTCGTCCACAAGGCGAGTTCGCTACGGATGTGGTAAAACAATATGTAGCCTGGGGAGCTGGACCTCGTGCTTCACAATATTTGATTCTAGGTGCCAAAACCCATGCTTTGATTAATGGTAAATTCGCTCCGGATATAGAAGATGTCAAAGCGGTTGCTTTGGCCATTTTACGTCATCGTATTGTTCCAAATTATAAGGCCGAAGCCGAAGGTTTTAATGTGGAGAAAATAATTAGCGCCATCCTGTAAAAGCTTACTAATATCACCATCGGATTGCTCTTTATTGGTTATCTTTAAACTTCCATATTTAGTAAACCAATTGTTATGAGACGTATCCTATTTCCTACCGATTTCTCTGATGCTGCAAAGAATGCATTGTCTGTGGCTGTAAGTCTTGCCAAAAAATTAAACGCGGAGTTATATATTCTTCACTCTCTTAATAGTGTCCAACAATATGTAGATATTAGTATGTCTTCAGCCGGTGATATTACCATGCCGGGTATGCAACCTGAAATTGTGATGGCTACTATTGCGGCTCAAAAAGAGCGAGTAGAGAAAAATATGAAAGCCTTAGTTTCTGATATCGATAAACAAGGGTTTCCCGTAAAAACCTTTATTACGGATTCAGAATTAGACTTTGAAATAAATGAATTTACAGAAAAGCATACGATCGACTTTATTGTGATGGGAACTCACGGGGCCTCCGGATTAAGAGAAGCTTTTATTGGCTCTACCGCACAAAAGATTGTCCGAAAAGCCTTGGTACCTGTTCTTACGGTAAACGACTCGTGTGAGAAGTTTTTGGTGAAACGAGTGGTTTGTAGTGCCGATTTTACAGAGTCCGCGATAAATGAGCAATTGTTGAGAATACGAAATTTCGCAAACTATTTTGGGGCTGAATTGGACCTCGTTTATATTAATACTCCGTCTTATTTTGAGGAAACCAGTACGGTGAATCAACGAATGGATGAAGTAATTGACCAATACGGTTTAACGGGATGTACCAAGCATATTTACAACGCTTTTGATATTGATGAAGGAATTATTGCTTTTGCCGAACAACAAAATGCAGATGTAATTGGTATGGTGACCCATGGATATAGAGGGATTAAAAAATTATTTAGTGACAATGTAACAGAATCTGTAGTGAATCACAGTAAAATCCCGGTCCTAACATTACACATACCCTAACTAAGCTTCAAATATTTAAGTTGGCGGATAAATTATCCGCCTTTTTTATGCTCGAAAACAAAATATTTTTATTGGTTTTGGGTTATAAGAATTGCAAATTCGCATGGTATTTATCTGATATGAAAAAAACAATTTTCCCCCTTCTTATTTCTGTTGCAATGACAGGATTATTTTTATTAAATCCATCTTCTCTTTTTTCCCAAGAAGACGATGATAACTGTGGTTTGAGTACGGATAAAAAGGCTGCCAAAGCCTTTAATAGTGCAATGGACAAGAAGAAAAATAACTTTGGAGAAAGGCAACAGTTTTTTCGAGTAGCCCTGGAGCTTGATCCTGATTTTTACCTAGCGGTATGGGAAAAGTCGTTTGCTCAAGTTAAAAAGGCAAGAAGTAAACACCTTCCCTATCAAAAGATGGAAAAAGACTTAAAAACTATTGTGGAGAATTGTCCAGATATGCATTCGGCTCCCTATTTCTTTTTGGCGGAAATCAATATGAATAAAGGGAATTTTGAACAAGCCGCTAATTATTACGATCAATTTATTCGCTACGAAAATGAGGATCCAAAAAAGTTTGAGCGCAGGTATGATGAACAATTGGAAAGTGCATCTACTAATTTTAAAATAGCACAGTTTTTAGGGTATCAATATGGACATCCAGTTCCCTTTAATCCTAAGAAAGTGGTCCCTCTTTCTCAGGAGGGTAGTGATGAATACTTACCGGCAATTTCGCCAGATAATGAGGTTATTTTGTTTACCCGAAAAACGGAAGTAAAGGGTAATGAACGAGATATGGGAGCGGTGAAAAGCGAAAGAGTCATTGAAATTGAGCGGTTTTCGATGTCTAAGTTTTTAAATCAAGGGTTTGAGAAAGGGGCCGCTTTTGAACATCCATTTAATACAGACCCTAGAGCAAATTACGGTGGGGCGGCAATTACGATTGATAATAAGGAAATTTATTATACCCAGTGTACGCCTTTGCAAGGGAAAATGAACTGTGATATTTACCATTCCATTTATGAGTATTCTACCCAGGATGAGCAAGAAGACCCTTCCTGGCATTGGACCAAACCCGAAAGCTTGGGTCCAAATATTAATTCGGATCTAGGGTGGGAAGCGCAACCCACTATTTCTAAAGATGGGCAATGGTTAATGTATGCTGTTTTTAAAGAAGGGACTCGAGGTATTGATATTTTTCAATCCAAACGACAAGCTAATGGCTCTTGGGGTGTCGGTGAAAGTATGGGGGAACCCATAAATACCGGTGGACACGAGAAAAGTCCGTTTTTCCACTCGGATGCAAAAACGTTGTACTTCGCTTCCAAAAATGGACATATGGGTATGGGAGGATACGATGTGTTTGTGAGTCGCTTTATTGATGGGATTTGGACCACTCCCTTAAATATTGGTTATCCTTTAAATACCCCAGATGATGAACATGGATATGTGGTGAGTTTAGATGGTAGAACGGCTTATTTTGGTTCTTCTTCTCCGTTTAATAGCGGTGGAGGTAAAGGCAAAAGTATTGACATTTATCAAGTGGCTATTCCTATGGAAATAAGACCGGATAGAGTTATGATGGTAAAAGGTTCCGTAAAAACATTGTCGGGTGATATTCCTCAGGATGCAGTAGTGGAATTAAGAAATACGAAAACCCAAGAAGTGGAATCCGTTACGGTGGATAGGCGAAATGGAACCTATGCTGCCATTGTCAATATAGAGGATGCTGCCGATTATATGTTAACCGCTAAGGGAACAAATGTGGCATTTAATAATAAATTGATAAAAGCACCAAAGGAAGATGAACCCGTAAAAACGAATGTGGATGTGAAAGTTCAGAAATCTAAAATGGGACAACATATTACGATTGAAAATATCCATTTCAATACAAATTCTGCGGATATTGATGCCGAATCAAAAGCGAGTTTGGATGCCCTAATAGCCTATATGAGAGCGAATAAGAATTTCAAGATCTCTATTGAAGGTCACACGGATAATGTTGGAGAGGCGAAGGCCAACCTTGCTTTATCTACAGATAGAGCTTATTCTGTAATGGCTTATGTGCAGGAAATGGGTATTGCTTCTACCCGATTAAAATTTAAGGGCTGGGGTTCAGCTAAACCGATGGCTTCCAATAAATCGACCATTGGCCGTTCTAAAAACCGTAGAATTGAAATCGTGGTTTTAGGAATGTAGAAAAGGGGTATGGAATTAAAAAAGGGAGAACCATTGTTCTCCCTTTTTTTGTTATTCGCCTACTTTAAATTCACTTGTAGTATGGAATACAATATCTGGATAATCCGATTTAGCCATATTTAATAAAAAGGGCGAATCGGCTAAGAAAACCCAATTGTCATCTTTATCCTGAACACAATTTCGTGATTTAATTCGAGTAAAGGTATTCAACTGTTCTTTGTTATCAGATGTCATCCAAGTCGCCTTATGGTAAGGAAGTCCTCTAAAGGAACAAGAAGCTCCATACTCATGTTTCAAACGGTATTGGATGACTTCAAACTGAAGTTCACCTACAGTACCTAATATTTTTCTATTACCTGGTTGTTGAATAAACAACTGCGCCACCCCTTCATCTGATAATTGACGAAGACCTTTTTCCAATTGCTTGGTTTTCATTGGGTCTGTATTCTCCACCTCTCTAAATAACTCGGGCGAGAAACTTGGCATTCCTTTAAACATAAATTTATCTCCTTGGGTTAAGGTATCTCCAATTTTAAAACTTCCAGTATCATATAGCCCAATTACATCTCCAGGAAAGGCTTCGTCAACCACTTCCTTATTCTGCGCCATAAAA
>MAAC01012491.1_pt1 | contig 10923 bp, 21 predicted proteins | sample 1115981 | NCBI WGS metagenome assembly MAAC01 (sample SAMN04961126, study PRJNA320927) | seawater metagenome | isolation source: sample BD02T64 sea water enriched with oil for 64 days | place: USA:Gulf of Mexico | collected 2013-07-27 | reverse complement strand
TAAAATGGTACGCCCATTGCTTGAACTAACAATAATGGAACAGTAGATACTAATCCTAAGTACATTGATCCCCAGAAAGTTAATCGACCAGCAACTTCATTTAAGAAGCCTGCAGTGCTTTCCCCTGGTCTAACACCAGGAATAAAACCACCTTGTTTTTTTAAGTTTTCTGAGATGTCTTTAGCATTAAACGTAATTGATGCATAAAAATATGCAAAAAATACTACAAATAAGAACATCAGTAAATTAAATGTGTAACTACCAGGACTTAAGTAATCTGAGATTGCTAAAAGTGTAGGATTAGTTGAACCTTGTAAAATAGTAGCAGGGAACATTAAAATCGCACTTGCAAAAATCGCAGGAATAACTCCTGATAAGTTTACTTTAATTGGGATGTAATTCATCACTCTTTTCTTCTGATTTTGCATCATTACTTTACGTGAATAAGAAACAGGAACTCGACGCTCACCCAATTCAACATAAATGATACAACCAACAGTTGCAAGAACAATGACTAAAATACCAATTACAACTAAGAAATTCATTTGACCATTGTTAACCAAATCAATCGTACCACCAATTGCACTAGGAATTGCAGAAACAATACCAGCGAAAATGATTAAAGAAATACCGTTACCAATACCTCTTTGAGTGATTTGTTCACCAATCCACATTAACATCATAGTTCCAGCTAACATAGAAATAGCAGAAACAATAACAAATGTATCCATATCAATTGAAATGGCACTAGCTCCAGTTGCTCCGGTTAAAGAATTAAGACCCATTGATACACCAGCAGCTTGAATTATAGTAATTACAATTGTTGCGTATCTAATGATTTGCATGTATTTTTGCATACCATCACGTTCTTTTTTCATTTTACCAAGTGCGGGGAAAGTTGCAGCTAAAAGCTCCATAATAATTGAGGCAGTAATATAAGGCATGATACCTAAAGAGATAATACTTAATCTTTCGATTGCATTACCACTAAACATATTGACAAGCCCTAAAGCGTTATTAGCATTTGAATCAAAAAATTCTTTTACCACGTCAATATTCACACCAGGAACTGGCACGTATGCCAGAACCCTGTATAAAAGTATGAAACCTAATGTAATAAGAATTTTATTTATTAGATCTTTGCTCATAACTAGTTACCAGTTGTTGTTACGTTTTCGTCTTTAATCTTAGATGCTAAACCTTTAGCACCTGTACCAATTAATTTTACTTTTGTAACAGATTTTGATAACTTGTATACTGATTTAATTGATTCTAATGTAATTTCTTCTAAAGCTGCAACTTGCTTAACTTTTTCAACGTTAATTGAATAAGGTTTTGCAACTCTAGATGTAAATCCTACTTTTGGAAGTCTTCTATGAATTGGTTGTTGACCACCTTCAAAACCTCTTTTGATTTTGTAACCAGATCTAGCTTTTTGACCTTTGTTACCTCGAGTTGCAGTCTTACCCATTCCTGAACCTTGACCACGTCCAACTCTTTTAATCTCTCTAGTACTTCCAGCAGCTGGTGATAAATTATCTAATGCCATATGCTATCCTTTAATTCTAGCTAAAGCTTCAACAGTAGCTTGTACTAGGTTATTTGCGTTATTTGAACCTAAAGATTTTGCAATAATATCTTTTACTCCAGCTAATTCAAGAACTGGTCTAGCAGCTCCTCCAGCAATTAGCCCTGTACCTGCAGATGCAGGCTTAAGTAAAATTTTACTTGCATTATATTTATGTTCTATATCATGTGCAATAGTTGTACCTTTGATGTTAACTTTAACTAAGCTTTTAAATGCATCATCTAAAGCTTTTTTAATAGCATCAGGAACTTCTTTTGCTTTACCAGTACCAAAACCGATAGAACCTTGTTTATCTCCAACAACAACTAAAGCAGTGAATCTAAATCTTCGACCACCTTTAACAACTTTAGTTACTCGTCCAATTTTTACGATTGCTTCTTCGTAATCTTCTCTATTAACTGCCATTGTTATACCTTAATTCCATTATCTCTAAGTGCGTCAACAAAAGCTGCAACAACACCATGATATAAATAACCGTTTCTGTCAAAAACAACAGTAGTAATCTCTTTAGATTTAAGAGTAGCAGCAAATTCAGTTGCAATTTTAGTTGCATTTGCTTTGTTTACGTTTAATCCTAATTTTTGACTACTAACTGCTGCTAGTGTAACACCTGTAACATCATCAATTGCTTGTGCAGATATGAATTTGTTTGACTTGAAAATAGATACTCTTGGAACTGCAACAGTTCCAGAAATATTTCCTCTAACTCTTCTCTTTCTTCTAATTCTAGAAGAAATCTTTTTCGCTAAATCTTTTGCTCTACTCATCATTCATACCTTACTTAGCAGTTTTTCCGGCTTTTCTAACGATTGTCTCGTCAGTATACTTCACACCTTTACCTTTGTACGGTTCTGGTTTTCTGTAGCCTCTAATAATTGCAGCAGTTTGACCAACTTGTTGTTTGTCAGCACCTTTAATATGGATTAAGTTCTTATCAACAGTAATTTCTAGTCCCGCAGGGATTTCGTAATTAATTGGGTGAGAATAACCTAATTGTAGTTCTAATACTTTACCTTTAACAGCAGCTCTATAACCAACACCGTTGATTTCTAAAGACTTAGCAAAACCAGTAGATAAACCAGTAATTGCATTGTTAGTTAAAGCTCTGTAAGTTCCCCAGAATGCAGAAGATTCTTTATCTTCTCCAATTCTTGTGAAAACTACATTTGATTCTACAACTTCAACAGTAACTCTACCGTGAGTTTCAATTGTAGAAGATTTGTTACCTTTTTTAACTGTAACAATAGTACCATCAACAGTTACTTCAACTCCTGATGGGATTGCGATAGGTTTTTTTCCAATTCTTGACATTTTCTATTCCCCTACCATACTGTACATAAAAGCTCACCACCAAGGTTTGCTGCATGTGCTTCATCGTTTGCAAGTACACCTTTAGATGTACTTACAATAATAGTACCGTAACCGTTTTTAAAGTTCTTAATTTCAGAAGCTGGTTTATAAACTCTTCTTCCTGGTTTAGAAACTCTAGTAATTTCGTTAATTACACTTTTTTCGTTGTCATCATATTTTAATGTAACTGAAACAGTTCTTTTATTATTTTTTCCATCTACAACTTTAAAGTTTTCAATGTACTCTTTCTTTTGTAAAACAGTTAAGACACCAACAACAGTATTAGAGTGTACCAATGTAGCAACTTCGAGTTTTCTAAGTGCTGCATTTCTAATTCTTGTTAAAGCGTCTGCGATTAAATCATTCATCATGGGCTTTATTCTCCTACCAACTAGATTTTCTAACGCCAGGAAGTAATCCCTCGTTAGCCATTTTTCTTAAACATAATCTACAAAGACCGAAGTCTCTATAAACAGAATGAGGTCTACCACAAATTGAACATCTTGTGTAAGCTCTTGTAGAGAATTTTGGTTCTCTTTTTTGCTTAGCAATCATAGATTTTTTTGCCATTACGCTTTTCCTTTTGTGAACGGTACACCAACAAGTTCTAATAATCTGAAAGATTGAGTATCAGAATCAGTACTTGTAGCAATAGAAATATTCATACCGTGAGTTTTAATAATGTTGTCATAAACAACTTCTGGGAACATTAATTGTTCGTCAAGTCCAAAGTTAAAGTTACCTCGACCATCAAAACCATTTCTGTTAAGACCAGCAAAATCCTTTACTCTAGGTAAAGCAATAGAAATAAGTTTGTCTAAGAAGTTATACATTTGCTCACCTCTTAAAGTAACCTTACAACCTACAGGTGTACCTTCTCTTACTTTAAATCCAGCAACAGATTTTTTCGCAATAATTCTAACAGCTTTTTGACCAGCTATTAAAGAAATAGTATCTTCAATGTTTTGCATTAATTTACTATCTTTCATTGCTTCACCAGCACCAACAGAAATTACTACTTTCTCTAGTTTTGGAGTTAACATTTTGTTTTGTGCAAATTCAGATTGTAAAGCAGGAACGATCTCTGCTTTATATCTTTCTAATAATCTTGAAGCCATCTTATTCACCTTCTACTTTAGCAACATTAGAAATATCAATAGGCATTTCTTTGTTTACAAAACCACCATCTGGGTTTTTATCTTGATCAGGTTTAACAGTTTTTTTAGCAATTTTGCAATCTTTAACGATTACTTTACCTTTAGAAGGTAATACAGCTAAAACTTCACCAGTTTTACCTTTGTCATCACCAGCGATAATTTTTACTGTATCGCCTTTTTTAATACCATATTTAGCCATTATAATACCTCCGGAGCAAGTGAAACAATTTTCATAAAGTTTGCATATCTTACTTCTCTAGCAACTGGTCCAAAAATTCTTGTTCCAATTGGTTCTTTTTTAGCATCAAGAATAACCGCTGCATTGTCGTCGAATCTGATTAAAGAACCATTTTCTCTTTGAATCTCTTTATGAGTTCTAACAACAACAGCTTTTACAACTGAACCTTTTTTAACTTTAGAAGTAGGTATTGCTTTTTTAACAGAAGCAACAATAACGTCACCAACTGAAGCATATCTTCTTTTAGATCCACCTAATACTTTGATACACATGATTTCTTTTGCACCAGTATTATCAGCTACATTAAGTCTAGTAAAACTTTGAATCATTACTGAGCTCCTGTTGCTGTTATAGTTTTTAATCTATAAGATTTAGTTTTAGATAATGGTCTACACTCACGTGCAATAACAGAATCTCCAACTTTAGCTTCACTTTTTTCATCATGAATTAAGTATTTCTTAAATCTTTTTACAATTTTGTGATATTTAGGATGAAGAACTGATCTTGTAACTAAAACAGAAACAGTTTTTTCTCCAGAAATTTTTACCACTACACCTTGAATCTCTCTTTTATGCGTACTCATACTTAGATCCTTATGCTTTTACTGCAGTAATAGCAGTTTGAATTCTTGCGATTTCTTTTTTAGCTACTCTTAATTCACTAGTATTTGTCAACTGCATAGTTTTTAGCTTAGCTTTTAATTCAAAAAGTAGCACCTTTTTTTCTTTTAATAAGTCTGTAAGCTCTTTAGAGCTTTTATCTTTTAAATCAGAATAATTCATTTTCACTGTCTTTTGTTACAATTTTTGTTTTAAATGGAAGTTTAGCTTTTGCTAATGCAAATGCTTCACGAGCAAGCTCATCACTAACTCCAGCCATCTCGAAACAAATTCTACCTGGCTTAATGTTCATTACCCATCTGTCAACAGAACCTTTACCTTTACCCATTCTTGTTTCTAATGGTTTTGCAGTAAGTGGTTTGTCTGGGAATACCATAATCCAAACTTTAGCTTGTCTTTTTACTTTTCTAGTCATAGCAACTCTGGCAGCTTCGATTTGACGAGAGTCAATTCTTCCATGCTCAACTGCTTTAAGACCGATTTCTCCGTAAGTTAAAGAGTGACCTCTAAAAGACTTACCTCTGTTTCGACCCTTCATAACTTTTCTGTATTTAGTTCTCTTAGGCATTAACATAATTATTTACCTCTTCTCTTCTGTGGTCTTCTTTTTGGTTTGCTGTCTTCAGCTTTTTCAACAGGAATTCCTTTTGCAAGAACCTCACCTTTGAAAATCCAAACTTTAATACCAACACAACCATAAGTAGTATGAGCTTCAGCAAATCCGTAGTCAATTCTAGCTCTTAGTGTATGTAAAGGAACTCTACCTTCTAAGTACCACTCAGTTCTAGCCATTTCAGCTCCACCAAGTCGACCAGAAACAGAAACTTTAATACCTTTAGCTCCGCCCTTCATTGCATTCTGCATAACTCTTTTCATAGCTCTTCTAAATGCAACTCTTCGCTCTAATTGTTGTGCAACATTTTCAGCTGAAAGTTGACCAGATAATTGAGGCTTTCTTTCTTCTTTAATATTAACAGCAACTTCACGACCTACTAGGTTTGCTAAATTAGTTTTAAGTTTTTCAACGTCTGCACCTTTTTTACCGATAACGATACCAGGTCTAGCAGCAACAATTGTAACTCTAATTTTTTTAGCAGTTCTCTCAATTAACGTTTGAGCGATACCAGCATAATAAAGTTCTTTTTTAACGAACTTTCTAATTTTGTCATCTTCTAAAACGTTTGCAGGCATTTTTGAAAAAGTTGGGAACCATCTTGAATCCCAGTTTCTATTAATTCCTAGTCTTAGACCTATTGGATTAACTTTTTGACCCATTACTTGTCTCCTTTAGTTGCAGCAGCAACTTCAATCATAATGTGCGCTGTTGGTCTATGCTTTGGTGAAGCACTACCTCTAGCTCTTGGAGTAAATCTTTTAAGAACTGGTCCTCTATCTACTCTAGCACTTGTAACGATTGCTTCTTCAGGCTCTAAACCAGCATTTGCAACAGCAGATGCGATAACTTTAGAGATTAATTTAGCAGCTTTGTTAGGTGTGAATTCTAAAGATGCGATTGCATACTCAGCGTTCATTCCTTGAACTTCTTTTGCGATTAATCTAGCTTTAAGAGGTGCAACTCTAACGAATTTTAATATTGCTCTTGCCATCTTAACCGACCTTCTTTTGTACTGAGCCTTTATGCCCTTTAAAAGTTCTAGTAGGTGCAAATTCACCTAGTTTATATCCAACGTGATTTTCTGTAACATTTACAGGTACAAAGTTTCTTCCATTGTGAACAGTAAAAGTTAACCCTATCATATCAGGAAGAATCATAGATCTTCTAGACCAAGTCTTAATTGGTTTTTTATTTCCTGATTCTTGAGCAGCTACAACTTTTTTCATTAAATGATTGTCTACGAATGGACCTTTTTTTATTGATCTTGCCATCTTAAGCCCTTACTTCTTTTTTCTTGAAATGATTAGTTTATCACTAGCTTTTTTCTTTCTAGTTTTATAACCTTTAGTTGGCATACCCCATGGAGTTACAGGATGTCTACCAGAGTTAGTCTTACCTTCACCACCACCATGTGGGTGATCAATTGGGTTCATTGCTGACCCTCTTGTTTGCGGTCTAATACCTAAGTGTCTACTACGACCTGCTTTACCAACTACCATGTTTGAGAAGTCTTCGTTTCCAACAATACCAATTGTTGCAATACAAACAGAAAGTATCTTTCTCATCTCACCTGATGGTAATCTTAAAACAACGTATTTGTCTTCTCTACCCATAATTTGAGCATATCCACCAGCAGAACGAGCAATTTGCCCACCTTTACCTGGTTTCATTTCAATATTATGAACCATTGTACCAACTGGGATGTTGATTAAACTCATTGCATTACCTGGAAGAATATCTAATCCAGATACAGCAGAAGAAATTTTATCTCCAACTTTAAGTCCACTTGGTTGTAAAATATATCTTTTGTCACCATCAGCATAAGTTACTAAACAAATTCTACAGTTTCTGTATGGGTCATATTCTACAGTAGATACTGTACCTTCAACACCAAGTTTATTTCTTTTGAAATCAATGATTCTGTATAATTTTTTTGCACCTGCTTCTCTGTGTCTAGAAGTGATTCTACCGTTATTATTTCTACCAGCATGAGCTTTTACTCTTACAAGTAAAGATCTAACTGTTGGTTTAGAAGTAATATCAGAAGTATCCATAACTGACATAAATCTTCTTGCAGGAGTTATTGGTCTAAATTTTTTAATTGCCATTCATTATCCCTTAAGCTGAAAGGTTCGCTATTTCAGCGCCCTCTGGAAGAGTTACATAGAATTTTTTAAAGTCAGGACGTTTTCCTAATTTACCTTTAAATCTTTTAACTTTACCACTTTGTCTTAAAGAATTAACTTTTTTAGGAGTAACTCCAAAATATTCTTTAAAAACTTCTTTTAAACCATTTTTAGTCATTCTTGGACTTGTTTGAACAACAACAATTCCATTCTCTTGAAGCTCAATTGTTTTTTCTGTATACAATATTGCTTTAATATCTGTAATATCTGCCATGATTATGCCTCTTTAGTTAATGCATCAAGCACTGATTTTTCAATAAGCACTGAATGATAAGCAGAAATCAAGTAAGCATTCACTTCTTGTTTTTCTATCATATAACAATTTTTAATGTTTCTAAACGCAAGGTAAGATTTTTCAGTAATTGTATCAACTACAATTAATGTATCTCTTTGGTTTAATTTATTTAAAATTGAAAGCGCATCTTTAGTTTTACCTGATTCTACAGATAAGCTGTCTGCAACAAATAGTGTACCATTTGCAGCTTGAGCGTTAATTGCAAAATTAAGTGCTAAAACTTTTTGTTTTTTATTGATTTTTTGATTGTAGTTTCTTTTTGAAGGTCCGAAAACTTGTCCACCACCAACAAATAAAGGAGATCTTAACGTTCCCCATCTAGCACCACCACTACCTTTTTGAGCTTTAGGTTTTTTACCACCACCGCTTACTGCAGATCTATTTTTAACTCTTGCAGTATTCGCTCTTAAAGAAGCTAGGTAAGATTTACAATATAAATATAAATTGTGAGAATGAATTCCCTCAAATTTAGCTGGTAATTCAATACTACCATTGTTTTCGAATTTATCGTTTAATACTACTGCATTACTCATTTAGCAATCCTTACTCTTCCTAAGCCACCATTAGGTCCAGAAACTGCACCCTTAACAACTAAGATTCCTGTTTCAGCGTCAAATGATACAACATCATTTTTAACTGTAACTTTAGTGTTACCATAATGACCTGGCATTTTCTTACCACGCATTACTCTACCTGGCCACTCAGCATTACCAATAGAACCAGTTCTTCGACCCATTCTATGACCGTGAGATGCTCTACCACCTGCAAAGTTCCATCTTTTAACTACACCGGCAAAACCTCTACCTTTAGAGTTAAACGAAGACTTAAGTAATTTAGCTTCAGATAAACCAGAAACGTCTAAGTCACCAGCTTCAGTATTTGCTACAGTAATTGTTGCAAATCTGTTAAACTCAGCACTTAAAGAATATTTCTTTTGTTGACCGTCAATAGTCTTATTATTTTTTTTGCCCTTGCTATATGCAACGAATGCTTGACCGTTTTCAGCTACTTCACAAACTTTAGTTTCAAGAACTTTAAGTAATGTTACAGGTAAACTTGGAACAGAAACAGTTCTGCTCATACCGATTTTTTCAACTATGAATTCCATCTATACCCTTTCCTACTCTTGACCCATTGATCTTACTTCTACATCAACTTCTGGCGCAAGGTCTAACTTCATTAAAGAGTCAACCGTGTCCGGAGTTGCAGAAACAATATCAATCATTCTTGAATGTACTCTGATTTCAAATTGTTCTCTCGATGATTTATTAACGTGAGGACCTTTGATTACAGTATACTTTCTAATTTTTGTTGGTAAAGGGATTGGACCCCTTAACTCAGCACCTGTTCTCTTAACAGCTTCCACAATAGAAGCAACACTTCGATCTAAAACTCTATGATCGTAAGCTTTAAGCTTTAATCTAATTTTTTCCATTTTTTTCCTTTAAAGAACACGTCAGTTAAACCAAAAATTGGCCACTGATCTATTTTATGGACGCGGATTATAACTTAAATGTCTTTAAAAGTCAAGTATAATGGTGCTCCGCTTAATTTAATTGCTCTTTTCCTTCCTTTTAATAAGGATGATATTAAGACTTATGCTTATAGATTAAGAAAATGCTAAGTTTTATTCTTAAGTTTCTAACTACATTTCTCTAATAAGTTTTAAATAAGTAATCAAGAATAATCAGAATTATCATTTTTTATATAATAAAGAATACTTTTATTTTATAATTAATCTTTATATATATTGTAGGCATGATTGCAAAACGCTATAATAAATAAAAAGAATTGTTTATGACAGAGATTAAAAAAAACCTACAAGAAATCGTATCAGTGAGAATGCTTCCTGAAGTGGAAGCTTATATAGAAGACTTACATAAATTACTTGTTAATAACACAGCAAGTGAAGATGATATGAATGTCATTAAAGATATGGAATCTTTTATGGTGGAACTTCAAAATATACTAGAAGCGATTGAGACAGATATGATTAGCGATGTACAAGCTCAAGAAGTATATGAAAATATGATGGATTTAATTGAAGAGAGTGAAGCCGTATAAGTCATCCATTTATTTTGGAATGAAGGCTAATAATAAAACATGCTCCATTATTTTTATTTTCTACTTTAATACTGCCTCCAATTTTCTCAATAATCATTTTTGACATGTATAAACCAATTCCTGTTCCTTTGCCTTCTAGTTTAGACGTAACGTTTGCTTTAAACACATCCTCAATGAAATGTATAGGAATTCCACCGGCATTGTCTTGAACGCAGAGAATAACCTCATCATCTTTATCATAAACATCTATAAATATTTTTCTATCTAGAATTTTATGTTCTTCAAAAGCATCCTTGGAATTACTTATTAGGTTTATCAATACATGTTTGAATTCATTTGGTATTATATTTACTTTATTATCTTGATTACAAGTAGTTGTTATTTTTATTTTATTCTTAATAATATCATTTTTTAATAGGGCAAGTGTTTCCCCAATAAGATTTTTAAATATAATATTTTCCGTTTTTTTATTCAAACGAAAAAAACTTCTAAATTCGTCTAAGGTATTTGTTAAGTGATCAAGCTGAATATCTATATCTGCACATGAAGATAAAATCACCTCAGGATTTGTATCTTCCATTTCTGCTCGAAACGACATCTCTTGTGATTTTAAGCCAATAAAATTAAGCGGTTGTAACCATTGATGTGCAATGGCATCCATCATTTCACCCATAGAAGCTCTCAATCCTTGGGCTTGAAGTATTTTATCCTTGTCTTTGTTTTTCTTTAATTCTTCTCTTACTTTTTCCTCTAGATTTTCATTTAATTCTTGAATCTTCTTGTGACTTTCTTCAATTTCATTCATTAAA
>MAAC01008050.1_pt1 | contig 10925 bp, 9 predicted proteins | sample 1115981 | NCBI WGS metagenome assembly MAAC01 (sample SAMN04961126, study PRJNA320927) | seawater metagenome | isolation source: sample BD02T64 sea water enriched with oil for 64 days | place: USA:Gulf of Mexico | collected 2013-07-27 | reverse complement strand
GGCAATAGCCAGCGCGCTGCAAAAGATGGCGTCGTTGAAATTGTAACCGAATTCCCCTGCTTGCTTTCCCGAACAGCTTCAACAGCATTACTCAGTTCCTGTAAGCAACTCAACCCTGCTTGCCCTATGCTCTCGCCCTGTTGGGTAAAACGGATCGAGCGCACGCCTTCTTCACGCAGGATAAGGGGAACGCCTATCCATTCCTCCAGTTCACGGACATGTTTACTAATAGAAGAATGCGTGATCTCGAGAAGTCGAGCGGCAGGACGGATACCACCGGCTTCATAAACGGCGGCAAAAGCTCTAAGAGCATTCAGGGGTAAATTTTTCATGGTCTCAAATATATACCAAAACATGATTTATTGAGAACATAAATTTTATCAAAAATTTGCTATTCAATATACCAGCAGCACCAAATTAAACACTACCTCTGAAATGGAGGCAAAAATTCTCACTATATTTCAGACAATTAAGTTACTTACCTAAACAAAGGACACAACATATGGGAATGCTTATCGGCGGAAAATGGAGCCCGGAAGATCAAATTATTCACAACGGAAAATACCTTCGACCAAGCAGTGTTTTTGCAAACGACATAGCAGAACAGATCATCGAGAATATTACAGCGCATCCCAGACGGTATTTATTGATTGGATCAAACTCTTGCCAATGGTCTCACAGAACAATAATTATTCGTCAACAAAAAGGGCTTAGCCGGTACATTCCTCTACACATTGCCCACGGCCCCAGAACCGAAGGATACGCCATTGATGGTGGAAATCTATGGCAAGTCCCCGGAACCAATAAAAGCATCCGCCACCTCCATCAACTCTACAGCTTAAGCCATCACAACTACACCGGTCGATCAACCGTTCCCGTGCTTTGGGATAGTCACGCATTGAAGATTGTTTCTAACGAATCATCAATGATTATGCGTGCCTTCGATGCTGTTCATATACCCCATCTTAAGCAAAAGAAGAAAGTTGAGACCCTTTACCCGGACTTTTTAGAAAAAGAGATGAATTCACTGGATGAGCAAATATACCACGGACTAAGTAACGGTGTGTACAAGGCAGGGTTTGCTCAAACTCAGGAAGCTTACGATCAGGCTGTGGTTCTTGTTTTTGAAACATTGGAAATGCTTGAAGATCGCCTAGCTGAGAACCGATATCTTTTGGGCAGTAAGATCACAGCATCAGACTGGAAGTTATTCACGACACTGTTAAGGTTTGATCTTGTCTATCACCCCCTGCACAGGTGCATGAAACATAGACTAATCGACTACCCAAACCTTTGGGACTACACACGTGAGCTATACCAGATAGAGGGTGTGTCAGATACTATCGATTTCAAAGCCATCTGCCAGGCCAGTTTTGCCAACGATACTGAAAACAACAAATACGATATCATTCCTATCTCTCCCGAGATTAATTGGGACAGCCCCCACAACAGGAATAACCTCTCAACAATCCGCCCTGCGACACAGTAACGCAGGACATAATAAATTAAACACACCTAAATTAGTGTTATTTTAAAATCATTAATTATCAATACGATATCTGTAAATTTAAAATAAACACACAATTTAACTGGATATATTACTTGATATTAAGGTCAACTATGTTAAATCAAGTGTAAATGTAATGTGCTATCAATGCGTTTTATATTACATACTCGCCAAAAATTACATAACGCTTCAGGCGAGTTTTGAGTAGATGCAAACAAGCAACTGCAAACGGAAAGAATACGCTTAGGTACTCAATCGGTGATACAATATGCCACCGGGGTTTAACTTAAGCAGTAATCTGGCCAATATTGGCCACGAGCTTAGTTAATTCATAGCAAAGGCTTTTCCAGCCTGAGCTGTCATAGTAAGAAAGCAGGATCAGTTTATGACTGTTGAACAATTGGCAATAGCGGAACCGGCACCGGGCGATATCATGGCGACCACAGAAAAGCCTCTACCGAAATCGGTAACAGGTGAAACAGTTCTATCCGTTGTACATCATACAGATTCACTGTTTTCTTTCAAAATCACACGCCCGGCTTCATTCCGGTTCCGGACTGGCGAATTTGTCATGATCGGCCTGATTATCAATGGCAAACCCTTGTTACGTGCCTATTCCATTGCCAGCCCAGCCTGGGATGAAACCATCGAACTGTACTCTATTAAAGTTCCAAACGGTCCGTTAACATCTCACCTGCAGAATATCAAACCTGGCGACATGGTACTCTTGGGAAAAAAACCGACTGGTACTCTCGTTCTTGATGCCCTTGTTCCGGGAAAACGCCTCTACATGATGTCCACAGGCACTGGCCTTGCCCCTTTCGCCAGCGTCATTCGCGATCCTGAAACTTATGAGAAGTTCGAAGAAGTTATTTTGATCCATAGCTGCCGTAAAAAAGAAGAGCTTTCTTACGGCGAAGAGCTCGTTGCAAGTCTTTACGATGACGAGTTTCTCGGCGAGATGGTTTCAGACAAACTGCGTTATTATAATTCAGTCACTCGCGAAGATTTTATTCGCAGAGGCCGCATTCCGGAACTCTTCCGTTCTGGCAAGATTACATCTGATTTGGGCACACCCGCTCTTAACCCTGAAACTGATCGGGTCATGATTTGCGGGTCCATGGAAATGCTAAAATCATGTGCAGAGCTCTGTGAAGAAGCAGGCCTCAATGAGGGCGCCAACAGCAAACCTGGTGAATATGTTGTTGAAAAAGCCTTCGTTGGCTGACGCGCCTCAATAAATACCTCTAAGGCGGCCTGTTTTTGGGCCGCCTTTTTTATTTCACTCGCAAAAATCAACCTTTGCCTGTTCAATAAGCCACTCTTTAAGTTGCTCTACCTGCAGACTATCGGTTCGACCTAAAGGAAGAACGATATAATTTCCGATATCCTCGTCAATCACCTCGCCCAGGGGACTGATTAGTCGACCGGACAGCATGGCATCCATAACCATAGGCCAGTGTCCAATAGCAACGCCAACTCCAGCCATTGCGGCTTCGAGTGCATGACTGGAGTTTGCAAAAGAAAGCCACCCTCGAGCTTTAAATCCAGACTCACAGCTTTCATCAAGCCACCTTGGCCAGTCCTTATCTCTCGGAGAATTTTCAACGCGTATCAAAAAATGTTCCTCAAGATCTGCCGCCTTCAGAATGGGCTTTCTCGCCATAAGATCTGGCGACATAACAATTCGAGCCTCATCCCTCATAAGAAATACAGCATCACTTGTAACATCTTCTTTTCGTCCCGACCTAATGACCAGATCAACACCGCCACGATCAAGCTCATCAATACGTGAACGCGTAATAAGACGAAGATCAATATCTGGATGCTTCTCCTGAAGATCAGCCAACCTTGGGATCAACCATCTCTGAGCAAAGCCACCAAGAACGGCAAGCGTCACCTGACCTTGCGCCATCGCTTCTTCCATACCTTCACGTAAAATACCAAATGCCGTATGAAAGGAGATGGCAAGCTTCTCCCCCTCAGGAGATAAGCGTATCGTATTCGAAACTCGCTCAACAAGCTTAACCCTCAAGTGCCGCTCAAGCTTTTTCACCTGCTGACTGATAGCAGGTTGAGTTACCCCTAAATCCTGAGCTGCAGCTGAAACACTGCGTAATCGAGCGACTGCCTCGAATGCTCGAACAGCCGAAAGAGGGTGAAGAAGTTCTCGTGTTTTCATATAAGATATTCTTATGTGTTTTAAATTATTTCGAATTTGATTTTAGAACTATAATGGATTTTTATCCACCCTAGCATGCGAGGGTCCTGACCCTAAACATAAGATTTACTACATTCATAAGATCGTGATCATGGAACTCTGGATACCAATAACTGTTGCCGCAGCTCTTTTTCAAAACATTAGAACCGCGCTGCAAAAGCATCTTAAAGACAAACTTGATACCACAGGCGCAACCTATGCCAGGTTTCTTTACGCAGTCCCATTCACCTGGATCTACCTTTTTGTAATAAGCAACATTGGAAGCTTGAGCTCCCCAAGCACCGACCGATTACCAGACACAAACCTTGAGTTTCTTGCCTTTTGCGTACTCGGAGGGATTGCCCAAATTTTGGCAACATTCCTGCTTGTCTGGCTTTTTGGTCAGCGCAATTTTGCCGTGGGCACAAGCTTGACCAAAACAGAAGCAATTCAGACAGCAATGTTTGGCTTAATTTTGCTTGGCGATACAATAAGCTTTCAAACGATCACAGGTATATTAATAAGCCTTGTCGGCGTTATCGCACTCTACAAGAAATCCACCCCTACTCCACAACCACAGAACGCCGCGAAGACAGAATTTATGAAGACAGGGCTTATCAAAAGAGGTCGCGCCCTACTCACACAAGACAAAAGCATTTTACCCGGGATCACTGCTGGTACTCTTTTTGCGCTGTCAGCTGTCTCCTATCGTGCAGCCTCACTTTCTCTGGGAGGAGAAGGTTTTGTTATTCAATCCGCCTACACACTTGTCTGGGTTACCGGCTTTCAAACATTAGCGATGGGCGTTTACCTTATACTTAGAAAGCCCGGCATTCTAACCCGCGTATTTAAAAGTTGGCGCGCGGCAATCTGGGTTGGCCTGACAGGAATGCTTGGCTCTGCTGGATGGTTTGCGGCTATGACGCTTGAGAATGCGGCCCACGTGAGAACACTCGGTCAGATAGAGCTGATCTTTACCCTGGCGATCGGATATATTTTTTTCAAAGAACGCCTAAGCCGCAGAGAACTCACAGGCGTTTGCCTTATTACCACAGGTATCCTAACCCTGATTGCAACATAGGGTTCTATCGCTCCTACGAATACTGCCCCGGAAGAATTCTCAAGCCGTTAACAGTTGCTTTTCAAGAGGAAAAACCAACGTGACTGTCGTTCCGACACCAGGCTTACTCGTCAAGAGGAACTCCGCTCCGTGCAACTCCGTCAATCTCTTGGAGAGAGGCAACCCGAGACCTGTACCCTCGTGCTTTCTGCTAAGGCTAGAATCAACCTGACCAAAAGGTGCCAAGGCCTTGGGGATTTCATTGGCCGCCATACCGATCCCCGTGTCCATAACAGACAACTCCAGCCCCTTGCTTGTGATATAGGAACTGACAGTAACCACTCCCCCTACAGGGGTAAACTTCAAGGCATTGGAAATCAGGTTAATCAGTACTTGCTTGATCCGCCTTTCATCTCCCACAAGATAAGGCAAATCAAGCGCCAGATCGAAATTTAAACTTAAACCAGCCTGCTCTGCCCGTCCGGATAACATCTTGTCACACCGCTTAATGACCCCATTGATATCAAGATTATCTTCGCACAGTTCAATCTTTCCGGCCTCAGCTTTGGAAAGATCCAGAATATCATTAATAAGATCGAGCAAGTGAGTTCCAGATTCGTTGACATCTCGCGCGTAGTCTCTATATCGAGGACTTCCAAGAGGGCCAAACATCTCACTGGCTAAAATTTCCGAAAATCCGAGAATGGCATTCAAAGGCGTCCTAAGCTCATGGCTCATCAAAGCCATAAACTCTGATTTCGCCCGATTAGCCAGCTCCGCACTCTCTTTAAGGACCGTAAGCTCCTGCTCCACTTCCTTTTGCTTGGTAATATCCTGCATTACACAAACGAAGTACTTAATATTATTCTCATCGTCGAATATCGGACTTAAATCGATCTGATTCCAAAAAGTGTGACCATCCCGACGATAATTCAGTATATCTAAACGTGCGTGGCGATGATCACGTAAACTGCCTTCAAGTACAGCTCGCGCATTCGAATCAGTTTCTTCACCCTGCAGGAAACTGGAATGAAGTTCCGGAATCTCATCCAGGCTATAGCCTGTAAGTCGTGTAAAAGCAGGGTTGGTATAGACAACAGGTCGCCCTTTACCTCTGGCATCAGCGATAAGAACGCCTGCATCCGTAGAGCCAACAGCCGCAGCAAGTCTTTGATTTTCACCACTTAGCTCTAACAGTTCTTTTTCACGTGCTTTAAATTCACTGATATCAGAATAAACCGTAAAGAGATCATTTTCTGGCGTTCTATGATCAATAATCTTTAACCATGAGTTTTCTGAAAAATGAAACTCTCTATTCCTCTTACCGCGCCTTTGCATCAGGGCATTGATATACCGCTCTTTATTATCAACACTTAAAGGGTCCTGCCCAGTATTAGCATACGAAGTCGCCACATCTTCGTATGTCATGCCCACACGAATAGCCATTGGCCGTCCGGGGAAGAAGATTTCCTGAAAGCGCCGATTAAACGCCACAAGCTTATCATCTTCATCATAAAGCGTTACTGCACCGGAAAAACTCTCAAAAGCCCGGAAAAGGCGGGCATGTGCCGTAGCCATTTTCTGCTGCTCTTTAAGCCGCTCAGTTATATCACTTCCTGCTCCGCGGTACCCTTTGAACTCTCCCTTTTTATCAAAAACAGCAACACCGCTAAGCCGCAAAACCCTAGAGACACCTGCGAGGTTAAGAACAACCAGCTCCAGGTCCCTAAATGACGACCTCGCTTTTAATACCTTCAGGAAACTTTCATCTGTCAGACCGTCTCCCTGGACATCGCTAAAACTCTTCCCCAACAGGTTCCATTCTTGAAGCTGCGACACAAAGGTAAAACGAAGATCCGGACCCATTTCCCAAAACCAGTCCGTTGCAGAACTGGCAATATCACGGAATCGACGCTCACTTTCCTTTAATGCCAGGACGGCACCATCTCTACGCCGAGCAGCGGAGACAAATGTACGTCCGCCAAAATACAAGGCCGTCATCATAATCAAGCAGGCACACAAAGCAAAAATAACTGACGCAGAGTATCTATCCCGCCAAACCACATCGACATAGTCAGCAGGGATACCAATAACCACCGCCATACCAAAATGATTAAGTTTCTGCCCCTTTATTATCCGCTCAATGCCATCGAAGTCTATAAAAGTGAGACGATCGTTTCCTAATAGTTCAGAAATTTTATAAGGTGTTTTTCGTCCAATCAAATCGGAAGAAAAAGTATCGTCCAACCATAATTTTCGGTCTTGCGATTGAATTGAAACAAGCGAGCGTTTAGGTAGTCCAAGGATTGCCCAGCGATTCATAAAATCATGAACACGAAATGTTGTGACAACAAAACTGTCTGAGCCCGATTGATTTTGTCGGGTAGCCCGAAGCCCGGTCGCATACCACCAACCATCGTATTTGTAAGGCAAACTAATGAAAGCCTCAGGCCTTCCTGATGCCTGCTGCATCAGCTGCTTCATGACATCTTTATGTGGCAGTGGCAGTGGCAGTGGCAGTGGTAGTGGCAGCGCTGTCACCCCTTCTAGAGCAGAGCCATCATTCGAGATGACAGATATGCTGATTTGTGGATCAAACCCACTTTCGACAACAAGGTTATTGTGTTGATTATGATTTAGTGTTGCATCTTCTAAACCAGTATTTACCTGAGTAAAGAACTGGTTTAGAGGGCGAGACATTTGCCGAGTAGCTGTCTCTACCTGTTTGTCGATCTCTGTAGCCACTTCCCAATAAGTGTTCGCCACCCATGAACCAATCAGGAGAATAGAAAACACAAAAGCAACGGCGTTTATTTGGATTGCGCGTATTCGCAATCTATTCACAGAAAGTGTTCTGGATGAGTCCTTGTTCTGGAACTTTCCCCCACCAAGGCGTTCACCTTGTACAGGCAGACCTGAGTCGCCTTTTCTCACAATACTATCTCCACTACCTACCTTGACCGCTTATCAAAAAGCTCGCCATAACCGAGTGTATTCTTGTTCTACCTTGAACCAGTAGATTTAATATTATTTATTACCCCTTACTCAGTGTGCATCACCTCTACAGATGAAGGCTTAGGAAAAGGTTAAAAACTCGGTTATTTCAGTTACAAATGAGTGACAGATTTGCCAAATGTTTGTCATAACTTCGTCTAAGGAAAAATGAGCGTCGCAAATCGAACATGAATAGTTTATTTTTTAAGGCTATATAGAGATAAAATTAGGTGTCAGTGCCCGGAAACTTGTCAAAAGATATCCAGATGTACTGATGTTCGGTGTTAAACTTTGTATGAGAGTATGTGGCCATGTCAGAAGAAGACGATCTCGATCTGCGAACACTTGATGATGACGAACTCGTTCTGCAGATGCACGATGACCTCTATGATGGTCTTAAGGACGAAGTTCTGGAAGGCGTTCAAATTCTTCTAGAGCGCGAATGGGCACCCTATGATGTTCTAACCAAAGCTCTCGTTGAAGGAATGAGAATCGTCGGAATTGATTTCCGCGACGGCATTCTGTTTGTCCCTGAAGTACTTCTCGCTGCAGGCGCTATGAAAGGCGGCATGGGCATTTTGCGTCCATTACTTGCTGCGACTGGCGCACCGAAACTCGGCAAAATGGTTATCGGCACCGTTAAAGGTGACATCCATGACATCGGAAAAAATCTGGTTTCCATGATGATGGAAGGTGCCGGGTTCGAAGTTATTGATCTCGGCATCAATAACCCTGTCGAAAAGTATCTCGAAGCCCTCGAAGAACACAAACCAGACATTCTGGGCATGTCCGCTCTTCTGACCACCACAATGCCTTACATGAAAGTTGTTATTGATACCTTGAAGGAAAAAGGTATCCGTGATGATTACGTTGTGATGGTTGGTGGCGCGCCGCTAAACGAAGCTTTCGGTGACGCCATCGGTGCTGATCACTATTGTCGCGATGCTGCTGTCGCCGTTGAAATAGCTACAGAAGCCATGAAACGCCGTCACAATGTCGCCTCGTAAAGCGCAAAGTTAAGGTTTCAGGACCATGTCCCAGCAAGCCACAGATATTAATGATAAGGGGAGTAAAACTCTCCTTATCGCCTGTGGCGCTGTTGCCAAAGAAATCGTAGCAATAAACAAAATCAATGACTGGAACCACTTAGACATTACATGTCTGCCCGCTATCTGGCACAACACACCAGATAAAATTCCAGGCGGGGTTCGTGAAAAGATCCGTGAAAATAAAGATATCTATAAAAACATAATGGTCGTTTACGGCGATTGCGGAACGGGTGGCGAACTGGATCGTGTCCTTGAAGAAGAAGGTGTCAAGCGTATCGACGGGGTTCATTGTTATGCATTCTACACAGGCCTTGATGCCTTTGATAAAATGCATAATGACGACATCACCTGTTTTTACCTAACTGACTATTTAGCCAAACATTTTGATAGCCTCATTATGGATGGCATGGGAATAACCAAACACCCGGAACTACTGCCGATGTACTTTGGCAACTATACGACGCTGGTTTATCTGGCACAGACAGAGAACCAAGAACTGCAGGACCTGGCACAACAAGCCGCTGAAAAAATAGGCTTGAAGTACCAGTACAAGTTCACCGGATATGGAGAGTTGGGCAGCCTTATGGCTGCTGCCAACTAGGAGCACAAAATGGCCAAGTTAACCCTTGTTTACTGGCGGGACATTCCTGCGCAAGTCATCGTAAAAATAGGCAGGAAAAATGCCAAGGTTCAACTTGATGAACGCTTTGAAAAGGCTATTGATCGCGCCGCAATGAAGGCCAAACTTCGTGACAGTGATTCCTATCTGGAACACTGGCGTCGCAGCGATCCTGTCACCTGCGGTGACGACATGGAAGCCGAAGCTCAAGCTATGGCCTCAAAAATTGAAAACGAATACACCGAAGAAAAACTAGATACTCTAGTTGCCAACGGTGGCCTTTCCAACGCCAGCTAGGTCTAAAGAGATGAGTACAGAGTTCAACACCGAAGTCGTGAAACAACAAGTTATTGATTTCATGACTGGGTTTACGATTGAAACCACCCCTGGGTCTGCCGCAAAAACTCCCGATTACCGTGTACATCTTCGCCCGGGAACTGAAATTGCTGTTACCTTCTTACCCCGCTCTGATTTTGCGGATACTGTTGCGACATCCAAACGCCTGAAAGAAGAAGGCTTCATACCTCTCCCTCACTTTGCGGCAAGGTCCATTCGAACTCATAGTGAGTTTGAAGAGAACCTCAAAGCTCTACAAGGTGAAGTTGGTGTTACGCACGCTGTTGCTCTCGGGGGCGCTGTCGATCAGCCTTTGGGCGAATTTGAAAGCTCAATGCAGTTGCTGGAAACTGGGCTCTTTGATAAATATGGCATAAAATCTATCGGTGTTGCCGGACACCCCGAGGGTAGTCCTGACATCAGCACTTCAGGATTGCGCGAAGCCCTCGCATGGAAAAATTCATTTAAAGAACGTACTGACGCGTATCTCTACATTGCAACCCAGTTTTGCTTTGAGGCTGAACCTATTATTGCCTGGGATAAAAAAATCCAGGCCGAAGGAAACCAGCTTCCTATTCACCTTGGTGTTCCAGGACTGGCAACGATCAAAACGTTGTTGAACCACGCAAAAGCTTGTGGCATTGGTTCTTCGATGCGCGTGTTGACCCGTCAGGCAAAAAACATCACCAAGCTATTAACGGTTAATGCTCCGGACAAGCTCGTTATGGATCTTGCGCGTTACCATGCTGAAAATCCGAAGTGCGGCATCAAAAAGGTTCATATGTACCCTCTGGGTGGTATGAAAAAATCTGCCGCCTGGAGCTATGCAGTAACAGACGGCGATTTCACCGTTGATCCAAAGGGTAAAGGCTTTAAGGTCAACCGAGAAATTAGTTAACCTGATGCCTACAGGCAATTGAATTGGTTATTGTCGCTTATGTATCTGAATTAACGCTGTTGGGTGCAACTCAGATACACGAGCTCTGATATGATCAGGCACAATCGTACATTTACGGGCTGAAGTGTTATGCCCCTTATACCGGAGACCTCAAGAGATGACCCGCACAGTCGTTAGTTCCGCCACCAAAGAGTTCGCTATTGGCTTTGATGAGCCCTTCTGCATTATTGGCGAACGTATCAACCCGACTGGACGTAAGAAA
>MAAC01016262.1_pt1 | contig 10929 bp, 8 predicted proteins | sample 1115981 | NCBI WGS metagenome assembly MAAC01 (sample SAMN04961126, study PRJNA320927) | seawater metagenome | isolation source: sample BD02T64 sea water enriched with oil for 64 days | place: USA:Gulf of Mexico | collected 2013-07-27 | reverse complement strand
ATATCTGGCGAAGTTAGTTTGCGACTAAGTGATCAATAAATGCTTCAGTTATTTATAGATAAGGGTAATACAGCGCTCAAATGGCAGCTTGTTGAGAAAACTTCTTTAGTGGGAGAAGGTGTTGTTAGCAACGAAAGACTATTAGAGGATGAATGGAATACGCTGGCGACACAGAGGCTATCTGGTATTTATGTTTCAAGCGTGGGCTCTGATAACTTCTGTCGTGATTTGACAGTGTGGGCTAAAAAATATAGTCAGCCTTTACCCGTGTTTATTGAAAGTACGCGTGAAGTTTGCGGTGTGGTTAATGCGTATAAAGAGCCGGAACGGTTGGGTGTGGACCGTTGGTTAGCCATGATTGCTGCGCACAATAAATATCCTGGGATGCTATGTGTGGTGGATAGTGGTACAGCGTTAACGATGGATTTTTTGTTAGGAAATGGCGAACATTTGGGTGGCTTTATTGTTCCCGGTGCTGCGTTAATGACAAAAAGCTTGCTCGACAATACGCAGAAAATACAGCTTGACGATACGGCGAAGCAGGGTCAGTTAGGGAAGAATACAAATGAAGCAGTGAGCTTTGGTATTGAACAAATGTTACAGGCCTTTGTACGAGGAAAAGTGGTCGAGATTGAATCCAAATATCAACAAAAAGTCACCGTTGTTTTAACCGGTGGTCACGCGAACGACTTACTTGATGGCTTGGTTGTTTCGGTGGAGTTAGAAGGGGACCTCGTGTTGCAGGGTCTGAAATTGATCGTTAAACAGTCGCAATGAAAAGGCTCTTCTTCTTGCTAGTGTTTGTGAATATCGTTTATTTCTTTTGGGGAATGACCGCCAGTAAAGAAACGCTATTGGTGAAACAGCAAACACCGTTGTATAACGCAAGTAAGCTTGAGAAGCTGCTGGCTATTTCAAAAGAAGACGCGGCTCAGCTGATTGCAGAGCAAGCATATTCAAACCAAGAATCAGAAGCAAAGAAAGTCGAGCTGGATAAAGAGTGCTTTTTGATTGGAGATTTTGATAATGAAAATAAGGCTAGCGAGTCAGCAGCAGTCTTAAATGGTTTAGAGGGCGTGGTGTCAATCGTCCCATCTACAGTGCTCGAAGAGTTTTGGGTTGTGTATCCTGCGGATGAAGATTGGAACCAGTCTTTGCTTAATGTGGAGCAACTACAAGCCAAAGGGGTGACAGATTTCTGGTTAGTTCCTAATGGTACTTACATGGGAACGGTTTCTCTGGGTCTATTTATAACAATTGATAGAGCCAATAAAAGACTAGGTGAGCTAAGAAAAAAGGAAGTTGAAGCGGAGATTATTCGTCGGGAAAAATATCGCTATAGCATTAAGGTGGAAACTAAGGGTGGAATAGAGCTAATTCAGCACTATCTAAGGAGCGTTCCGGTGAACAAGAAAAATAGTATACGTAAAATTAGCTGTTAAGCATTGCCCGAAATTTTTATATGCATTAGAATACCGGCCCTGACGCTGGTGTAGCTCAGTCGGTAGAGCAGCTGATTTGTAATCAGCCGGTCGGTGGTTCGAATCCTCTCACCAGCTCCATGTTATAAAAAAGGCCTTAGATCATGATCTAAGGCCTTTTTTATTATTCGCGAGGTGAACTCTAATTAAAGGTTCTAACGGGCTAAAAAGTCTAGAGTTAGTGTGTTGAACTTTTCTGCATGTTCCCACTGAGCCCAATGTCCGCATTGGCTAAGAATATGTAAGTCAGCACTGGGAATGCCCCATAAAAACTTGAGTCCATGGTCGAGTGGGCAGAAGCGATCATCACGACCCCATATAATGAATGTTTCTGCTCCAATCTTGCTAAGGTTTGGCGTGAAATCAGTGACAATAAGCTTTGATTTTGCAAAACTTTTCATGAAATTTTCTAGATGTTCTGGTTTTCTCATCATGTTTTCAAAGCGACTTTCAATGAGCTCATCACTCATAAGAGACGGGTCATAAACGAAAACTTCAATCATTTTCTTGAGCGCTTCTAATGATGGGTTTTGGTAAAGGGTAACCAGTAATTTTATGCCTTCTAAGGGCATGGGTGAAAACATGCTTTGTCCGCCACCACCAGCGCCCATAAGGACCATTTTGTCTAAGCGGTCTGCAAATTCGAGTGAAAAACTAAGTGCGCTTGCGCCACCCATGGAGTTGCCTACTAAGTGGGCTTTCTCGATGTTAAGTTCGTCCATCAAGCCTTTTATCGCACGAGCATTCAAGACATCGCGTGCATCACCAGTGATGATGGTGTCAGATTTATTAAAGCCAGGGCAGTCTAATAAAATAGTGCGATATTTTTCTGAGAATGCGTCAATATTGCGCGAGAAGTTACTCCAACCCGCTGCGCCTGGACCACCGCCATGCAGCATAATAACGGTTTCTTTTCCGTTGCCAGCCTCATTGTAATGGAGGTTCAGATCCAAATTTTTAATCTTGACGTATTTACTGGTGTTTTGTTCGGTGAGAGTAGCCATGTGTTTCCTTATTGTTTAGATCTGTATTGAATAATGCCACTAAGCAATAGAAGCTAGCAGCAAGAAGAATATCACTGAGCGATGAATTAGATTGTACTAATGTTTAAAAATAAATTCCATTAGAAGCGGAGGACTGATTTGTTTGCGCAAGGTCATGAAGCGCACAATAAATTTTTCTAATGTTCAAACCGGTGTACATAAATTACGGCCAGTTAAAGAAAATATGCATCATTAACCCGAGTTACGATGTTATTCGTGCGAAGTCAATTGCAAAATTTGGTTAAATTAGCGAAAATACACGGTTCATTCGGCATAGTGCCGATCATTTCTCTTCTTTGAATTGTCAAAGTAGACGAAGAGCTAGCTTTGGAAAGAATTATGAAAAAAACAATGTACGAAAAAATCTGGGAAAGTCACTTTGTTCACCAAGAACCAGGACAGGCCCCTTTGTTATATGTTGATAGACACTTAATGCACGAGGTGACTAGCCCGCAAGCGTTTGAAGGTTTGCGCATGTCGAAGAGAAAAGTGCGGAATCCCCACAGTATTTTGGCCACCATGGACCATTGTGTGCCGACGAAAGATCGTGATCTTCCTATTGCTGACCCTATTGCTAAAAAGCAAATTGAAACAATGGCGGACAACTGTGCAGAAAACGGTTTAAACCTGTATGACATGGAAAGCCCAGATAACGGCGTTATTCACGTGGTTGTGCCAGAACACGGTTTTGTACACCCAGGCATGGTAGTTGTTTGTGGCGATAGCCATACAGCGACACACGGTGCATTTGGTGCGTTGGCATTTGGTATAGGCACGTCAGAAGTAGAACACGTGATGGCAACACAAACATTGCCGCAACAAAAATCAAAAACAATGCTGGTACAAGTGAACGGCAAATTGTCTAAACACTGTACGGCTAAAGACATTGCCTTGGCGATTGTTGGTGTAACCGGAACAGCGGGTGGCACAGGCTATGTATTTGAGTATGCAGGCGAGGCAATTGAGGCGCTTTCAATGGAAGGCCGTATGACAGTCTGTAATATGGCGATTGAAGCGGGTGCGCGTGCCGGTATGGTGGCACCAGATCAAAAGACCTTTGATTTCTTGGCGGGCAAAGAATTTGCACCTAAAGAAGAGCATTGGGATCAAGCATTAACGTACTGGAAATCATTAGTAACCGACGAAGGTGCTGAATATGATGCTGTTATTACGTTAGAGGCAGGCGATATTGCACCACAAGTAACTTGGGGTACGTCACCTGAGCAAGTGGTTGGTGTTAACGGCGTTGTGCCTGCTCCAGCAAGTTTTGATAACAAAGGTAAAAGCCTTGCGTGTGAAGGTGCCTTAGCCTATATGGACCTTGAAGCGAATACAAAAATAACGGATATCAATATCGATTACGTGTTTATTGGTTCTTGTACCAATGGCCGTATTGAAGATTTCCGTGATGCTGCCGAAATGGCAAAAGGCACGCAAGTGGCTAGTGGTGTAACAGCGATTGCCGTACCGGGTTCTTTTCACGTGAAAATTCAGGCAGAAAAAGAAGGTTTGGATAAAATCTTTAAAGACGCGGGTTGGGAATGGCGCGAACCGGGCTGTTCCATGTGTTTAGCAATGAATGGCGATGAGCTTAAAGACGGCCAACGTTGCGCATCAACATCAAACCGTAACTTCGAAGGGCGTCAAGGTAAAGGCGGTCGCACGCATTTGGTGTCTCCTGCAATGGCAGCGGCGGCAGCGGCAGCGGGTCATTTCGTTGACATCAGTAAATTAGGTTAAGACTATGGAACAATATAAAACACACGAAAGCATCGCGGCGTTGATGAATAGAAACAACGTTGATACCGATCAAATTATTCCTAAACAGTTTTTGAAAAAAGTTGAACGTACCGGTTTTGGTGTGCACTTGTTTCACGATTGGCGCTACAACGATGATGGCGTAACCGATAATCCAGACTTTGAATTAAACAAGCCAGCTTTTAAAGGCGCAAAAGTTCTTGTGGCGGGTGATAACTTTGGTTGTGGTTCATCGCGTGAGCATGCGCCGTGGGCGATTGCCGATTATGGTTTTAACACAATAATTTCAACCAGTTATGCTGATATTTTTTATAACAACTGTTTTAAAAATGGCATTTTGGCTATTAAAGTGAACGAAGCGCAGTTAAATGCATTAATGGAAGAAATTAATGCGAACGAAGGCGTTAGCTTTTCTGTTGATCTTGAAAACCAAAAAGTGACAACACCTGCGGGTAATGGTTTTGACTTTGAAATTGATCCCTTCCGTAAAGAGAATATGATAAAAGGGCTTGATGATATTGGTTTAACTTTGAAGCACGAAGCTAAAATTGGTACCTACGAAGAGCAGCACAAACAACGCTTTCCTTGGCTCTGGGCATAAGGCCTTTTTGAAAGCTAACACGATGGATTCTCGATATATCCAAATAATGGATACCACCTTGCGTGATGGTGAGCAAACGCAGGGTGTGTCGTTTTCGCCTGCCGAAAAAGTCAGTATTGCTAAAGCCCTGCTTGAATCTCTGCGCGTTGATCGTGTAGAAGTTGCTTCTGCCTGTGTTTCTGAGGGAGAGCAAGAGGCCGTTCGTAATATCAACGAATGGGCGCAGTCTGAAGGATTAGGCGATGCCGTTGAAGTGCTGGGTTTTGCCGATCATAAGCGCAGTGTGGATTGGATTGTTGCCGCTAACGGTAAAGTGATTAACCTGTTGACTAAGGGCAGTGAAAAACATTGCCGGGAACAGCTAGGTAAAACGCTTGAACAGCATGTTGAGCAAGTGCTTAACACGATCAATTACGCTTTAGAGCAAGGCTTGAAGGTTAATGTGTACCTTGAAGACTGGTCGAATGGTTATGCCGATAGCCCAGACTATGTGTTTGCCTTTATGGACAGCATTAAAGACTCTGGCATAGAACATTTTATGTTGCCTGATACCTTGGGTGTTATGTCGCCAGATGAAGTGTTCTCAGCGTTGAGTGACATGTGTGAACGCTACCCAGAGGTGCAATTCGATTTCCACCCGCATAACGATTATGGCTTAGGAACAGCCAATATAATGGCCGCAGTTCGTGCCGGCGTGAGCGCAATTCACTGTACAGTTAACTGCTTGGGCGAGCGCGCGGGTAATGCATCGGTGTCGGAAGTGACCGTTGTGTTACGCGATAAGATGGGTATGAAATTAGCGATTGATGAAAGTAATATTGTTCGTTTGAGTAATATGGTGGAAAATTTTTCCGGTAAATGGGTGTCAGCCAATGCGCCTATTATTGGAGAAGATGTGTTTACCCAAACGGCGGGCATTCATGCCGATGGCGATAAAAAAGGCGGTTTGTACGAAAGCAAACTCAGCCCTGAACGTTTCTCAAGAATACGCAGTTACGCGCTCGGTAAAATGAGTGGCAAAGCATCGCTAAGTAAAAATTTAGAGCGATTGGGTATTACGTTATCAGATGAAAATCAAAAGAAAGTACTCGAACGCATCGTCCGCTTAGGAGACTCTAAGCAAACCATCACCACCGAAGACTTGCCGTTTATTATCGCTGATGTATTGGAAAGTGAGAGCTATAAGCACATTAAACTGCTCGACTGTTCGGTTACAAGTCGGTTAGATCAGTCGTCAGTCGCCAATATTAAGGTCAATATAAAAGGCAAAGATCATGAGTCATCAGGGTCGGGTAACGGCGGGTTTGATGCCTTTATAGACGCCGTTAATAAGGTTCTTTCTGAGTATGATGCGGTGTTGCCTGAGTTAGCAGATTATGAAGTGCGTATTCCTAAAGGCGGGCATACTAACGCATTAACGGAATGTGTTATCACTTGGGATAATGACATAAAAATGCGTAAAACGCGTGGTGTGCATGCCAATCAGGTGTTTGCTTCTATTTTGGCAGCGCTACGGATGATTAACATTCAGTTGCACGAAAAAGTTTAGACTTTAAAAAAGTATTATAAAAAAGGCTTACCTTGGGTAAGCCTTTTTTATGTGTATTAGTAATGAAACTTATACCCAAGGGGCATAAGTTTCACCCTGCGGGCACTTCGCATTGAATCGTATAAAACGCTATACGATTAATTCAGCTTTATACCTTTGGCATTGCTTTTAATTTCTCAACAACCTTGTCACCAAATTCAACCGTGCTGATCATATTCACGCCAGAACCCGGTTTCGATAAATCGGCGGTCGAGTAACCATCGGCAAACACGCCTTGCATGGCAGCCCAAACGTTTTTCGCTTCATCGACCATACCAAAGCTGTATTCCAACATCATCGCGACAGAGCCAATCATGGAATAAGGATTCGCCATATTCTTGCCAGCAATGTCGGGCGCAGAACCGTGAGAAGGTTCGTAGTAAGCTTTTTCGTCGCCTAAACACGCTGAAGGCATAAGGCCTAAAGAGCCTAAAATTCCGCCGCCTTGGTCGCTTAAAATGTCGCCAAACATGTTTTCCATTACCATCACGTCAAACTGCGTTGGTTTTAAGCAAAGCAAGGTAGCAACAGCGTCGACTAAGATATTAATCACCTCAACCTCTGGGTATTCGGTAGCCACTTCTTCCATAACTTCGTTCCACAGTACAGACGATTTCAGTACGTTGCTTTTGTGGATATTATGTAAAACTTTCTTACGGCTGTTAGCCAATTTAAACGCGTGATGCATGATCTGGCGAATTTGCGCTTCGTCATATTCCAACGTTTCTTTAACGTAGCGAAGACCTTGATCGTTTACGCCAACTTCTTTTTTACCAAAATATAAGCCGCCAACTAATTCGCGAATCATGATCAGGTCAATGCCGTCACCAATAATTTCAGGCTTTAACGGCGAGAAGTGAGCGAGTGTTTGAGGTAGTGAAACTGGGCGGTAGTTAGCGTAGGTGTTATAGCGTTTACGCATCGGTAACAAGGCACCACGTTCAGGCTGTTTATCAATAGGAATCTTTTTAGACTCTTCGTGGCTTAAACCAATAGGGCCTTTAATGATGGCATCAGCTGCGTCACAAATGTCTTTTGTTTCTTGTGGGAATGCATCGCCTGTTTCAAAGTAAGCACACGCGCCAAATAGCGCAGGCATTAATTCAAACGTCACGTCATTGCGTTCTTCAACCAATTTAAGAACCTTAACGGCTTCTTGCATAATTTCTGGGCCAATGCCGTCCCCTGCCATAACGGCAATTTTGTAATTTTTCATGAACTTACCTGTTGATTTTATTTGAGAGAAAGCGAGCTATTTTACGCGACTAAGCTAAAGTTCGCTACAAACAGCGTATAAACACTTACCAACTAAGAGCGCCGCCAGTTTGATACTCTGTCACCCGAGTTTCAAAGAAGTTTTTCTCTTTTCTTAAGTTTGCTTGTTCATCTAACCACGTTAAGGTGTTTTTTGCGCCGGGGAAGGGCTCGGGCATCTCTAATGAACGTGCACGTCGATTGGCAATAAAGCGGAACTGCTCCATGTGGTCTTCTTTGTTGTAACCCAAAATAGGATTTTCAAAAAGATACTCGGCATAATCGTTTTCTGCCGCTTCTGCTTCTTCCCACAGTTCTTGCGCGGCTTTTGGGTCGATCGCTATATTCTCTTCGAGCATTATTTGTTTGATCACCCGTAGCCCAAAAGAGCAGTGCATTACTTCATCGCGCATGATGTATTGCAGTTGTTCGGCGGTGCCTTTCATTAGACCACGGCGTTGTAGGGCAAAAATGGGGCTAAAGCCATTGTAAAACCAGGTGCCTTCAAAAATAGCTGCAAAAAAGAAATACGACATCAGGAAGTTTTCTAATTCGGCGCGGTCGGATAGGTCTATATCTGGGCGCATAATCGATCCAAGCCGCTCGCTGCATAATTGAATTTTACGGTTTATTTGCGGAACCACGCGGTAGCGGTTATAAATTTCCCCTTGATCTAGTCCGATGGTTTCAATGCAATGTTGGTATGTCCAAGTGTGCATGGCTTCTTCATACACCTGCCGTGCTTGGTATATTTGCAGCTCAGGCGCGCTCATTTTTTCCATCACGGCTAAGCCAATATTACGCATTGCGAGAATATCGGAGGTGGTTAAGTAAGCCAGAACATTTTCATAAACATGGCGTTCTTCCAAGGTCAGATTATGATGATAATCGTGAATATCTTGGGTCATATTCACATCCAGCGGCGTCCAATGATTTTTATTGGCGTTTAAGAAATAATTCCACGCCCATTGGTACTTGAATGGCGCGAGTTGATTGATGTCCGCAAAACCATTCACCACGCGTTTATCTTCTGGATTGATCGGTTTTACGGAGCCATTTTGTGAATGAGTCACGATGACATCAGGTTTTTGCACAATCTTGGCGGTCGGTTTTTGGTTTGAAAAAGGGTCGTCCCAATTAAGCATTTGAATTCCTGTTTGGTTTATTAATGGGGTGCTTATTGGCAAGCATCGCAATCGGGGTCTAGGATGGAGCAAACACTGGCCTCAACAATTTCTGTTGCATCATTGCTGCTTGGCGTTAAGGTTTGCTCTACATGTGTTGCGCCCATAGAACGTAGATAATAAGTGCACTTTAAGCCGCGCGCCCAAGCCAGTTTGTAGAGGCTGTCTAGCTTTTGGCCTGATGTTTCAGCCATGTACAAATTGAGGCTTTGTGATTGGTCTAGCCATTTTTGGCGACGGCTAGCGGCTTCAACTAACCAACGCGAGTCAATTTCAAACGCGGTGGCATAGAGAGTCTTTAGCTCGTCTGGCACACGTTCAATTTGTTGAATTGAACCTTCGTAGTATTTAAGGTCGTTAATCATCACCTCATCCCACAGTCCTTGTTTTTTCAAGTCATTAACCAACTGGTTATTAATCACCACAAATTCGCCAGACAAGTTCGATTTAACGTACATGTTTTGATAAGTGGGTTCGATAGACTGAGAAATGCCGCAAATATTAGAAATAGTGGCGGTAGGCGCTATCGCTAGGCAATTACTGTTACGCAGTCCGCTTTGAATGATTTGCTGGCGCAAGCTATCCCAATCAAGTGTTTGGCTTTGGTCTACATTTAAATATTCGCCACGGATATCGGCGAGTGTTTGCAATGAGTCAATCGGTAAAATGCCTTGGCTCCATAAAGAGCCTTGGAACGTTGGGTATGCACCGCGTTCTTTGGCTAATTCGCACGACGCTTTTATCGCAAGGTAGCTGATCAGCTCCATTGAGGTATCGGCAAATTCAACCGCCTGCTCGCTGGCATAAGCGATGTTTAGTTGTTGCAAGCAGTCATGAAAACCCATAATACCAAGGCCCACCGGACGGTGTTTTAAGTTGGAATTACGCGCTTGCGGAACGCTGTAAAAATTGTAATCAATCACATTATCGAGCATCCGCATGGCGGTGTTGATGGTTTTTTCTAGACTGTCTTTATCCAGTTGGCCATTTTTAATATGCGCAGGCAGGTTGATAGATCCAAGGTTACACACGGCAATTTCGTTTTCATTGGTGTGTAGGGTTATTTCTGTGCAAAGGTTTGAGCTGTGCACAACCCCAACATGTTGGTTGGTGTAGCGAATGTTACAAGGGTCTTTGAAGGTGATCCACGGGTGGCCTGTTTCAAATAACATACCGAGCATTTTTCGCCATAACTCGACTGCGCTGATGGTTTTATGCAGCTTGATCTCACCTTTTTCTGATTTTTCTTCACAGACTCGGTAGGCCGCTTCAAATTCCTTGCCAGTTAAGTCATGTAAGTGCGGCACTTCTTCGGGTGAAAAGAGCGTCCAATCGGCTTCTTCAATAACCCGTTGCATAAATAAATCGGGAATCCAGTTGGCGGTGTTCATATCGTGGGTGCGGCGGCGTTCATCACCGGTGTTTTTGCGCAGTTCCAAGAAGTGTTCAATATCAATATGCCAAGTTTCTAAGTAAGCACACACAGCGCCTTTGCGTTTGCCGCCTTGGTTTACCGCCACAGCGGTGTCATTAGCAACTTTTAAGAAAGGAATAACCCCTTGTGATTTTCCGTTGGTGCCTTTAATTGCGGCGCCTAAACCTCTGACAGGCGTCCAGTCATTACCTAAACCACCGGCGTATTTTGACAGTAGTGCGTTGTCTTTAAGGGCAGAATAAATATCGCCCAAATCATCACCCAGCGTGGTTAAGTAACAGCTTGAAAGTTGTGGCCTAGGAGTTCCAGAGTTAAACAAGGTTGGGGTGGAACTCATAAAGTCGAAAGATGACAGTAATGTGTAGAACTCAATGGCCTTGCTTTCACGTTCCACTTCGTTAATCGCCAAGCCCATGGCTACGCGCATAAAAAAGGCTTGGGGTAGCTCAAAACGAATATCGTCATGATGAATGAAGTAGCGGTCGTACAAGGTTTGTAGGCCAAGGTAGCTAAAGTTAGCATCTTGATCTGACTGTATTGCGCTGGCCAGTTTTTGTAGATCAAAACGGCCTAGCTCTTCGTCGA
>MAAC01008049.1_pt1 | contig 10930 bp, 12 predicted proteins | sample 1115981 | NCBI WGS metagenome assembly MAAC01 (sample SAMN04961126, study PRJNA320927) | seawater metagenome | isolation source: sample BD02T64 sea water enriched with oil for 64 days | place: USA:Gulf of Mexico | collected 2013-07-27 | reverse complement strand
GGACAAAGCACACGTTAAACGTTTATCAAACAACTGCCATTGGAAAGTATCCCATTCACCAATATGTCGGGGAAGAAAAGGTAAATTCACTTCACAAAGTGATATACCGTATCGTTGAGCAATATAACTCGCCTCAGCAATATCAAAACTAATACCTAATACACTGGAAAAATAAACAACGGTAGATGTACCAAGTTGCTTTAATTCATCGATGGTTGTTTCCGATAGGCAGCTTCCAAATTCACAAAAGGTGTTTTTGTAGCCATGCTCATTAAAGGCAATCACATCAAGTGGCAAATCACATCTAATAGCGACACTATCAATAGAATCTAACGTGAAGATAGGCTGATAAATAGGATTAAATACAGAGCCAATACTGTCACTTTCTGTTGATACTATTTTAAGTCCAAATAGTTCAACCGTATTATCGTCATATGCCAAAGGCAAAGTAATACAGCCTTTGAATAACGAATGTTCAAAGACTGCGGTATCACAATAACCAATGTTATAGGTAGAAAGACTCAGCTCATCAATACCTAATATTTTTACAAGGTAGGTTTTTATTCTTGGGCAATGATCTAAACATTTACGGTATTCAACAACAAAGCTGGCTGGAACATTACTAAAAACATATTCACTATTTACCATTTTTGAGTATACAAATGGTATTGAATTTTCAATTGGTACAGATAAATTATTCATTCGTATTTCCTCATTTAACGTTGTATTAATTAGCTGACTTAATGATGAGTGACATTGATTACATCTTTGAATCTCAAGGTATGAGATTTATCCTCAACACCAACGGTTAAGCAGTTTGTCAGTAGTGGGTCATCAATTTGATTTAAGCCTTCTGAGATACTTTCAGTTGAAGTGATCAATAAAGATCCACTTACAACTCGACTTTCTAAAACTGAAAACAATAGATAGAAGTCGATTAACTCCAAGTGACTAAGATCCCAATCACTCAAAATAAGAAGTTCAATTTTCGATATTTGTTTAATGAAAGAAGTCAGTGTTTTCTTTTGTTGTGCAATGCGTAGCTCAAAAATAAGTTGTTTAAATTCATAATAAGTAACGCTATGTCCTTTATTAATTGCTTGGTTTGAAATTGCACAAGCAAACTCATTTTTACCTTTTTCAGCACTACCAATAATAACTACGTGGTGAGCACGTTTGATCCATGAGCATGTCATCAGATTATTTAAAACACTCAGTTTTATACCGGGCTGTTTATGCAAATCAAAATCCGAAACATCTGAGCAAGGGTAAGGAAGGTTGGCTGCTCGTTTTATTTGTTCAGACTTTTGTATTTGTCGGTTTTCTTGCATGAAGTCCAGCATAGAGATTAAACGTTCATCAAAGGATAAATCGTCAAATTCATCTGTCGAAAGTAGCCGCACATACGCTCGTGCAAATGGCTTCATTCGCATACTTTTACATCGTTTAGTAATAGCTTCATTAATGTACATTATCTGTACCTCCTGTTAGATTTGCATTGTGGTGTTGTTGAAATAATTGATATGCCTCTTGAAAGCCTGACTCTTGTGCTGCATTAGTTGCCAAGGCTTCTTCAAACGCGGTTACCGTCAATCGACCCAAAGAAACAACCCATTTGCAATTTTCTACGTATTTATCAAATTCACCGGATTTGGCTAACGATTGAATTTTTAAACACTTTTCTCGTCCTTTCATATCAGGCTCACCATTGGCATCAAACTGGGCTTCCATCAACTCAACAACCGAATCATCAACCTCATTGGCCCACCGAAGAAAATGAGCCTTATCTTGCTCAATAAGAACAGCATGATTCTTTGGCATATCTTCAACGAGCATGCCATTTATATTGCCGCTTTTTAGGCGCTTACATATTTTGATAGACTTACTTTTATGCTTAAACTCAATTTCATTCTTGGTAATAATCACTTGCACTTTTTCACCAATATAATCATGGGGAATTGAGTAATGCTGTCCTTCAAAAATGAACTTGTAGTTATTGCGAACAGTGATGTGATGCGTTTCAAGAGGAAATGGGAATGGCTTGATGTTAAATGGATTTAGAGCCTTTTTCTCACTGTTATTAAATCGATCTTTTCTAGTTTCTTTATGCCCATCAACAATTTTTTCATTAAGCTCACTGACTCTGATTTCTAGCCATTCGTTAAATTCAACTATCGAGCCAAATGTAATTTCACGAGCGTCAGCAATAATCTTAAGTAGAAATATTTTAACTGACTGCTCGGCACGACTGTTGTAATTTGGGCTTCGTGAAGGGATTTCATAGGGGATAAAGTCATGATGCTTGGAAAACATGTCATATTGAAACGTTAGCTTCTTAGAATTTTTTCTAACGCTGCGAAGTGCCACTGCATTGTCTGTAACAACAAACGTTGGTACTCCACCTGCTGCTTTAAACACACATTCCATGAATGTCATCCACCCACGTTGGTCTTGGGCAAAAATTCCCTTCATAAAAATATAATCAGAATGTCCAAAAGAGCCTGCAATAAGGTAAATAGAGTGTTCTTTTTTAAACCCTACTTTTACTTTATCACCAGCCACATCAACAAAAAGCATATCCCCTGGCACATGAAAATGACTAAACTTTGGCTCAGTTTTACGGAAAGCTTTGAACATATTGTAAAAGCTGGCTCTACAGATCCCTTTCTCTCCATATCTAGCGTTGAATCGCTGCCAGTAGTAGTCAATGGTTCTCTTACCTTTTTTATAATGTTGTGCAGACATTTCACGTTGTATTGCTGCAATATCAGGTTTTATTAAAGTGTTGTTACGTTGTGGGTAAGAAGGAAATAGTTTTTTTTGAAGTTTTTCATCATCAAGTAATTTTATTTTCGACCATGCTAACTGTGCTTCTTGCAATCGTTCTCTATAATCAGCCACAGTTTTATGACTAATCACTAAATGTTCAGCGATTGCACGATTTGACCAATTTGAAAGAAAGATGAATTGGCTCAACGTTCTGATTTTAGGTAACGGCAGTTTCATAATTTCACCATCATAAAGTCATAGCTATCCAGCCCGATGAATCTTGATTAATCGGGAATTTGAACTACTATTGATGGTGTCGGCTATCTAAACGACAAATTCAATAGTAGATCTCTTATGCTCGAACATAAGGGGTTTATTTTTTTGATGAAGTCACATTGTTATTTTCATTTATCTTCACCTTGTTTCTTTTGTTCACTCTTTAATGCTTGCTCGGCTAAATAACTTGCTACATCGGATGTTAGTGCAAACTTTTCTCTTCGGTTTGGCATATTAAACACCTTAATTGGAAACGTTTTTTTGCTAATAGATTGGTGTATTGACGCTGCACTTGAATAGTTCAATGCTATTTTCAAATCTGAAACAGTCAATAAAGGTGAGCCGAAGAGTTTTAGCAAATCAGCTTCAATTTTTGTCTTCAATGCTAGAACCTTTGCTTCAGTCATTGCGTGTGACTCTCTCAGACTTTCTATAGCTAACCTTAGCCTAGACGGTATTTCATTCACTTTTGGCCAAACGGAAAAACATTCACGTAAATCATGGATTTGACACCACTTGATATTTTTCATAACGTACTGAATGTAAATTTCATTTCAGTAAAAAGAACAATAATTTTTAAGCTCAGTTTTATCGCTAAATCTAATACTTTAATTTTATTAAATATCTTGTGAGACTACGTTTTGTGGAAACATGGCATCTATAAAAATTTATCACCTGATATCAAGTCGTTATCTGCTCAATACACTCTTAAGAGGTTCATGGAACAAGAAGAAGTGAAGGAGCTAAAAAAACTCTACCCTTTACTTAATCAAGATGATGAACAAACGAAAAAAGAAATAATCAATGGCAATTGGCGTAATAGGCTAGCTGGCAGAGGAATGAATCAGCAATCATATAATAAGTTTGTAAGAGCACTAGGTTATCATTGCTTACCAACGCTTAATCACCCTTTGTGGTTGCTAGCTCAGGATAAACGTATATTTATAAAGTCACCGGGGAAAATAATTAGAAGCCTACCTACTCAAATTCAAAAACATCTCGTGAAGGGTAAAATTAGCAGAAAAGCTACGTTTAAAGATTTTAGTGCTGTTGCTAAACAGTCATATAAACAACAAAGAAAAGCTTTTTTTAATTTGCATAACATCGATGGTTATACCGCGTTATTAATTACCTCACTAATACAGCGCATCATTTGGAAAAAAGGCAGCACTGAAAATTCAAAAAATTTAGCTACCGATCTATTTGAAGAATTGTTTATTGAGCGTTTTCCATTAAAAAATCGAGATATACTGGCTTACAAAGTAGCCTTATTACTTAATCAAAATATAGATGACAAATGAAGATAAGCTCATCACCTTGAATCAATTCTAGATTTGTTGTTCAACTCCCCTAAAAAATTGCTGCTGAGTTCAGTAGCCACTCGAATTAAAAAAGTATTAAGTATTTAACAGATATAAAAAGTCTTTTATGATGCTAAACGACAATGGCTACTCTTAATTAGAAAAGAAGTTAAGTTTATATAGAGCTATGGGTATTTCCCTTAGACTATCCGATCGGACAATCCAGTCGTAAATAATTTAGCTCCACTGTAGACCACCCATTTTTCTACGACTAAGTAGCCACCTATTTTCCATATAACGATTGCCATTATTTATCAAAATAATAAAATATATGTATTTATTTTAAGTTAAATTAATTGGTTACATGACTTGTAAGGGGGGATATAACTTTATCATCACTCAATGTGAAAGACTATTTCTGCGCTAAAAAACACTTCCACCTTCCAATAAATTATTGGCGATTTTAACTTCGATTTTTTATCATAACCTATGGTTTGATTTACTGGATAAATCGATGAACACGATAGTTACTGATTGGTGCATAGTTTCAGTTATGGAAGGTAAGGATCTTATTGGTGAAGTTATTTGGGGCACAATAATTGATGATACAACATGCCGATTCGCCACTGGTGATTACCTTTGTACTTCAGCCATTGTAAAGGTCAATTCTAGTAACCAATTAATCACGACATCATCAGGCAACCTTTATCAAATATTAGGTAAAGGTAAAAGGGCAATTATCGACTTCGATGATTTTGAGTTACTTCGCAACGGCTTCAGCCCAGAGATGATCAACCAACTCAATTTAACACCAAACAACTACTTTCACTAAATGATGGGAATAACTGACAAAACCAACTTTCGCTATTTGAAAGCAAAGCTGGTGCATCACCTTTGACGTTTTAGATTTAGGGACGGTTAGTAGCTTTTTATAATTGCTTTAGTTTATTAAGCAGCTCACTATCTTCAACATAAAATACTTCTGAGCTGGATGAATTGGGGTTTATTGCATTAACAACAAGTTGCGTTAATCGTAACTCAGGATATTTAGCCCAAACCTTCGCAATTGTTTCAAGTAGTTCTACCTGTGACTCAGGAGCCGTTTGAGAGCTTAAATCTTCATTACCTTTTTCAATACTGCTTTCTACAGACTCTTCATCATCGCCACCTTTGAAAGCAATGATACCTGACAAATTAACACTTGCAGCACCTTTTTCCTCAACAATACATTCACGCTCAGCCAAAAAATCATCAGATACACTACCCTCTTCATTAATGTATGAATTCCAGTTTTTCCCTTCATAAACACAAATCAAATCAGCCAATCGATGAAGCTCATTACCCTCAGCGCTATAATATTTAGCACCCCATAATTGTTCTACACGTTTTAGTGCATCACTTAACTCTTTTTGACTAGTTATTTTATTTGCTGACAAAGTATTTCGCACTGCAATTTGTAATTCACTGCCACCTTGCTCTTCATTGCTAGACTCTCTATCACTTGAGCTTTCATCACACATATCTGCAAAGCATTTTTCACACAAGTTGACACTAGTTATTCTTCCCTCACCAGAGATATAAGCAGAGGCACGCTCAGGTTCACCACTACTATACTCATGAACCGTATTATCTTCAGGGGTTGCTTGCAAACCACAACAGTAGCAGATTAATTGAGAAACCATTTTCTTAACTTTGCCTTCAGAATTTTTCATGGTTGTCCTCACTTATATAGATTGCGTTTAACTTTTGAAAACCTTAAAGATTAGCCATAGAGAGTAATTTCAATCTCAGCACTAAATCTATTTTAGGCTCAACGCCCTGAATACTCAAGGTAGTCACTGCGTATCAAAGTCGTTATCCATTTGAAATTATTAGATATTTATTTTCATGAATTTTGGAAGTGTCCGCAGCGTTGAGAACAAAACTGATAGGGATATCAAAGCACAAATTGGTTTCTCGATGATTAAGATGACACTGTTGTCGCTCGCGCAACCATCACAGTAAATAATATCGTTTACTTGAGGTACATTTGAATGCATACCGAGGAACACTTTACCGTTAGTAAACGAAAAGGTGTACTCATGTTAAATTGCATCCAAAAGTGATCCACTATTGCGGTATGGATCATCAAAGCATAAATTCAGTGCCTGATTATTTTTATCAATGATTAGAATAGCGTTGCTATTCCAATCAAAAGCAGCCTATTTTTGATGAGATAGAGGGCAACCCCAGCTCCCTCTGTTTGAGAGCAAAGTTACCTTAGTACTAACTTAGCCTAAACTTACTTAAAAATTTTCAAGCTTTTTAGCGACATTATTAGCATGGCTAATCCCATCGTAAAAATGCTCGATAATATATTTATCAAACCTATCCAATTGAGGTGAGCAATTACTGATCGCATAAGCCCCTATATTATTAAAGCTATCAATCACTTCATGAATTGGCACTTCAGTATTTTCTAAATCGATAAAGCCTGATTCATGTATTTTCTTTGAAATCATACGAGGTAAGCCATACTCTTCTAAAATAAATACATTGGCAGGTAAAAAAGCATGGGATACTTTCGCTATAAATGATGAAATATCAACTTTACGTTCAGGGTATAGCTCTTGCTGAATTCGGTTTATCTCATTTAGCAAAGCAGGCAACTTGTAACTGGCTTTTCTTTCCAAATCAAAGAATTTATCAACACCAATATCGTGCACAGCAAGTTGTTCTAATAGCTGAGGAAAGTCATAGTGCCAATTATTGGCAATCACACATATAAACTCTACTACATCAGTATATTTAGCGCCTACATATCCCGGAATAACATTTAATACTGTATAAAGTGACGATTTCCAATTCGCAGGGTTATCAGAATTAAGGTAAGCCAAGCCATTAAAGTTCTCAGGTGAGTCATGCAATGCTCTAGTTACTTTAAGTACAACCGTTGAGTCGCTATCATTAAAAGCATTATCATGCTGCAAGCGGCCATAACTTTCTTCACCAAGTAGCTCTGACATTTCTTCTTTATAAGCAATTATTTTAGCAATCTGCTCTGAACTTAATTGCTGTGAAAATTCATTTTCATCCACATGAGCTGCAAGCTCTTCACTAAAATTGATATTGAGCTGATTGTCCTCTTCAACAGGTGGTTTTTCTAATAAGAAAATATTACCTATAAAGTGCTTAAACATTCTACCGCCACGGCCAATAATATTACGATAGGTAAAATCATTTAGTTTTGGTTGACCATTTTTGTTACGCCATAACACTACATTTTCAGCAGAGGTATTTACACCTTCAATAATAGATGATGTTGATACTATTCGATTCAGTCCTTCACTTTCTTCAAAAAAGCTTAACCTGTATTTGACTTAAAGAGCGGTGAAGCTGACCATTATGAATACCACAACCTCTTTTTACTAAGTTTGTTAATTGCCAGTTTCGGCTATAGTTTTTGGTAAGCCATTGGGCAAAATCAGCAAGCAGTTCACTTTTTTGTACGGGGGTCTCAGCAATAATTAAGTTTGCTAGCTCGGCAATAGCAGAATAGGTTCCAGCATATATTAATGTATTACCAGTATAGTCTTCAAAGATATCTAATAGGGCATCACTTTTCGTATAAACGTCTTTATCTACATCGAGATAAACATTTTTTTTATCTAAAAAGACAGTGTTAAAATCTAAACTAATAAACTCCATGCCCTGGGTAAAAATACTTTCATTTAGGTGCTTGATGTTTGGCGCTAAAAAATATCTTTGTTTGGATTTTTCACTTAATTTTAATATTGCTCTTAATAGAGATGGAGACCTTTCTTTATCATGTTCTTTACTTGCTTTGTAAAACTCATCAATTATTAAGATGTCTAATTCATCAATTATATTGATGTAATTAGTTGCCCTTTCTTGAGGGAATATAAATATATTCTTTTCACCAAGTTCCACATCTGTAGTCGTTATAATTTTATATTCATGAGCAAACTTTTTCTGGATGCGCCTTCTTGTTTCATCCGTAAGTGCAATAGTTGGTACAATGATCATTACGTTGCTTGGTTTATTAATTGCGATAAATGAATCGACAACGAAGCTTTTACCAAAGCTTGTCGGAGCACTAACAGCAATGTCTTTACCATCAATTAATTTTTTTAATAATGAAGACTGCTCTTTATGCAAAGTAACATTTTCACCACCAACATCGACCTTAAAAGACTCATATACAAACTTCTCCTGCCATGATGCATCGTCAAGGTTTAGGTAAGGATAAAGCCCAACACTTCTTATAAAGTGATTTAATGGTGGTGGAAATTCTTTATTGTTTTTTTCAATGTCAGCTAACGCTTTGATTACTAGATTGCGAGCATCATCAACTTTCCCATCATTAATGCAGTCGTTGATTTCATGCATCAATTCAAACATGTCATTCATCTTTTGCTGCCTCCTTGAAGTTCTTAACATCTTTTATGAATTTATCAATAATTGGTGTTTTATCGGGAACTGGAAACAGTATTAGATGAAATGTAATGCTTTCATATAAATGTACATCTTTTAAAGCCTTTATATGCTTTTTAAAATATGCAGTAGATCGCTGCTGGTGATACTCGATTACATCCTGCTTATATTGCCGACTGAGGGCTGTACAAGAGGCGGTATGCTCACACTCATGTAACAATAAGATCGGTATATGTAATTTTGACTTAATTGAATCAATTGAACGTTTCGGGCTTAGTGCTGCTTTGATTTCAGCTCTTAATGATTCACTATCCACCAACGAATCTATATCTTTAACGTTAGTAATTATTGCGTTTTCACGCTGCAACTTTTCTGTAACAAGGGAGTTACCAACTGATGTTACTATTTCACCCAGTCTCGAATTACTAATATCATTAAAAAATTTAGCTTCGCCAAACCAAATAGTAAAATCGTCATCATTAGTTAAAACAATATGAACACTATCAGCACCTTTAGCGTTATCTTGCGCATTTTGTTTATAGAATATTTTAGGGACGGCAGGAAGCGCACCGAAATGATGCTTCATAATACCGTAGAGTACAATTTCAGCTAGCTCACTGCCTTGACCAATGGTGCTTGATGCATCTGTTAAACGAAGGCTTTTAGCTGACTCGACTAGAGAGCTATAGGATTCATCGACTAGGCTTTTTCTTTCATCAAAAGAAAGGGCTGTTTCAGCAATATTATCCCAAATAAATTTGCGAAATTTACTATAACGCCACTTACCATCTTGAAAATCATTTACTATCGAGAGTACATTTTTATTTTCGATTGGATCTAGCTGATCATCCAAACACATATCCATGAACTGTTCGTCTACTATTACTTCAAAATCCATATATTTCCCTGTAAAACATTGACACCCTAGTCAATATGATTATATCTAAACGATCAAATTTCTATAATATATTTAATCCTATCATCAAACATTGATCTAAAGCTTTTCTCTTACATAAAGCCCCGCACGCGAGGCTTTGGGTTCAAAAATTAACTGCTTATTTTGGTTCTATCGCTTAATGAATAGCTTACTCTTTCCTGTTACACCGTAATAAATAAGTATCGCACCTAAAAGAATAAAAGTGACAGCGTTTAAAATTTCCAAAAAGGTGTCGTTAACTGGCTGAATAATCAGCCAGCCTCCCACTATTAGCAACGATAAACCAACAATGCTTCCGATAACACGAATAAATATCGTCATTAGTTCATTGCACAAGATGTATTACAATATCCGAACCTCTCCACGCCAGAAAACCATTTGCATAAGATAATTCGCTTGCTACTTTTGCCAAATAAACTATGTCCATTGATAATACATCCCTTAAACCTACAACCCTGAGTGAACTTATTCTCGGTAACATAAATCCTTATTTATTTTTATGTATACTTCCAAGGTTTTTACTTTTAATAACTCTTGACCTGAATCAAAATCTCCTAAAATACATTTTTCCATATGGGGTTTTAGTTTATTGAATATATCAATTTTTGCATTTAATGCTCCGTCAGAAATTCCTCTTGAAAGGTAAGAGCTTTTTGTTTGTGAATATACTAAAAATATTGAACCGAGAAACAACGAAATAATAAGTAAGTATTTAATTAATTGCATGAGCATCTCCTGAGTACTGAATTCTGTCCCTTCCTAAATCCCCAGTCATTTTCAACTACCCCTTTAGGTGCTGCTGAAATAGTTGTACTGCTACTCGTGGCAATACCAACATGACCACCTTGAGCAACCAAATCCCCCGGTTGAGCAGGACCTTGCACAACAGGCCAACCAGATACAACATAATTTGAGTCGGATAAGCTTTGGGCACCTGGAGGGTAGCGTTCAAGTAGTTCAGAAATCCAACTTCCACCAACATTTGGTAAATTATAGCCAGCAGATTCATATGAAGTATCCGTGTAAAGGTTGCACTTATAAGCTCCCTTCCCAAACCCACTATTTACATCACTTCTATCAGCGGACTTACTCCAGTGAAGTGGCATAGTTAATTTGGCCACCTAATTAGAGGTGTTATCATACACCACATTAAACTTAGGTGACAAAATGACAAAACAAAAAAGACCAACATTTTCAGCAGAGTTCAAACTTG
>MAAC01008092.1_pt1 | contig 10933 bp, 5 predicted proteins | sample 1115981 | NCBI WGS metagenome assembly MAAC01 (sample SAMN04961126, study PRJNA320927) | seawater metagenome | isolation source: sample BD02T64 sea water enriched with oil for 64 days | place: USA:Gulf of Mexico | collected 2013-07-27 | reverse complement strand
AAATGGAAGCTTTGACAACAGCCAAACCGATAATTTTACAGATACAGATAGCGATGTAAACTCTGGTGGAGATGTAGACTTTAGAGATGCTGATTCTGACAACGATGGGGTAAACGATGCTATAGATATAGATGATGATAATGACGGTATTTTAGATGTTCATGAACAAGAAGCTTCAGATGGGTTAACCGTTGCTACAGCATTTAAAAATTTAGGAAGTGCGCGAGTTGTATCCACAGCAGGGGTGTATTTTTTCAACCTTTCGGGTACAGCCTTTAGTAGTTATGTAGATATAGATGGTTACGTACTGGTGGCCCTAGATTTTGGAAATGGAGAGGGCCCCTTACCTCAAGGCACAGCACTTGATAACAATGTAAGAGGAATTTTAAACCCAACGGTGCTGGCCAGTTTAACAGCGGCCAATAAAATTAAGCTTTTAGCAGCCAATACCAAACCTGGAGTAGTAATACCAGAGGTAAATGCTACAACTATCAACAGTACTTTGTTGCAAAGAATTCAAAGCAATTTACCGTTAAGTTATGGTAGCGCAGATGAGATCATTAATAATGATTGGATTGGAACAGGTGCTGCTGCCCTTACTGTTAATTCTAGCTCATCACAAAGTCCCGGAGATCTTACATTGGATAGTTTTATTTTTAATAGAAGTGGTAGAACTGCAGCATATAGTGGCGGTCTTCTATGGGTTCCTGATTCGTTTGTACAGAATTTAGGTGGAATCATAAACGATTCAGATCGAATGAGTTTGTGGGTACGTGCAGCTTCTGTAGATTCAGATTCAGATTCAGATGGCATCATCAATTCGTTAGATTTAGATTCTGATAATGATGGTATTCCAGACAATATAGAAGCGCAATCTACCATTGGTTATATTGCACCCACAGGTATAGATACTGATGGAGATGGGTTGGATAATGCCTATGATACAGACAATGGAGGTACTGCCATTACACCATTAAATACAGATGGAGTTGACAATTTAGATTTCTTAGATCTAGATACCGATAACGATGGTGTTTTTGATATTGTAGAATCTGGTAGCGGGCTAACAGATGCCAATGCTGATGGGAAAACAGATGGAGTCGTTGGGGGCAATGGATTAGACAATTTATTAGATAATGGAGATACATTTGCAGATGTAAATGGAAATTTTGACAACAGCCAAACCGATAATTTTAGCGATGTTGATAATGATGTGAACACAGGAGGAGATGTAGATTATAGAGATGCCGATGCAGATAATGACGGACATGATAATAACATTGATATTGATGATGATAATGACGGTATTATAGATATAGATGAATTAGATGTGAATAATGGCTCAACAGCAGCCAAGGCATTTACAAGTTTAGGAATGGCTAGAAGTGCAGGAAGTGCAGGGGTGTATTTTTTCAACCTATCAGGTACTACTTTTAGTACCTATGTAGATGCCAATGGTTATGTGCAAATTGCCATATCTTTTGGAAACGCTACCACCCAAAACTTACCCCAAAGCACAGCGCTTACAAATGCAACCAAAGGAATTCTTACACCAGGGGCATTGGCAAGTTTGGTAGATGCTACAGAAATAAGAATTAATGGAAAACGAACGGTTTCTAATGGTGCAGATCAAATAATAGATGTTACAAGTGCAAATAGTACCTTGTTACAACGAATTAGAGATAATCAAACCTTACATAAAGGACTGCCCGATAATGTGCTAAACGATAGCTGGACTGGTACACTGCCAATAGCCATAACAGCTAACGCAACTTGTGATGGTAGTGCAAGTTCTGGTACTGCCTTGCATCAGAATATTGTGCATATTTGTGGAGTTACCGGAGGGATGCATTGGATTCCAAGTGCAGGTCTTGTAAGGATTTTTTTTACTGACGGTAATGTAGCGGCTACAGATGCATTCCAATTATGGGTAAGAGCAGACCAGGTAACCCTAGAAATTATTGATGCAAACAAAGACACTGACGGAGATGGTATCATCAACTCGTTAGATTTAGATTCAGACAATGATGGCGTGTTAGATGCTCTTGAAGGGCAATCCTCCTTTGGGTATATTGCACCAACAGGTACTGATACTGATGGCGATGGTCTGGATGATGCCTACGATCCAGACCAGGGAGGGACACGTATCTTTCCAGTAAATACAGATGGTGTTGATGAAGCAGATTTTTTAGATTTAGATGCAGATAATGATGGGATTCCAGATGTAATAGAGGCCCAAACTACCAGAGGTTATATAGCGCCAGTATATGAAGTAAATAGAGGTAATGGCATAGATAATGCTTTTGTTTCTACAACTGGGGGTAGCCTTATTACCCCCATAAATACTGATGCCACAGGTCTGCCAGATTATAGAGATTTAGATAGTGATAACGACGGTGTTTTTGATATTGTAGAATCTGGAAGCGGCTTAACGCAGGTAAACGGCATGGTAAATACAGATGTAGGTGTAAATGGATTTGTAAATAGCTTAGAATTGGCCGATACTTATGCCGATGTAAATGGTAATTTTGACGCTACCCAAACCGATAATTTTACAGACACAGATGCAGATGTCTTAACTTTTGGAGATGTAGATTATAGAGATGCATTTTTAAGTGGTATTGCTATGATTACACAAGTATACCAATCTGAAACTGACAACTGGATAGAGATTACCAATGTACACCCTAGTAATGCCATAGAAGCCAATGCCATTCAGTTAAGTTTATTTAGCAATAGTGTAGGCGATCAAACGGGGTTTATACCTACGGCAAGTTATAGCTATCCTGGCGTTTTAGTATCTGGAGCATCCGTATTGTTACGTAATAGTGCAGCTACAATTGGCAATGTCAACGCTACAGCAACTGTTGTTTCTAACAATGCACTAACTTCTTTTGCAGGAGCAAATGATATTTTTGTACTGACTTCAGAAACGAATAACTTAGCTTATCAAAGGCGCTATGATGCGATTTCTAATATTGCAAACAGCAGCTCGTATGTACGTAATGATGCCATTTTAAATCCAGTTAAAGATTTTAGTTTAGAACAATGGACCGTTTTTGTAGACAATGGGTTAAATCCAGATAGCAATCCGCCTGAACGGCATGTTCAAGCACCGTTACTTTCAGAAATAGCAATTGCAAATACTGCAGCTAACATCCAATTAGGAATGCACCGTATTGGAGTAACAACCAGATCAGGAGAGGCTTGGACTAATGGATTTCCAGACCGTTCGAGACAGGTAATTATTGACGGAAATTTAGAGCAAAGTGAACCGCTAAATGCCAAAGGATTACAAGTGAATACCGGGGCAAACCTAAGCATTACAAACAATTTATTGGTGGTTTCTAATGCTCTTGTTAATAATGGAACACTCCGAATGGTAGGAACTTCTCAATTAATACAAACCCATGTAAACACTGCAAATGTAACAGGTACAGGTACGCTTTATATAGATCAAACGAGCCAAACGGCAAGTATTTATAGGTACGATTATTGGAGTTCGCCAGTAGTAGAAAATGGAGAAACTACTTATAGAATAGGGCAGGTGATGAAAGATGGAACAACGCCTACTTCTGCGGCTTCTACACTGACAAATATCAATTTTGTTGGCGGTTATAATAGCGCGAATACCAGTCCTATTTCTATAGCTAGTTATTGGTTGTATAGTTATACCAATGGCGCTTGGAATGCCACAGGAAATACAGGAGCATTGAATTCTGGCGAAGGCTATTTGTTAAAAGGCCCAGGTGTGGTGCAAAATTACACCTTTTCGGGTGTGCCAAATGATGGAACAATTACTACTGGAATTACAGAAAACACTAGTAAGTTGGTGGGTAATCCCTACCCTTCTGCACTAGATGCTACTAAATTTATACAAGACAATACTGCTGTAATAGATGGGAGTTTGTATTTCTGGGAACATACCGGAGAAGCTAGAACATCTACAGAAACCGAAGGGCATAATAAAGGGGGGTATCAAGGGGGGTATGCAACCCGTAATATTACCATGGGGGTTGCGGCAACTGCTATTACTGGTACCGATGGTTTGGGGAGTGCATCCTACCGGGTTCCGGGAAGGTATATTGCAGTAGGGCAAGGGTTCTTTGTGGGAGCAACCAGTACAGGTAGCCTCACATTTCGCAATAGTCAACGAAGCTATCAGACCATAGATGGTAGTAATTCTATATTTTTTAAGGGATCTAAAATACAGACAACAACGCTTCCTATTTTGAAAATTGGACTCGATTATACAAATACAAAACAAGTGAAACTACACCGCCAAATAGGCATTTCTTTTAAAGAAGGAAATACCTACGGACATGAAAGTGGATATGACAGTGAGATTTACGATTTAAACACACAAGACGATGATATCTATTGGGAATTTGGTACAGAAAAAAAATATGTAATTGCCGGTGTCGAAGCATTTAATATTGCACTTGAAATTCCGATAGTCCTACAAATAAAATCAGAGACTCCGGTTACGATTAGATTGGATGCTTTTGAAAATATTCAAGGCTCCATTTGTTTGTTTGACGCTGTCACAAATTCATACACCGATTTAAAAAAATCTACAGGCGTTCAATTAAACTTGGCAAAAGGAACCTATAACAGTCGTTTTTATTTGAGTTTTAAAGAGGCAACTCTAAACCTAGATACCTATAATACAAGTTCAGACATACAGCTTTATTATTCAAAAGATACAGGTAGTTTAAATATCGAATCACAACAAGACGTTCTTAAAAGAATTACGATTTACAATTTATTAGGTCAACAATACAAACAATGGATTGTAAAGCCTAAAGGTAAAAAGAAATTGGCCTTTACTATGAGAGACATTCCTTTAGGTGTGTATATGGTAAAAGTAGAGACAATTACAAAGGACGTGACAAAAAAACTAATCATTTATTAAAATAATTCTGAAAAATAAAGAGCCTGTTATTGCGAATAGGACTTGTTCTTCAAATCATATTTAAAAGTATAAACGAACAATGCATTCTTAAAAAGGGTTGCAAAAAGAAAGTTATACATCCCCCTCCCAAAAAAAAATATATAAATAATTCTAGTGATTTTTATCACAAGAAATTGGTATTCACTTAAAAAAAAAAAAAATTGATAAAGCTATTGTTTACCCTAGGATTGCTGGTTGGAAGTTTTTTTATGATTGTAGGCGTGGTAAAAAAAAACCACTTGGTATTTTTAGCTGCTACCCTTTGTAGTTGTAGCTTTATATATATATCAAATACTGAGATGTATAATAACCTTGACCCAAACCTATGGACATTTTTGCCTTTTCATTTTCTGTTTTTATCATTGCCGCTCTTTTTATTGTACATAAAAAGTGTTTCTATTGTTGCTATTAAAAAAAGGGATTTCTTAATTCTTATACCGGGAAGTTTAGAAATTCTATATGTGTCTTATATGTGGGTCTTTAATCAACCTGACGAGATAATGTCTTTTTTAAGTTGGAAGATTTACTTCTTGTTGGCTTTTTCTTTTAATGTTGTTTTGGCGCTCTATGGTGTATGTAAGCTGAATGACCATTTTAAAAACAGGTTTTATATGTATTCTTATTTTGGGAAAAGACATATTAAATGGTTGAAGAAAGTATTGCTCTCTGTCGTTATTTCTTTGGTTTTATTTGGGCATCTTAGTTACTTAGGTTATGGGGCACAGGCTAGTTTTTTAAATAATATTTACAACCTTACCTTGTTACTCTTCATTTGTTATTTCGGAATTATCTCTAGGAATATTGATGATTTTGAGAGTAAACAAGATTATAAAGAAGTGTGTAAAAAAGAACTGTATAAGACCTTGGGCGTTATTAAAGAACATTTGCTGGTCACCGAAGATTATTTGAAAATTAATTTTTCTCAATTAGATTTATCACAGTCAATAGACATTTCTCCACATAAAATTTCAATGGTTTTAAACACATTAACAGATAAAAGCTATAACAGCTATATTAATTGTTTACGTGTACAAAAAGCAATTGTTTACTTAAATGATGAAAAATACAAACAGTATACCATCGATGCAATTGCTAAAGAGGTTGGTTTTAACTCAAAGTCTGTCTTTTATAAAGCATTTAGAAAAACGACTGGATTTACACCACTGCGTTACAAAAAATTATTTTTATAAATGATCAGGTTTTGCATTGTAAAGGGGGCGTAGGTCTAAAAAATGCTGCCAACAAGTAACAAGCATTATTTTTTAATGAAATAAAGTCAGTAAGTTGGTTTTTAGCATTTTTCTGAAAAGTAAATTTGTTCACATGTTAGAAATGTGTACAAATTTACAGCAAAATACAGCAATTAAAATTTGAAATATCCAAACCTTTGTATCGTAGGCCAATAGATGGTTCTGGTTCCTTTTAGAAGTACAGGTTCTAGAAAAGGAATACAAGAAGAGCTTTCAATAGGTAAGAAAAAGGATTGATAAAAATTGTTAGATATGGCAGGTGTAAAAATGGATAAAAAAGGGAGGGGTAGAAAAAGAAGTATCACTTTAGTGCTGATTTTAATACTTCATATAGGTGGTGTTTTTTCAGCTCCCAAAAATACCCATACATCTTTTGATTATGCAGCGAATAAAGGGCAAGATAAATCCGGTTTTCAGGAGTTCACTAACTCGGATAGTAGGTTTTATAAAATCCCCTTATACGATGGTGATCTCGCTGTTTTTATTAGAGCAAATACATTTAAAAAGTTGGTAAATCCGTATCCTTCTAATTTAAATGCGTTAAAGTTTATGGAAGATAACAAAGACCTGTTAGAAGGAAACCTGTATGTTTTGGCAATGAAAAGCTCAGAGAAGCATCCTCGTTTTTCAGTGCAAAACTTGGCAATGGATGTTACAACAACCACGAAAAATGCATTTATAAAAAGAAATCATACAACAACAGATGGGAAGACTAAAATTGGTGTTGGTCAGGTTTTTTATGTGATGGCAAAGACCCAAGATGGATTTGTTCGCTTTAATAACAGCCAACGAATACGTCAAGTTCAACAAGAAAACATGGGTGTTTCAATGCTTAAGTTGGGACTAGATTATGCCAATTTCAATGGTGTAATTATGCATAGACAGCTTGGCGTTTCTTTTAAAGAAGAAAATACGTACAACCATGAAAGTGGGTATGATAGTGAGCTTTATGATTTGCATACCAATGAAAATGATATGTATTGGGATTTTGGAAATGGTAAAAAGTATGTAATTGCTGGCTTGTCAAAGTTTGATGTAGACTTAGAAATCCCCTTAGTATTCCATATAAGATCAGAAGATACGATTCGATTGACTCTGGATATGACTAAAAATATAAATCAAAAAGTGTATTTGTATGATAAAGTTACCCATAAAAAAGTACGACTGTTAGAAACAGGTGTCATACTTGATTTGGCAAAAGGGATTTATTCAAATCGATTTTATATTGGGTTTCATCCTAGAGTATTGGGCGTTACAGCGCTATTAGAACACCAGTTTGAGGTGTCTTATTCTAAAAACACAGGAATTATAAAAATTGATTGTAGTTCAGATTTTGATTTTAAAAAGGTGACGCTAACAAAGCTTTTAGGAAAGGAACTCGCTTGTTGGAGCGGGAAACAATTTGTACAGAACAAAGTTTTTTTAAGTGAAGTTGCTTTAGTGTCTGGTATATACCTACTAAAAGTAGAAACAAAACAAGGAGTCGTAATAAAAAAAATGCTAGTCAATTAAAATTAATATGGAACGGGAGATATCCTAAATAGAAGACGAATTATCAATCTATTGTTGTGATTCTAAATGTGAGTTTTTATAGATGGAAAAGGGGTTCATCTTTTGAAATTAGTTTTAATTCTCCCTCGTGAGTTGAAGATTGCATTTAGAACACATACAATAAAAACTAGAAAACATATAAGTTCTATTTACGGCCCCTCTAAAATTACTCAACGATGAAGGATTGTGACTTCTGGTATTAATTACAGACGTAAATGTTGTTAGAATTATGAATATTTAAAATAAAAATTTGTTAGCCAAAAAATAAGTATTACATGGATATAGGAGTCAATTTAGGGGGCTTCTTTAGAGAGTATAATTGATACTTATTTGACTAAAATAGGTTTTGTGAAGAGAAGAAGGATTTTGAGATGTCTTTTTGCTACACAATTAATTTTCATTTGTTAAGTGTGAAAAACCTATTTAGGCTAACATCTTGAGTATAGATATATGTATCTATTACAGATAAAAAAATGGATACATAAATTGTTATAAAAAAGATAGTTGTTTTTAGATTAACGTGGAAGTTGCTAGAAAAAGATGCTTAGCTAAACAACTGTTATTTTGATTCTAAATGTGAGTTTTTTAAAGACGAAAGCTAAGAAGTTTTACTCTTTGAAAATTAGTTTTAATTCTCCCTGAAGAATTGAAAATTGCATTTAGAATCTTATATAAAGAGGTAGGAAATAAGGGGGTACAGGTTTTTGCAATGCATTCAAGAACAGAATAGTTGCTGGTGCAGATGTTGTTTTGCAAAGTTATAAGTGGATTACCCTGTTGTATTTTGATAATAGAGTATATGTTGGACTGGTAGTGTTATGTGTTTAAGGGTATGTTCGGGGGGACAGCTTTTAAGAAGTAAGTATAATGCTATGTATCCAAAATAGGTTTTTATAGGTAGTTATATTGAGTAGTTTCTACCTATAATTAATTTCCGGCATTTTCATGGTGTGGAAAGCCTATTTTGGCCAGCATTATTATATATAAAGCATAAAAAAGCGTAGAAGTAGTTCAGGTTCTCTGTTTCTTAAAAAGAAATCAGAGGTTTATGAGCACCTTTTTTAACTAATTTATGACGGAGTATCGCAATATTATAAAAGGAAGTGTTGTCATTATTTTGATGTACAGATGTATACAATTATGGCATGCTCTAAGAACAAATGCAAGACCAGGCAGGCGTGAAATATGCGATTCTAAAGGTGAAATTAGAACAATATGACCTAACTGTTAGAAGTGGAAGAGGAACGAAAAAGTTGAATAATTGAATTTTAAAAACACAAGAATGAAAAAACAAATTTTAACAATACTAATTACTACACTACTAATTATTTCTTGTAGTAATAATGATGACTCGGAAAACAAAACGAATTGTGAAGGAAATGTAAGCTTAGTTACTAGCAATTGGAAAGGAAACGGAGATAGAAGTGGAGATAGAATAACCTTTGTTTCTAAAGCAAACTATTCTTGGATAGCAGATTGGGGTACTAGAGAAGGAACTTACTGATTTGATGGGACTAATGGGAGTTTTGATGAAATTATGCGTTTTACAATTGCAAAAAATAAATTAACACTTAATCCTGAAGACCAAGGAGGAACAGGGACTTTTGATAAACAGTAAATTATAATAAGTAGTTGCAAATATGCAGAAGATAAACCACTTATAATCTAAAAAACAAAACGATCATGAAAACAAGGTTTTTAAAAAATATAGTAACACTTTTAATATTTTCATGTACTATAACTATTTCCTATTCTCAGGAGGGGAAATCACAAGACTTTTGGAGTAAGGCAAGATTAAATGTTGGTATTACTTTGGGTAATTACAGCTTTGACTCTGATACACAAAATTTTGATATTAAATATGATTACAGCATAGGTTTCTTAATAGGATTAGACTACGAAATCTATACAATAAATGATGAATTAAGCATCAAAACCGGATTTGCATTATCCAATCACAATAGTTCAATAGACCAACCTAATCTTGGACTTAAGATAGATTACTCGACCTATTGGATAGGTACACACGCACAAGTAAACTATAAAATTATACCTCATAAATTATCTGCGAGTTTAGGAGTATTTGCAGATTATGGTATTACAGGTACACAACAATATGAAGGGCGTGATAAAATAGATGTATTCACAGGGAAAGGAGAAAATGATGCTCCTTTTAATAGTTTCAACTTTGGAATAATATCTGAAGTTAGTTACCTTATGTCTTGGACAGATTTTGCGGATGACATTTATATTTCCTACCGGTTAGGACTTGCCAACCTAGAAGGTGCTGATAGTGATACGCAGACACTTAAAACTGGTATGATTTTATTAGGTTTTCGCGCAAATCTAGACAACCTTTTCTAAAGGTTATAAATAAGTTTGTTTATTATTCCTGTTCTGTTGAAACTATACCAGCTTCAAATACAAAATATGTTGTAACTACTATTGGTTTGAATTAGCTAGTTATTCTAAAATAGGCTTTGGATTATTCTTTTTCCTTTAATATAGAAAGAAAAGGTTAAGTCAAAGTTCTTATGAATTAAAAAAACTGGCATCACCTTTTCAATTCGGTTTGTATTTGATAAAAATAGTTATTGAAAATGAAATGAAATCATACCCTAGAGCGTACCTATGTTTCGGATACGATTTTAATCACTTCCTTTTTATTTTAGTAATGAGAATAGAAACGTTAAGATTTATCTAGATAGTATACACGTCCTATCTGTTAGAATAAAAATGTGATAAATGAAAATTATAAGGTTTAAGTTATACTGCCCATTTTGTTCTTCAATAATCTATAGGAGAATAAAAAGATCTATATTCTTAAGGTGGTTTTGTTTTATTAGAACAAAAAAGTATCGGTGTAGTTTATGTAAAATTAATTTTGTTTTGTGGATTGTAGGGGAAGACAAATTTGTAATATTAAAGAAAAGAGTAAGGGGGAAATGAAATGAGTTTTACTGAGTGTCGGAGATATCATAAAGATGTAGTGTTAGATTTTAGAGATGCCTTGAAAGATTGCCGTTTGAATTTAGTTAGTTAAACTCAGCTAACTGTTCTTTCAGAGCAGACCTCTTAAAACGAAAAAAATTGCACAAGTCAACTACTTGGCAATTTTTATCTTATTTAATCTGTTCTCTTTAGCTATGCTAAATCGTGGAGACGCCGAGAATCGAAC
>MAAC01011913.1_pt1 | contig 10938 bp, 12 predicted proteins | sample 1115981 | NCBI WGS metagenome assembly MAAC01 (sample SAMN04961126, study PRJNA320927) | seawater metagenome | isolation source: sample BD02T64 sea water enriched with oil for 64 days | place: USA:Gulf of Mexico | collected 2013-07-27 | reverse complement strand
CGAATCAAAAACAGGCAGTGATAAGATGGACCTGATGGTCAAAGCTATGGGAGAAATCACCGATTCCAGTCAAAAAATCTCACAATTTATTACCACCATTGATGAAATAGCCGCACAAACAAATTTGCTGGCACTCAACGCCGCTATAGAAGCTGCAAGAGCTGGTGAGCAAGGCCGGGGCTTTGCGGTTGTTGCTGAAGAGGTTAGAAATTTAGCTGCCAGGAGTACTGCTACCGCTGAGGAAACCTCTAAGCTAATCGAACAATCTGTTGATAAAACCAAACACGGTAGCAAGATAGCCGGCGAAACCGCTGATAGTTTACAACTGATTTTTGAGCATATAGGTAAAACATCTGAACTTGTGCAGGAAATAGCCAATGCGAGTAATGAACAGGCCACTGGTGCGGAAGAAATCAACAAAGGCATAAGTGAAATAGACGGTATCACTCAGGAAAATAGTGAAGCAGCACATACCAGTGCTGCTGCAGCAGAGCAATTATCAACTCAAGCTGTTCATTTAAAAAACATGCTATCTCGGTTTACCTTAAGAGGCCAATAGCCCTCGTGATCTTTTTGTAATCTCTCGTATGGGGGATATACGAACACAAAACTACCCGGGAAATACTAATACCCCCCTAAAGGGTTATGCCTCTATATTACCCCTTTTAAACTGCTTTACTCTACAGCGTGGTCGTACCCGTAAGACTCTCCCGTCAACACCTGAATGTAGCTATCGTGCTCTACGGTACGCCAACAGCATTGTAGAAGCTGCCACGATTTTTGCCTGTACTGTCGATTAAGTTTATAATTGATTTTACTTCATTGCCTCTTTCCCAAAAGGCCTGCACTGCCTCCTCAATAAAATCTTGCTCATTAAATAATTTTCCCAAGACATAGTACGAAATCTCCCTCAAACAGGTTTTTCTCAGCTTAGCTTCTGCGTAGGAGAAAATGTTAATCGGCTAGTAAAAGAAGTTCACGCACTGGATGAATTTCAGGCAGCTTATAAGAGAGAACCAATTGAATTTAGCCTTGCCCTATAATTGACTTGGTTTATAGCAGTGAAAGAGCAAGTAGCGTCTGTCACTGCTATGGACTGTGCATTTGGTTATGATTTGGGGTTGTTAATGTTAACCCGTCCGCTTTTTGTTAGAAAATATCATGACGCTTTGGTGAGCGAGTTTATTAAATGGATGTCAGCCCACCGGGAATGCAATTTCGATTTAATCTAAAAGATAATGACACGAATACAGATCAAAGCTTATTTTTATCGGCAAACCATTGCTCCAAATATTCTATACACTGTATTAATTTAGTCGGTACGAAATATCGTACCGGGTATAGTGCATATAGCGTTAACATAGGCTTTTTGGAATCAGCTAATACTTCTACTACCTGTCCATCATCGATTGCCTGCTGACAAACAAAATCGGGGATAAAACCTAAACCCAAGCCCTGCTTAATCGACTCCATCATAAACATAGTATTATTCACTCGTAAATTGCCAGACACGGTCACACCGTCTTCGATTGGCCAAACATTTTTCCCTTGAAAGTAGCTGTAAATGAAGCAATTATGATCTTTAAGGTCTCTGGGCAGTGTTATTGCGCTGTGCTGCTCAAGGTAGCTTGGAGAAGCGCAAACTCTATAGGTAAAGCGGGTCAGCGGCCTACCCACATAGTTCGAATCTATAGGTTTACTTGACGCTCTAAAGCCTAAGTCAAAACCTTGCTCTACCAAATCGACACTTTCATCTCCTAAATGGATATCTAGCTCAATTTCAGGGTTATCCCGCATAAAGTCAGCAAATAAATACGACAAGTCAGTAATACCCAGTGCCATCGGCGCATTTATTTTAAGCTTGCCCCGAAGGTTCTGTTGTAAGTCTTGCACAAAACTATCTGCATCATCCAGTTTTGATAATATTTCTCGGGCGCGCTGCAAGTAGCCTTCACCCACATGGGTAAGTTGTACGTTACGGGTAGAGCGGTGCAATAAACGCGCTCCTAAATCAGCCTCAAGCCGACCGATTTCCTTACTAATCATCGATTTGGAAGAGTTTACCTGTTCAGCTACCCGAGTAAAACTACCTAAATCAGCCAGCCGTACAAACAGCTGAATAGCCCGCAACTTATCCATTCACCCGCCTTTTTAATCTCAATACCACTCTCATATAACCTGGCTCCATTAATACATGGCCAATGACACATTCATGACTGTTCTCAATTTGAAAACAGTATATGCACATTACACGTATATATGAAAACAAAATAAGGGCTTATTATCCTTCCATCGCATTGGGGCAGGCATCAATCACTGGCCAGCGAGATCACACATTCAAGTTATTTAATCTTTTAGGGGAACACTATGTACACACTTTATTATTCACAAGGCGCCTGTTCTGTAGCAACTCAAGTTGTTCTACACGAGTTACAGCAAGAAGTTAACATTATTGATGTGCAACAAATGGATAATTTTAAAGAAATTAACCCAGTAGGTGCAGTTCCGACATTGGTTGATGGCGAGCAAACACTAACGGAAGGTGCTGCAATTATGCTGCATATTCTGAGTAAACATAAAAGCTCACTTTTTCCTAGAGAAGAAGGTCCGCATCAAAAAGCAATTCAAGACATTATGTTTGCCAATGCCACTATGCACCCCGCCTACGGCAGATTATTTTTCTTGAGCCAAAACGTCAGCGACGAAAAAGTAAAACAAGATCTTTTAGATCGCGCCGCTGAAAGTATCAACCAGTTGTGGGAAGTCGTTGAAAACCAGTTGGCAAACAAAAGCTTCCTGGGCGGAGATAGCCCTTCAGCGGCAGATATAATGCTCACTGTTTACTCTCGTTGGGGGGCATATTTCCCAGTCCAGATAGTCTTTGGCGAAAAAACGACACGAATGCTAGATGCAGTGCAAGCCATGTCCAGCTTTAAAAAGGCAGACGAAGCAGAGCAGGCAGTGTCATCCAAGAAAAATACCAGCAACTAACAGCTTATCAGCAAGGCATAAACATTTTTGTCTATGCCTACTCAGCTATATACCAGGCGATGGGGAGTAAACATGAAAAATATTCCAAAAGATACAAGTGACTTCAGCAGCATCACTGCTATTTTGCAAAACTATTTTGATGGTCTGCATCACGCAGATGTCGATAAGTTAGCAGCGCAATTTCACCCTGATGCATGGCTCAAAGCACCCGGTGCGCGACGTTCATTAAAGCAATGGTTAACAGATGTTTCCAGTCGGCCGGTACCAGCAGCGCTAAACAAGCCCTTTGCATTTGAAATATTGTCCATCGATGTAGTGCAAGACCAAGCTATGGCGAAAATTCAATGCCCATTGTTTGATTTTAATTATGTCGACTTTCTGGGGCTGCTTAAAGAACAGGGCCAATGGCGAATCGTAACCAAAATGTATACCGATATAGGAGCTAAACGATAATGCGTGCATTACCTACAAACATATTAAAGATTGAAATGGTGCACGACATTGTTTGCTCATGGTGCCCAATTGGATACAACAACATTAAAACGGCCATCGCTAATTTAAACATTGAGGTAGATTTTCGCTTCCTACCTTTTGAGCTTAATCGAAATATGGGTGAAAGTGGCGAATCGATAGCTGGCTACTTTAAACGTCAATTTGGCTGGGATGAGCGCAAACTAATGGATTATCAACAATCCTTGGTGACAACTGCTGCTCATTCGGGCGTCAGCATTGATTTTTCGAAACGCAAGTTTTACTACAACACCCGAAATGCACATCTATTAATGCATTGGGCGGAAGGTTTCAATAAACAAACGACGTTGAACGAACGCTTAATTGTCGCCTATTTTAATGACGGTGAGGACATTAGTAACTTAACCCTATTATTAAATATTGCTGAAGAAATAGGCTTAGATCGCAAAGAAACCAAAGCAGCACTAACGTCAACGCAGTTAAACCAGCAGTTAGATGGCAAAGTTGCACGCTATAAAGCTTTTGATATCCGCAGCATTCCCGCGTTTATCATCAACGAAACTGAGCTTATTTCCGGTTCCAACTCAGTAGAGTTTTTTGAAAAAACGTTGATGCAGCTTATTGATGAACCCACTAAAAAACAGAAACTAGCCCTATAACATTTAACCTAAAGGAAAAATCATGCCATACATTAATGTAAAGATTACCGATGAAGGTGTCACTAATGATCAAAAGAAAGCCATTATCAAAGGCTGTACTCAATTAATGGTGGATGTATTAGATAAAAATCCGGCCACTACTTTTGTGCTCATAGATGAAGTCAGTACAGATAACTGGGGTATCGGCTTCGATCAAGTTACCCAGCTGCGTAAGCAAACGAGTAGCTAATGAGATATTAAAGATGCTGTAGTGGCATCTTAGATCGCATATCTCTCATGCTGTGAATCTTTAAAACCTAAATGACAGGCAAACTGCGCTAAAAATTGTATGTCAAATCCCGTTTTGAGATTCGCATCAGCGCTCGGTTAACATCAGACATTGAGCTTTAAGCAAGCATTGAACCTTATCTTCTAATAAACATAGCAACAGCAAGGTGATATCGGAATGAGCTTTTTTCAACAACCCATATTTTATGCACTATTAATGGCTATCGCAGGCGTTGGGATCCCTGTTATGGCAGCCTTAAATGGTGGCTTAGGGGCTAAATTGAACAGTCCTGCATTGGCCACTACCATTTTATTTGTGGTTGGCACTTTAGTGTCCACGATATTTCTACTGTTATCAAAGGGTATGCCCAGCATGCCCATTCAAAAGCCTATACCACTATTCTTTTATTGTGGGGGCCTGTTTGTCATATTTTATATTCTGAGTATTACCTGGGTTGCTCCAAAGTTTGGCATTGGTAATGCCATTTCGTTTGTTTTGTTAGGGCAACTAATTTCCATGGCGGTAATAGATCAATTCGGTCTGTTAGGTGCGCTACGTTATTCTCTTTCAATGCAGCGTTTATGTGGAATTGTGCTAATGATTGTTGGCGTATTTCTATCGGTTCGTCGCTTTTAACAAAAAGCATTGTGTGTAAAAAGCCAGTATGAAACTTTATTCCTCGACTACAGATACGCAGTACTTTCCTGTTTGGCTATGTTTACCTAAGCCATTTTTAGCACGCCAATTTGGCAACGATGACTCAAGTATGTAGAAACTCGCCTGGCTCCTATAGTGAATTAGAATATTCTGGCGGTTTAGAATTTGCAATACGACTAGGTCGTCAAACGATTCGATTCGCTTAGCTGGCGATGGCTCGTAATGCTAATTCATCATAGGTCCCCAGGCCTAGTACCCGAATTGCCACAACTAGGGAAAGCAGCGCCTTGGCAGTTGCGGATTTGTCGAGGTTTAATGGCATTTCCCCTCGCGCTTGAGAAGTTTCGATGCCGCGTCGAAAGAAAGCTTAAAATCCCGTATCACTTTGAATAAAAATTTGTTGTCTCTCTTCGTTATGAACCGAAAATTCAAGAGATGTATTGACTAAAAAACAACCTTTTCTGAGTATCATCCTGTGCTTGCTGAAGCAATCTGTCGAACAGCGTTTTAAAAGCTTGCCTGGGGTTGTCAAGGTTTTCTAGTTCAGCGAGAGAGGCGTTGTACAGGCTGCCACGATTTACTCTTGTACCTTCAATTAAATTTGCAATTGATGTCCCCTCATATCCTTCCTCCCAAAAGATGTTCATCGCTTTCTCGATAGCGCTTTGCTCATTAAACGATTTTTCCCAAGGCATGCTAATTCCGTATTCGAATAAATTATCCATTATTCTATTAGATAAGACCAATCATTATAAACTTTGCACTCTCATCATCAAAGCCAAGCACTCTCCATCGTAGCCAATTCACTTAAAACAACCCTAAATAGGCGCCATTGTGTTGGATTAAAATGCAAAGATAGGAATCTTTATTGAGAACAGTGTTGACCGATCAGTTTAATCTATTTATATTATAAACCAATCAGTACAAACAATTCAAAACCTAATTTCGGAGATAAACATCATGACTCAATTTAATTTTCACACTGTAGATACCGCCCCAGTTAAAAGTAAAGCTTTGCTGGAAGGGGCCAAGAAAGCCTATGGCTTTATACCTAATTTATACGCCGGACAAGCTGAAGCTCCCACATTGTTAGAGGGATACTTGTCTCTAGCAAAAACTTTTGACAAAACTGCTTTATCTTCCACTGAGCGTCAAATAATTCTGATCGCCAATAATCGCTTAAACGGTTGTAATTATTGCGTCGCTGCGCACACAACAATTGCAAGGGGAGCAGGAGTTCCCGGTGATGTATTAGAAGCTTTACGCAATGGAAGCAAAATTGCAGACCCTAAACTTGAGGCCCTACATCAATTCGCAGTACGCATCAACGAATCACGTGGTTGGGTGGAGCAGGATGATTTAGATGCATTGTTTGCGGTCGGGTATACCAAGCAAACAGCACTAGAAGTTATTGTCGGGACGGCGCTTAAAGTTATGTCTACCTATACAAACCACCTGTTACACACGCCTGTTGATGACGCTTTTAAGTCCGATGCTTGGACAGCGCCAGATGCGCAGGCTTAAAGTCCTTTAAAACTTAACCAGCTATACTCTTAATTGTTGAATATAGTTGGCTTACAAGAGAATGTAATAATGTTGTTAGATACACCCAGCGCCGAAATAGGCATGCATGCCAGAGCATTCGAATTATCGGACCCCAATGGAAAACCCTATAAATTATCGGACCTACAAGGTGAGAATGGCCTGCTGATTGCCTTCATCTGCAACCACTGCCCCTATGTAATAAAAACCATTAGCCGCTTGGTTGCCGACTCGCAAATATTACAGGCCGAAGGTATTAATGTCGTTGCGATTAATTCAAATGATTACAGATATGTTCCAGAAGATAGCCCTGCCATGATGCAACAATTTTCAAACAGACATGGCTTTACCTTCCCCTATCTCGTTGATGAAGATCAGTTAGTTGCCAAGGCGTATGGTGCAGTATGCACACCAGACTTTTTTGGCTTTAACAGTGCTGGAGAGCTCCAGTACAGAGGAAGACTTGATGACGCTATGATGGGAGACCCAGCTAATCGTAAAACAGAATTGCTCGATTCTATGCGGGAAATAGCGAAAACTGGCCATGGGCCTAGCACCCAGCATTCAAGCATGGGGTGTTCTATTAAGTGGAAATAGCGTCAGTTATTCCCTCACTTTTACAGATTGAACGAAAGCCATAGTGCGCTTTTATGTTATCGGCTAATAGGAGTAGTTTCTGCTATTGGCCGATACCGTCAATTACTACCTTAAGATTTATACACAACTGCTCAAATGTCCCTATTGCTTTATTACTGACTAACCAATCATGACTTGCACAAATATATGTCACAGACTGATAAACACTCTCAGGGAGACTTTGAGCAGAAATATGACCCAAGATGTACTGATGATAGAACCAACAAAGACAATGACAGCCCCGCAGGGCTTAGGTAAAGCTTATAAACTAGCAACAGCAGTAGTGATTCTTTGGACCGCCTCATCTACCGTGAAACGGCTACAGCCTAAATTCACTCGCATAAAACCATGCCCTTCAAGGCCAAATTTTTGACCTTTATCCAGCCATACTCGGGCTTTAGTCAGCATAAATTTGTTTAAAGTCTCAGCATCCATATTTAAACCGCGACAATCCATCCATGCTAGATACAAAGATTCAGCGGGTAGCACTTTGATTTTAGTGGTTTCACGGTGGATACCGCTGGCGAAATGGTGATGGTTTTGGCGCACATAACTGAGCATTTCTTCTAACCATACTTCACCGTGAGTGTAAGCTGCTTGTGAGGCAACTGCGCCCAGGATATTTACAAACGGGAATAAATTTCTTTCGTATTGACGCGTTAACTCTTCGCGAATACGTCGATTGGGAATAAATACATTGGCACATTGTAACCCTGGCAAATTGAACGTTTTACTCGGTGCGGTACAAGTAATGCTGTTTTGCGCAAAACTGTCGCTCAATGAGGCAAAGGGAATGTGTTTTTTATCTAAACTCATGATTAAATCTTGATGGATTTCATCACTGACTACTAATACATTGTGCTTGGCGCAGATCTCTCCCATTGACCTTAACTCCTCTTGTGACCAAACGTTACCGGTTGGGTTGTGAGGATTGCTGAGAATAAATATTTTGGTGTCTGGCGCAATCGCAGCTTCAAACGATGCCTCGTTAAAACGGTATCCAGAGTCAGTGTATTCCAATGGTGCGTAGGCTAAGTGGCGACCGTTAAGTTGCATGTCATCATGAAAATGTGCGTAGACAGGAGGTTGAATTAGCACCGAATCACCCGGGGAAGAAAATGCTTGGACGATGGTTTTAAGTGTCGTGATAATGCCGGAAGTTTGCATGAGCCAGTCAGGTGATACATCCCAGCCAAAGCGCTTTGCCTGCCAGTCTGTAATCGCTCGGGTGTAACTTTCTGTGGGGCCACCACTGTAGCCGAACACACCGTGCTGAACGGCCTCAGTTAATGCTGAAATGACCGCAGCTGGTGCTTTGAAATCAGTATCGGCGACCCACATAGGTAAAGGGTTAGCTGCAGTTTCATCTTCGGTTAGTAGCTTGCTGGCGTAATCCCATTTGATAGAGTTGGTGCCTTTTCTATCAATTACTTCATCAAAAATTGAGAAGTCTTGTGCATTGTCAGCCATTACATCTGAATTCATTGGTTTTTTCCCTACCATTTTTAATTTTTTTAATTATTGGCTTTTTCTGAATAATTGCTAGTTGTGAGACGTAAACACTCAACATGGTTTTAGGGGTTATAATTTTTTCTCCCAGAGCACAAATGTATTAGCTCAACCCTAAGCTGACAGATACCGTTAATCACATTACTAATATACAACCTAATACTTAAGATGTACTAACCAAGTTGTTTATTTTCACTAACGCATCGTACATGTGACCACATTGTGCCTCCTCCGCTATCCGCACGGCAAAATCCCGTTCTCTGTGCTAGTCGCTGAGATGGATGCAGTAGTAGTCTGTGAAGAAAAACATAGAGTTATATTGGGAATGTGTATTTTGTAAAGGAGCACGCCTGGAGGAATTATTTCGCTGCGCTCAACCCCTTCGGGGCTATCGTCGCAAGCTCCGATATGTGTCGCTTCGCTCGACTCGAACCCCCGACCAATAGGATCGGAATCCGAGTGATTTTATCCCTCTCAGACAGTCATATAAACACTTCTCAGACCTAATCATTGATAGGTGAACTCATCGTATTCCGGAGGAGAAGCGGCCACAGTGGATTGTTTTTCGGCACTGTGACCAGTGTGTGGCCAAGCTCCAGTGCCAGCTAATCAATTCAACTATCGGTCCCCCACACTATCAAATTTTTTTGAACGCTTTCAAGAAGCTGTTAAAGCTCTGAGAAAACTTGATATGACCACTCGCATTCAGTCGTGTCTTACTTGCCTTGAATGCTGGAGCAATATATCCCCATTGAGACGAACGACAAAAATAGATGACGAAATCAATGCGCTCTGCCCCCCATTTATTTTCAACAAATGCGTTCTCGTCAGTTGTTTCAACTGTTTTTATCTGGATACGGTAGTAGTTTGAATCATCTGCCACTACAAGATCAGTTTTCTTACCATGATCGACAAGAGGCATGAGTACTTCCCAACCACCACGTGATAACCAACTGGCTACAAGCGTTTCATAGGATACATTTTTGTAATACTGGGATGCACGAGGGGTACGAATAACATTTTTGACGGGCATAGTGACACCTTTACTAAAATTGATGCCGTATTCCAAGTATTGGCCACTTGTTTACGAGCCGAGTTCTCTGGTAAGAGAAGTCCCCAATTTAGTATCACCATGCTAGCGAAAGCTAAGCATCGAACAACAAAGACTGCCAGTCTCGATGGAACCTTAGTTTAGGTCAGCATCGTTAATGCTACTCTCAGACTCGTTTGAGCCGTGAACTGTATAAATAGAATCAAACAAAGACTAGCCTATATAACCTACCGCATCAACATCTAATAATTATCAACAGAACAAGGCGCGGACTGTGGCTAAGATCTTGATGCACACCACTACCTCAAACAGAGATACGATACCTCAGGATAAAAACTCAACAGCTGCGAGTAAGGAACTATGACCATTATGTGCCCTGATCTGTTAGACAATAACTTCATAAAGCTAGCTTCAGATCACAACAATGCAAGCCAGTATATAAAAAAACCAACCAGTAAACTTGAAAAATGAAGATATGGAGCGATACATCTGCTCATTATCACGTCTATCATAGTGATCAAAAATAACCGTTAGCATCACTATAACTGCGGACATCATTGCAACAAACGTCAGATATGCCGCACTTCCTACCATATGAAGCCCCTGACCCACATAAATATCGCCTATATATAGACCATAACCTGCGTGAGCTGACAGCATAACCCCGTATACTAGATTGACGATACGCTCTTTCAGCTCGACAACATTCGGTATATATGTTGATTCTTTGGGCGCTCTTCTATTAAATTTCTCTGTTATAAACTGAATGATATACTGAGAATCTTTGTCACTTACTTTAACTAGCTTTATTTTAAATATAGCGCCATCTGTTGTGTAGATTTTTAGCAACCTATCAACATATTCATAGTTCAGCACATTAGAATAAATTATATTAGCTGTAACAGTGCCATTTCTAACTATTGTTATACTGCCACTATTAATTTTAAGTTCATATGATGATTTATAAACGGCTATTAGCACAAAAACAGCTAACAAAAAGTAATTATCATTTAAAGAACTCGTTTCGCTTATAATCGAAATAATTAGGTTGAGTGATACCCAACAAAGCAACGCTGTAATCAAATTCTTAATGAAATATATTTTTGACCTTTTAATCGTTTTATCTACCACTGACATATCACAATAATTAAATC
>MAAC01008047.1_pt1 | contig 10949 bp, 9 predicted proteins | sample 1115981 | NCBI WGS metagenome assembly MAAC01 (sample SAMN04961126, study PRJNA320927) | seawater metagenome | isolation source: sample BD02T64 sea water enriched with oil for 64 days | place: USA:Gulf of Mexico | collected 2013-07-27 | reverse complement strand
CACAGTTCTGTCCCTTACAATAAACGGGCCAACACAAGCTCAATAAATTACGCTTCTCTCCCACGCTCCAACTTTAGGATAGATGCAAGCCCAGAAGAACAATAGGAAGTCATTGGGAGATAAGGACAAAGACACCAATGTAAATAAGTTATTAACCCATACATGACACCATAATCCTATGGTCGTAAAAGCCAAAGAGGCTTCCCCTGCCCAACATAGCCGTGTTGACCTGATGATAACAAAGTAAGCTTGATAACGAATTAAACCCAAGGGCAACCTTATCGTATTTGCCTTTCACAGCGAGTGGATTTGATGGCACGACAATTAGAAGAAGAGTTCGAAGAAGAATTCGAACACATCGAAAGCTCTCTCGATGATCTGAGCCACGCAGAGTACCTCATGCTCTATCGAGAATCAGGTGAGAACCTTCTCTTTGCCAAGCGCCAGCAATGGGCAACCCTCGCTTATCTCAGCATGGCTTATGTCGGGATATATCTTATTGCCAAGGCAAACCCGTACGATCCCAAATTTTTAAACTATCTAACCGCCTGTTCTTTCATCCTGACCGTCTTTGCGATCTCAATAGAGATCTTTCTTCAGTTCTGGCAAATCAATGAAAAGCGTAAAATACGCGAAATCGCAAATGGACTTTCAAACTCCTCGCAGCGGATCCGGTCCCTAAAATCCCGTGGTGAGTCCGATGTTCACCGATACATCATGCTCTTTATGCTGATGGCTTATATCCTCATGGCTGAAATAGCCATGTTGCGCGCACTGTGGAACATGACAAACTAAAGGCTCACTCCTAGTTCCAGTTCCATGAGTGCAGGAAGAGCCCGCCTAAATGGCGGGGCTTTTCCCGATACAAACATCCCTGTAATTGAAGAAAACTACTGGTCCTGACCACCTAAACCAGAAAATGAGAGAAATCACTCTTCACTTACCTTCAGGGTCTTGCTAATATATTGTTCTAGTTGACGATCTCAGAAAAATGAACAAAATCAATACTTGAGAACTCAATATCGGGGGAGAAATCAATGCACCTGAAACGATCATACCTTCGCAGCATTTCCCTACTCGCGCTTATGTTTACCGGGCTATCACTCTCAGGGGAAAACCCTGCGCTGGCAAAGTATGTTGTCCTCTCAAAAGCACCGAAAAGTTTTCTCAACAAAACGCAACAAGTTCAATTTCACCACCGCTGGCTCCAGGAATATCATTCCTATAACAAGAACAAATCCAAGCGGGTGCGGAACTGGTATACCAATCTTATAAGCAAAAAATCTACGAATTCACTAACTGAACTGAAATCCCTCTATGCTTTGGCTGAACGCATGGTGAAATACAAGGCCGAACGCACTGATTACTGGTCGACACCAGGCGAGACAATCGCCCGTGGGTATGGCGATTGTGATGACTATGCCCACGTCTATCTCACCTCCGCCGCTCTACTTGGCTATGATCAAAGAGATTTATGGTTGGTGGCTGGGACCTTCTATGGTCGCTACGGTCCCGTTGGACACGCCGTTGCAGTGGTCGAGACCAAAGAAGGTGAGCAGTACGTACTGGACAATTTGTATCAGCGGGTGATTTCCGAAGAAAAACATCACAGCTTTAAGCCCTCATACGAAATCAATATGGAAGAACAGGCCGCCTTTGTCAGTGTAAACACACAATTCCACGACGCCTTTTAATCGCGGTTTAATCCATACTCCTCAGCACGGGATACAATCATGTCTGATATCAACACCAAACTCCTTCTTTCCAGTTTTGTTTTCAGAACCATTGGTCTCTTTATGGGCTCTCTTCTCTTTATGCCCACACAATCGCAAGCATCGGACACTACTCTGGATCGGATCGCAGCGACGAATACCTTTGTTGTGGGTTATCGTGCTGAGAAATCCCCCTTTTCATTCGTAACCCCGGAAGGACAGATCAAGGGTTACTCGATTGATCTTTGCAAAGGGGTCCATCAAGCGCTTAAGAAAAAACTGGGAAAACCCGACCTTAAGATCAAATTTGTCGAGGTGACACACGACAGCAGGTTTGATCTGGTTCTACGCAACAAAATCGACATCGTTTGCGGGACAACATCATGGACATTAGGACGGCAAGCCAAAGTGGGTTTCAGTTTACTCACATATGTTACCGGTGCTGAAATGCTGGTTAAAGATGATAGCAGGATACGCAGCCTTAAAAGCCTCGGGGGTAAAAAAATTGCAGTTACCCATGGCACACGTACTGCAGATATTATCGAGAAGCGATTAAAGAGAGACATAATAGATGCAGAGCTCATCACCTTCGAACACTCACCCGATGCCCTTAAAGCTTTGGAAAACAGAGAAGTAGAAGCTTTTATTGCCGACCGTATCCTTTTAATTGCCCTGCTCGACGAAGCCAAAGCTCCCGATGATCTCAAGCTGGTCAACAGGTTCTATTCCTATGATCCTTATGCCCTGATGTTCGACCGGAAATCACTTGATTTCAAACTTCTGGTTGATCGTCATCTTGCAGGCCTTTATCGAAGCAAAAAAACCATTGAACTTTTCGATAAATGGTTCTCTCACATGGGTATCAGATCCAATGAAAATATCATCCGCGCGATGTATAAGTTACAGGGAATTCCCGAATAAGGTGAAACGAGAAATTTGCTATGAAAAATTCCCCACTTGCCTTATTATCGCACGAAACAAGAACACCAAATTTAAACAAATACCAAGTCTAAACACGGATCATAGTAAAGAGTCCGGGAGTACGTTGTTTTGAAATATTTTCTCTTGGTTACATTCCTGCTCATTTCACCCATGACAGCAAAATCCGACCCGATCAAACTCGTATTTTCTGACAGCTATGTCCCGATGTCCTGGGATAGTTCAGGTAAAATGAGAGGGATAATCATCGATGTTCTCAATGCCACATTAAAGAAAAATATGGGCATGGTAGTCCAATACAAGGGCTATCCCTGGGCACGCGCTCAATCCGAGGTTCGCAAGGGAATTTCTGACGCCTTTGTCACGGTTCCGACAAAGGCACGGCTTGAATACACGACCTGTAGTACAGAACCAGTTATCGTCACTGAAGTGAGCATTTACGCCTATGCAAATCATCCCCGCAAAAACGAACTCCTCAGCGTCAAATCCTATGACGATCTAGATAGTTACGTTCTGGTGGATTACCTTGGTAACGGCTGGGCAAAAGGTAAATTCAAGGATCTGAATGTAATCTGGGCTGAAACGCTAGAGCAAACCTATAAGCTGCTCGTGGCAAAGCGGGCTGATATCGTTGTGCGGAACAGCTTTAATTTTGATTATTTCTCGCGCCACCTCGACATCCAGGACAAAATTGAAAAGATGCCCGCAATCCTCAGCTCTGTTAACTTTCACCTGTGCATTCGCAAAAGTTCGGAACACGTAGCAATCCTCCCTGCCTTTGATGCCGTCATGAAGGAAATGCGCGAAACTGGCAGGATCGATGAGATCACTGCCGATTACGGTAATTAATACCAACGGCCCCGATCTTGCCCCTTAAATCAAGGGTTCCAATATTGAAACATAACTGGCGACAGCTGCGCCCCCCATGTTGTAGATACCTGCCATTTTGGGGTTGGCGAGTTGAATTTCCGGTGCCGCCATCCCCGTGAGCTGCATCGCAGAGAGCACATGCATTGAAACCCCCGTAGCCCCGACCGGGTGCCCTTTGGCTTTTAGGCCTCCCGAAAGGTTCACCGGCAGCTTACCGTCAGGATAAACCCATCCCTCTTCCAATGCCCGGAATCCTTGTCCCGGAGGGGTCAACCCCATCGCTTCATATTCGATCAACTCGGCAATGGTGAAGCAGTCGTGGGTTTCAACAAAAGAAAGATCATCCAGCGTTACTCCTGCGTTTTGGAGAGCCTGCTGCCAAGCTTTTGTACAGCCCTCAAAACGAACAATATCGCGTTTACTCATAGGCAAATAATCACTGACTTGAGTTGCAGCACGAAAACGCACCGCACGTTTCATGGAACGCGCAGTCTCTTCATCTGCCAACACAATTGCAGCGGCACCATCAGATACCAATGAACAATCGGTCCTCTTTAAATTCCCAACCACCGTCGGGTTTTTGTCAGATAGGGTCCGACAGAAATCATAGCCAAGGTCTTTGCGTATCTGGGCCAACGGGTTGTGTACACCATTGGCGTGGTTCTTTGCTGCGATCCGGGCCAGAGCATCACCCTGATTGCCGTAACGCTGGTAATAGAGATCACAAATGTGAGCAAAGACACCGGCAAAGCCCCCCTTGATATCACCCTCTTCCTTAAGGTAAGCCGCCTTCAACAAAGTATTGCCGATCTCGGGCCCCGGGAGCGCAGTCATTTTTTCAACCCCCACCACCAGCACCATCCGCGCCTGACCAGATTCAATCGCCCGCAAACCATGATGAATGGCTGCTGAGCCTGTCGCACAGGCATTTTCCACCCGAACAGCGGGTTTAAAACGAAAACCATCGTCAGCTTGCAGAATAAGGGACGCCGGAAAACCTTGGGGAGAAAACCCCTCGTTAAAAGTTCCAAGCACCACTTCATCAACATCACTTGCCGAGAGCTGTGCATCTTCCAAAGCCCCGCGAGAAACTTGAGCGATCAGGCTTTCCACGTCTTCTTCTGCATGTTTTCCAAAAGGCGTATGTGCCCACCCCACGATACAAGCCGACATGATATTCTCCTGTAATTTCTACCAGATGCTTATGCAGATTACTGTTATTTTGAAGAGTGCGAACAGACCCGTTCGATTGCCCCCCAGCCTAACACAGCTTCTCTTGATGCCAAGAATTTTATGCTGCAGCGCAACAATTAAAATCGCCTATGAATTGAATCAGAATTAAACAATTCTTATTAAAGTTGCGTAAAAATACAACTTGGAATAGCTGCAACCAAGATATTTTTACAGGATGCGCTTCAAAGAATTATCAAAGCTCGCGAGATTTAATGGATAAGCGGAATGAGCAAAGAGGGTCGGCCGTTAACGGCACCACCCGACCACAGATAAGTCACCACCAGACTTTAAAAAAAGTGCGGTCTGATTTCAACCTTACCCATGAACAGCCTGCTCACCCTTTAGCGATTGAGAAATCATCTGTCCCGGCCCATGCCCTTTTTAATCAAGATGGACTTTTGATTAATTATAGCGATAGCTTCCAGAATGTTTTTCAAATTGTTTCAGATTTAATCACCCCGGGCGTTGGCTTTGCCACGCTCATGGACGCTGTGGTGCATAAAGCGGGTGAATATCTCAGCGACAAAGAACGTGCAGACTGGCGACAAAAGCTCAGGCAGTATCAGAGAGGCCCGAACGGATTTCAAAGAGACACAGTCACTAATTTTGACTTCATGGGCTTAGGGTTTCTACATCTGCGCAGCCAACGTCAAGAACTTCATGATGGTGCCCAACTCTACAGCTTCGATGCTTCCCCCGTATTGCCAAGCGCACTCGGTGAAATTATGCACCTGAACCGACAGGTTCTTGCTGCCATGGAAGACATCAATGAAGGTTTCATTCTTTATGATGACAAGGGCAAAATGATCTATTGCAATGCCCGGCACCGCGAACTTTATCCAGATATTGCTCACCTTATGACACCTGGGGTGGATCGGCATGATGTTCTTGAATCCCATTGGGAAGAAACCGAAGATAACGCCAGCAAAATTTACAACGGGACACACAACGACAACCAGCCCGACCAAATCCAAGCTGACCAGGAACGACGACTACCCAATGGGCAATGGATAAAGATTAGCGAGAAACCCACTCAGAGCGGAGGAGTTGTTGCAGTTCGAACCGAAATTACCGACCTCAAAGATCACCAGTCAGCCCTTTCCAAAGTAAATGATCGCCTGATAGTCCAAGCTGAAGAGCTCGAATCTGTTTCAGCGGCCGCCAAACAGGCAACCGCCGCAAAATCTGATTTTCTGGCGACCATGAGCCACGAGATCCGGACGCCGCTAAACGGGGTGATCGGCATGGCACAGCTTTTAAGCGGAACTCAACTGGATGATGAGCAACAGTGCAAGCTGGATATCATTATAAATTCTGGTAAAAATTTACTTGAGATCATCAACGACATACTTGATATGAGTAAAATCGAGGCAGGCAGTGTCGAGCTGGAGTTCACATCCTTTGACCTCCCCGCGCTTCTTGAATCAGCGTTTTCTCCCTTCCAGATACGTGCTGAAGATTACGGCCTTACTCTGCAAACCAACATTGAAAATTGTACCGTCAAATATATCAACAGCGACAGTATGCGATTGCGTCAGATCTTGACAAACCTCGTTGGTAACGCAGTAAAATTCACTCTGAGTGGTAGTATCACACTGTCACTAGAGGAATTAAGCGAAGATGACCCTCGGTGTCAGGGCCTTGTATTCCCCGGGGAGGAAATTTCTGGGGAGGCTTTGGAAGAAACCCCCGTAAAGGCTGCGAGCAAAACATTGCTCATTGCTGTAACAGATACGGGTACTGGCATTTCCGAAGATCGGTTGGAATCAATTTTCAGCGCCTTTACCCAGGAAGATAACTCCATCACCCGTAAATTTGGGGGCACCGGTCTGGGACTATCCATCGTGAAAAATCTCGTCGAGATGCTAGGCGGAACAATAAAAGCCCACAGCAAAGTCAACACTGGTAGCCGATTTGAAATCATTCTCCCCTGCCGATTACCAGATGATAAGGACCTCGAACGGCTACAGGCTATGGGCAACTCTTTGGAAAAACTGGATTGTCCTCCCCTCAATGTTATTCTTGCCGAAGACAACATGGTCAACGCAATGATTGCCAGTGCCTTCCTTGAGAAATTTGGACACAGCGTCAAGCACGCCAATAACGGAATTCAGGCTATTGCGGCTTTGGAAAAGGAAGACATCGACCTTATTTTCATGGATATCCACATGCCGCAAATGGATGGTATGGAAGCCACCATTGAAATACGAAAGGGTGATACAAGACCAGATATACCCATTATCGGCCTGACCGCCGAAGCCTTTAGTGAGAGACACGCTCACTTTCGGGATATCGGCATGAACGATGTGATCTCCAAACCCTTTACAGAAGAGCAACTCAAAGAAACAATTTTGAAGAACTTTGAGCTGGTTGAGAAAGAAAGGGCCAAAACAAACCAAGAGACGAGAACAAGAGAGAATGCAGCACTCTATTCCCCAAAGAGTATAACAGAGAGTACAATAGAGAGCTCCGCAGAGAACTCGACAGAGACGCAAGAAACCGCTACACCTAATCAAACGAGCACAAAAACAAGTACATCTACAGACAACCTTGAGGCTCTTAAAAACGTGTCAGTTACAAACCATAATGATGAACACCCCGTAGGATCTGAAGAGCAACTCGCAGAAATGCGTTCACAAATTGGCGGTGAGGTACTTGCTGAGCTGTTAGGGATGGCCCCCGAAACTGTGAATAGCCAAATCCAGAATTTAAATGCAGGGCTAGAATCCAAGGATAGCGAAGCCATCTATTTGGCAGCTCATACGATAAAAGGTATTGCTGGCTCAATGTTCGCCACCCGATTGGCCAACCAAGCCCTGAAGATGGAACAACTCTCTAAAGATTTTCCTGCGGCACAGGAATTCATTTCAACTCTGGAGCAAGCCGCCTCTGAGACCATCGCATGGTGGGAAAGCAAAATGGTCTAGCTTTTCTTCTCGGATTAGCCAAGACAAAGATTTGGCCGACGATACAAGAAAATCCAACTTTGGCATTCTCGAATTTTTATCCTTCGATACCAACTGGACCTCGCTTTTTCTTAATGTGTAGAACCGGGGTAGCCCGTTACTGTGGGTTTATAGCGGTGATGACGCTCTTCGGGGAAAACTTCACGCAAGACCGATCCCAATTGCTGTGCCTTTAGCAGCACGGTTTCGGTATTGGTGCCATCCAGTGTCAGGACCGCAGCGGTTTGCATAGCAACCAAGTTTTCAGTTCTTGCTGCTTGAACCAACCAAAGCACGTTCAGTTCTGTCGTACAGATCTGTTGACGACAAGATGGGCAACAGGAAACAATAAATTCAAACGACGTCCGACGCCCATTTCGAATGGATCGAATTAATCCTCCCACAGCAGAAACCACCCAGGCTCCATCGTACGGGCCAAGCTCATCTTCGCCGAGCACAAACACTTTATCCCAGGCATGAGATCCAGGGTCTGCATAACTCTGACAATAGAGGCGTAACATCTCGAGAACCAAAAGTTCCGAAGGTTGAAAATCGTAGTTCTTCAACGGAAAGCTAGACGTTTTTTGAGGCCAACTTTGGCGTCCATTTACATTAAGGCAGGTCATAATCGTCACTTTCCGGTTCACCACTTTCTGGTCAAGCTCACACCATCGAAGGAAAGAACTTGTTCCAGCTGTTTCTATGCAATGTCCTGACGCGAGCTTATGCTGCTCTTAATTTTGTTGCCCGTTCTAATCCGGAGCTGGGGTGAGTATTAAAAAAGAGCCTTCAACAGTCAAGAACGATTCGCAACTAGATTGATAAGTTATGATAATCAGAGGACAACTTTGTTTAAATTAACCCTACAAAAAATCTGTAATTTAGCATAACCTGCATTTAGAGGTCGCAAATAAGGGCCGTATATACCGAGCCGTAAATAGCGCAGGTAACAGCGCACCAAATACGGCAACCAAAACAGGGGATAACTGCTAAATGGAACAAAATCCAAATGAAACCCCCGCCCCGACACCCAAGACAACACCCAAGACAACATCAAAAAAATCCGACTGGCCAGAAGTCAGGCAAATAGAGGTCAGGATTATCCCTGAAATTCTGCAAGCAGGCCTGTCCGACTTTCTGGCTGCGGCAAAATACGGACTCTTTTTCGGCGGTATATATGCTGCAGGGGGCTGGCTTTTGATCATTCTGCTCTTTCAACTCGGCCTGCCTTACCTTGTATATCCTTTGGCAATCGGATTTGCTCTCATTGCCCCCTTCATTGCCTGCGGATTTTATTTCATTTCTCACCAGTTAGAAGAAGGTAAAACCCTGAGCTGGGGAAAGGCGTTCATGATTGTCAAATCCATGTTCAGCCGAGATCTGGGGTGGATGGCCCTTGTCACCGGATTTTCGCTTTTCATTTGGCTGGATATGGCAGCTTTTATAACGCTCAGTTTCTTTGGATTTAAACTTATAAGTATCGCTGATTTGTTCAATCAAATTCTCTCGACACAAAAAGGCGCGCTTTTCCTCCTCGTCGGCAATACAGTTGGCGCAACTATCGCTTTCATTGTGTTTTCATTCTCTGTGGTATCCTTCCCCATGCTCTATCACCGGGATGTCGATTTTGTCACAGCCATGGTCACCTCCGTGCGAATGGTGATGAAAAACCCCTTCCCGATGGCCCTTTGGTGCATAACCATTGCCACTTTTATCGTGCTGTCTTTATTAACAGGCTTAATCGGTCTTCTGGTTGTGCTCCCCGTGCTTGGCCATGCCACTTGGCATCTCTATCGCCGTGCCGTGGGTGACAGGGTAGAATAACGACCCGATTTGGGAATTGATTTCTTGCTCGAGATATGAAATTAGGAATTAAATCCAATAATAACAATAACAAGCATTAACGAGAATCCAGATAACAAAAACACTTTAAGGTTGTTTTCTTTGCTTTGTCAGACTTTTCCAGACAAACCTTCATTTAAAATACTACCTTAACGTCGCGTTAAGGGCACGAGTCTAAACTCATAGTCAAGTAAGGGGTTAGTAAAGCTCTATCCAAAATTAAAGCGATAAAATAAAATAGGAATAAATCCTTTCGGCTGTATTCCTTCTCTAGTTTATTGCGATGCTTTTGATAGAGTTAATATGTTGCCTTCCGCCCCAAAACAAAAAACCGGGAATTTATCACAGGAATTTTTAATGGCTGTATCTGCAACAGACCAACGCCTTCATCAAGAGCTCGATAACCTCGTCCACTATGTAGAGCGATTGCGTCAGGAACTCGCCGATACGATACGTAAAAAAGGTGACAGATCCGACTTCGAGCACATGTCAGTTCAGCTGGATGCCCTTGTCAAAAACACCGAAGAAGCTTCCTATAACATATTGAAATCCAGTGAAGACATCCTGGATACAGTCGACAAGCTCAGGGAAGAAAATAGCGAAGAAGATCGCAACAAACTTTGTGACGCAATCGCATCAAAAGCCATGGGAACTCTCGAAGCCTGCAGTTTTCAAGACATAACAGGTCAGCGTGTCACAAAGATTTTGCGCTCCTTGCAATTTGTCGAAGACCGGGTGAATTCTATGGCCGAAATCTATGGCCAAAGCTCTATTACCACCCTTGGGCTCGAAATATCAGCCAACGAAGAACCCAGCGAAGAAGTCTGTATGGATGGCCCCGCTATTCAAGCAGAAGAAGCAATTTCTCAAGACGATATCGACGCCCTCTTCGATTAGGTTCCTTGATCAATTCGGGCTATAGAAACACAAAACCTCCCCTTATGAGCAAGTAAAAGAACGCGCAAAGCAGAATAGCTTTGCCAAGGTTTCAAAGCCGTAACCCTGATGCTATACCCATCAATAGGAAGCCAGTGTTCATTTCACGCGTGCTATAGGCCTGACGGGGATCATCCGTGACTTTATTTATATCCGATCTAGATTTCACCTTGCTCGACAGTGATGGAAACTTCCCACCAAATTCCGCCGAACGCCTGAATACCCTAATACTGGATGGAATGAACTTCACCATCGCGACAGCTCGTGCTGCACCTGCGATTAAATACCTGATGTCCGGTGTAGAGTTACGGTTACCCGTTATTGAGCTCAACGGCGCGATCTTGCGAGACCTACAAAGTGGAAATATTCTCCAGCACAAAGGTTTGGGCTTGGAAAAGGCAGCTCACATAAACCAGTGCTTTGTAGAGCTTGGGATAAGTCCTTACGTCTCGGCCCTGATCGGCGATGACAA
>MAAC01008046.1_pt1 | contig 10951 bp, 5 predicted proteins | sample 1115981 | NCBI WGS metagenome assembly MAAC01 (sample SAMN04961126, study PRJNA320927) | seawater metagenome | isolation source: sample BD02T64 sea water enriched with oil for 64 days | place: USA:Gulf of Mexico | collected 2013-07-27 | reverse complement strand
GGACTCCTCTGGTTGGCTAGAAGAAATGATACATTTCCTGCTAGCTTACTCATCGAAGAAAGGCTGTTTTATGGTATGATCCGGCCTTGAATGCCCCCTAATGGGCTTATATTGTTGAAAATTTGATGGAAAGAGTAAGCTGATGAATATTGATCTGTCTCTAATGCCTATGACATTGGATGTTGTACATGTTGGTTTAGGCGCCTTGTCTTTGTTGTTGATTGTCATTGTGGTGGTTATGGCAGTATTGAAATCGTCTTCAGGTGCTAGCGAAGCTCCGGTTGAACCGAATAAAGAGCAAAATACGACTACAAATCAAGCCGAAGAAAGCCTGAATAAACAAGATTTGTTAAAGGAAACAACGCCAGAGGCAGCGCTGCAGTTGTTAATGTTATTACAGCAAGATGCACGGCTAATTGACTTCATTCATGAAGATCTGACTGGGTTTGGCGATAGCGATGTTGGTGCAGCGTCAAGGGTTGTTCATGAAGGGTGCAAGAAGGTATTGCAACAGGTATTTAATTTTGAGCCAATAAGAAGTGAGGAAGAAGAGTCTAGAGTTACACTCGCTCAAGGGTTTAATGCTTCTGAAAACAGACTTACCGGTAATGTAACGGGAGAAGCACCGTTTACCGGAACGCTGATTCATAAAGGTTGGCGTGTAAATGAGGTGTCGTTGCCTCAGTTAGCAAAGAAACATGACGTTTATGTGATTGCACCTGCGGAGGTGGAATTATGAAATACAGTATTGGAATAGATTTAGGTACCACCAACTCGGTTGTTTCTTATGTTGAACTCGGTGGTGATGACGCTCAAAGTGTTCAAGATGAACCCGTAACGGGTTTGTTAGAAATTGCACAATTAACGTCAGCGGGTAATGTTGAAAAGAAAAAGCAATTACCATCTTTCCTTTATCTTCCTCATGAATCTGAAATTACGGAAGCTGAAACTGTATTGCCTTGGGGTACGCAAACGTCAAAAATAACAGGCGTACTCGCACGTGAATTAGGGGCCAAGACACCAATTCGTTTAGTCTCAAGTGCAAAAAGTTGGCTGAGTCATGGCGGCGTTGATCGCAAATCAAATTTTTTGCCGCTGAACAGTCCTGAGGACGTAAGCACAGTTTCTCCGCTGCAAGCATCCATTGACTATTTGGCCCATCTCAAGAGCGCATGGAATAACGAATTCCCGGAAGATTCATTCGATGAGCAAGAAGTCATTATTACTATCCCCGCTTCGTTTGATCCTGCTGCTAGAGATCTGACTGCAGAAGCTGCTCGGGCTATTGGTGTTCGTCACCTAACGTTGCTTGAAGAACCTCAGGCTGCTGTATATAGCTGGGTAAAGTCCATGGGGGATAATTGGCGTGATCAGGTCTCAGTCGGTGACGTTATTCTTGTGGTTGATATCGGCGGTGGAACCACAGATTTATCGTTAGTTGCTGTTACTGAAGACGAAGGTAACTTAATTCTAAATCGAATCGCGGTAGGAGATCATATTCTCCTAGGTGGCGATAACATGGATTTAGCACTTGCTTACCAGGTCAGGGCCAAATTGGCGAAAGAGGGAAAAAACCTTCAGCCATGGCAGGTTCAAGCGTTAACTCACGGTTGTCGTTCCGCTAAAGAAAAAATGTTGATTGATACTACGTTGGAGGCTGTGCCTCTTGTTGTTCCCAGTCGTGGCTCGAAATTGTTAGGTGCGACACTGCGTTCTGAATTAACAAGAGCAGAGGTTGAACAAACGTTAGTCAATGGTTTCTTCCCTGAAGCGACAATAGATGAGCATCCGGTTGAAAAACCAAGAGCCGCTTTAACGCAAATAGGTTTGCCTTATGCTCAAGATGCCGGGATTACTCGACACATCGCTGGTTTTCTAAGCAAGCAGGCTGGAGCTGCCGATTCTTTGGGATTTGATTCGCAAGATGAATTTATTAAACCTGCAGCAATCTTGTTTAATGGTGGAACGCTTAAAGCACCTGTTCTTGCTAATCGGTTATTGTCGATTGTTAATGGCTGGTTAGCAGAAGCAGGGGCAGATAATGCCCGGTTGTTAGACGGCGCTGACCTAGACTTGGCCGTCGCAAAGGGTGCAGCTTATTTTGGCTTCGTGAAAAAAGGTGGTGGTGTTCGCATTCGTGGTGGACTGGCGTCAGCCTATTATATCGGCGTAGAGAGTTCTATGCCGGCTGTGCCAGGTATGGAAGCTCCTGTTGAGGCGCTTTGTCTGGCTCCGTTCGGTATGGAGGAAGGTACCGAGGCCGAGGTTTCTGATCTAGAATTTGGTTTGATTGTGGGGCAGCCTGTTCGGTTTAAATTCTTCGGTTCAACGGTTCGTCGGGATGATGTCTCAGGCACTCTTCTTGATTTTTGGTCTCCTGAAGAACTGGAAGAATTGCCAGAAATTCAAGCTAACCTGACAGCGGACAACCGTAAAGAGGGCGAGGTGGTTCCCGTACGTTTGGCGGCGAAGGTCACAGAAATTGGTACGTTAATGGTGGAAGCTATCTCTCGAGATGATGATCAGCGCTGGCAGGTAGAGTTTGATGTGCGGGACTAAGCTCGTTATACACGGCAATGAGTCTTCTGTTAAATAACGCTGTCATTATTTAAGGTGAATTGTGAGCAATACGCATAATCCTCGTTTTCTTATTGGTATCGATTTAGGCACAACCCATACGGTTGTGGCCTATGCCGATATATCTCGCGGCCCAAACCATGCCACGCCGACATTGTTTGAAATTGATCAGTTAGTTTCGGGTGGTGAAGTTGCAAAAAGGAAATTATTACCCTCATTTCGTTATCACCCTACAGTCGGTGAAATTTCTGATGAGGATATTGCTTTGCCTTGGGGCAAAACAACGTTAAGGGGGGATGTTGATAGCGTTGTTGTTGGGGAGTGGGCGCGAGAACTCGGCTCTAAGGTTGAGGGGCGTCAAGTTGCTAGTGCGAAAAGCTGGTTGTCTCATGATAAGGTTGATAGAACTGCCGATATTTTACCCTGGGGCGGCGCAGACGATGTAGAAAAAGTATCCCCGGTATTGGCTAGTGCCAGTTATCTTGCTCATGTGCGTGCTGCCTGGAATCACGCCAATCCAGACAATCCGATAGAAAACCAAAAAGTCACCATTACAGTGCCAGCATCATTTGACGAGGCAGCAAGATCGTTAACGGTTACTGCCGCGAAATATGCTGGGTTGTCTAGCGTGGTTTTGATCGAAGAGCCTCAGGCAGTTGTATATGATTGGTATTATCGTCATAAAAACGAAGCCGATGGAAGTGTCGAAAAAGTATTAGAGAACACAAAGTTATTACTGGTATGTGATATTGGTGGTGGCACAACAGATTTAAGTCTAATCCAGGTAAAAGAAAAAAATCAAAAGCTGGTGTTAAGCCGGATCGGTGTTGGTGACCACTTGATGCTGGGTGGTGATAATGTTGACTTGGCACTTGCGCATCAGGCAGAGCAGAAAATTGCGGGAGAGGGTAAGCAACTCAGGCTTGCAACGTTAGCCCAGCTTATTCAGCAATCTCGCCAAGCAAAAGAACTGCTCATGTCTGAGCCTTCTCCTGAAAGTGCAAACGTAACGGTATTGGGTAGTGGTTCTCGGTTAATTGGTGGTGCGAAAACAGCACAACTAGATCGAGATTCAGTACAAGAGTTAGTGCTAAAGGGTTTTTTTCCTAAGGTCGATTTAGACGAGTTTCCGGCAACAACACAAAGTGGTGTGGTTGCATTTGGACTTCCTTATGCGAAAGATCCTGCCATTCCAAAACATATAGCGCAATTTTTGCAACGCTATCAACGCTTGTCACAGCAGGCATTGGGTGTTTCTGGTGACGAAAGGGCTGTGCCTGATACGGTATTGTTTAATGGCGGCGTATTTAATAGCCCATTAATTAAACGTCAGTTATTGGACGTATTAACCCAATGGAAGGGAGGTGCTTTGATTGAATTAGACAATGGATCTCCGGATTTGGCGGTTGCTTATGGTGCAGTTGGTTACGCATTATCAACATTGACCGGGAAGTTTACGATTGGAGGTGGAGCAGCACACTCGTTTTTCTTGTGTGTTGATGGTGATGCCGAAGGTATTTGTTTGCTTCCTAGAGGAACTGAAAAAGGCGAAGAGGTTTTGTTGGCGGCAAAGCGATTTTCTTTGCGTTTAGGTGAACCGGTAAGGTTTGAATTGTATTCAGTATCTAATGATGAGCGTTACTTTCCTGGGCAAATTGTTGATTGCTCTAATAGTATATTTAAAAAGCTTCCATCATTAATGACCTCCTTAGATTGTTCGATGGATGGCGCGACGGAGGTGGATGTCGTGATTGTTTGTTATCTGACAGAAATAGGCACTGTCAAAATGCAATGTGCATCGATTGCCAATCCATTAGAACGCTGGGACTTAGAGTTTGAGATTAAAGGCGGAAAACTTTCAGAATTGGTGATTAACAAACCTGATCTCGAAATGTTGAATAAAAATTTGCCACAAAATTTTGAAAAAGTTAGAGAGCTTATAAGTGGTGTTTACGGGGGTAGTAATAAGTCTGCTAGTCCCGATTTAGTTAAAAAGCTTAGAAAGGAATTAGAAGTCACACTGGGTAAGAAAGAGAAATGGCCGTTGCATGTGCTGCGAGCGATGTTTGTTGAGTTAGTAAAGGGAGAGAAGAAGAAAAGGCGGTCTAAGGATCATGAGAGGGTGTGGTTTAATTTGGCAGGCTTTACCTTGCGACCGGGAATAGGTTTCGAAAATGACTATTCATTTATCCAGGTTATATCCCCTTTGTATGAGGCTGGGTTGCAATTTGGTCAGGGCCATCAGGCATGGGCAGAATGGTGGAGTTTTTGGCGCCGTATAGCCCCTGGCTTACCTGCTTCATTGCAAATTCGCCTGTTTGAAGATGTTGCTAAGTTTATTAATCCAGGCACAGCCCGAAATGCTAGTGTTGTAGCGGAATCAAAAAAGAAGGCCTACGAGGAGATGTTGCGCCTGTCTGCATCGTTAGAGCACTTACCGTTGTTACAGAAGAGATTGTTGGGTAAGTGGTTGGTAGCAAGGTTAGAAAAGGATTCTTCTACGGCAAGCCTATGGTGGGCGCTTGGTAGGGTAGGGTCTAGGGTGCTTGTCGGGGCTGATTCAACGTTTGTTGTCCCTGCGGAAGAAGCAGAAAAATGGCTGAGGTTGGCTTTGTCAGAAGATTGGAGAAAACAGTCGCCTGCAGGGTTGTGCGCTATGATGATTGCTCGTCGTAGTGGCGATCGAATGGTTGATGTTTCTACTGATATGAGGATGTCAGTTGTCGAAAAGCTAATCAGCGAAAAATGCCCTGAATCCTGGGTTGAAATGGTGCGATCTGTTTCTGAATTAGATTCGGCAGATACTAAGCGGATGTATGGCGATGCGTTGCCTATGGGGTTGACTCTGCTGGCATAGGGGGAGCCTCACATCGAGACGGCTGGCTGGTATTGCTGGTAGCGCAAAAAATTCCAGATTATAGGAATGCCTTGGAACAATTTCTGCCATAATATACAGTAATTATGGTTCGTTAGAAGGTATTGATATAGTGAATATCGCCCGTGTTGATCTAAATTTATTGGTGTATCTGGATGTTTTGCTGAGAGAGCAAAACGTCACTCGAGCAGCGGAACAGCTGGGAATAACTCAACCAGCGATGAGCAACGGATTGCGGCGTTTACGTGATTTGTTTAATGATCCCATCCTTGTGCGCTCTTCCTCTGGAATGAAACCGACAGAACGGGCATTGGATGTTCAGCCTAAGGTGCGTAAAATTCTAACGGAAACACAATTTCTGTTAGAGCCTAAACAAGACTTCAAGCCACTTACAAGCAAGCGTGTGTTTAGAATCATGGCATCAGATTATGCTGAGGCTACCTTGTTTCCAAAGCTCATTAAGAATATTCGTAGTGAAGCTCCAAATATTATTCTTGATGTATTGACCCCAAGTGATGTTAGCTATCAGGATTTAGAGCAGGGAAGGGTTGATATGGCGATTAACCGGTTTAATGAAATCCCTCAATCATTTCATCAAACCACTGTATGGACGGATACCTTTTCTTGTTTAGTGAATTCTAACAATCCCGCGTCAAAAAATTTCGGATTGAAGACGTATTTAGAAGCGCAGCATGTTTGGGTAAGTAAAACAGGGATGGGGGTTGGGTTTGGTATTAACCCTGAAAAGTCTGGTGGGTTAGGGTGGATTGACCAGGCGCTCTCTAGAATTGGTCAGAAGAGAAAGATTTCTGTGTTTACTCGGCATTATCAAATGCCAGGGTTATTGGTTCAGAATAATGATTTGATTGCCACGTTGCCAACTAAAGTGGCAGTGATGCAGGCGGAGAATTCAGACTTGGAGGTTAAAGAACCACCGTTTTATATACCAGAGTTTGAATTGAAAATGGCTTGGAGCCCGATGTTGCATCATAACCCCGCGCATCAGTGGTTGAGGAGGTTGATCGGGTATACAGCGGGGAAGTTAAGGTGAGGCTGAAGTAAATATCAAGTATTAAAAAAGGGCCAGAAGGCCCTTTTTTAATACTCAATTTTGTTATGTTGGTGTTACGTCTATTAACTCACCATTCTTTCCATCTGTTTTTGTAACCTGGAATTCTCTAGTTGTCCACGTTAGAGCTGTTGGATCATCATAATGACTGGTTACCAAACTGTTAAAGAAGTCGCTCGTTGGGTCTTGTTTTGCAACGCCGCCCGGTAGTACACCAGTAGCTACATGGTGGAACGTTGTGGTCAAGGTAGTCGATGTTACGCTTACTGTTGCGACACCATTTACAGCGTTGTTGTTGTAGTTAATACTTGAGTTACCTTCTTTTATGAAGGTGGTTAAACCTGCCGATAATGTGGCTCCGGTTGTTATGTCATCTAGACCTATAACATCGTCAGTGTCTACGACAGTGGCGATAGCCCCTGTAACAAACGATCCAAAATTTCCAGATGAAACTGCGGGAGTTGTAAACTCAATTGCTCTGTTGCCATTGGTATTTGCACCATGGTCAGTGGCAAAGGATGCATGGATGTCGCCAGATATAATGATGGTATCTGCTCCTTTAAGAGTTTTAAGGCCATTGCTCGCTATCGCTCCAGTTGGGTCATCCATCAAAACTGTGCGTCTAAACGGGAAGCCATCCCATTGATCCACGTTTAAATAGACCTTTGCTTTTGGAAGAGCACTGCTCAGCATGTTGGTGTCAAGTGTTTGTCTGAGTATAGAATCTTGACCGGTACAGCTATCAGTGCTGGCATCAAGCACCATTGATGTAAATGATGTTGAGCTACCTAAAACATTCCAAGTAGCGTTGCTAATAGATAGGTTGATAAGGATATTGGTTTGTTGTGCGTCACCCCAGGCATTGTCGTAACTGGTGTTCCCAACAACTGCGCTTAGGTATGCTGTATATAGGTCGTATGTGTTTTTGACAACATTGTAGCGCGCCCCTATGCCGTTTGCGGCAAATAGGCTTTGCTTACCTAGGAATGAGTAGGAAATTCCATATTTTAGAGCTTCATCTGAGATTGTAAAGCCATTGATATTTGTAGGTGATGCAGGGTTTGTTGCAGCGTTGACTGGGTCGCTCAATGTAGGGAAACCAGTGGTGGTAAAGTTGGGGTTCAAATTGTTGACAACTCCAGCTAATGCCAAAAATGCATTGATTGTTGTAGTGTCAATTAATACGCTTGTAGTTCCATCACCGATGATAGCGGCAACCCGGTCGACAATCGATTGGTCGGTAGGAGCTATCCCAAGTTCCGCTGCATATGCGTTAGGCAGGAATGCACTTAGAAAGCCAAGGTAGGCAGCAATTGGAACCGGGGTTGCCGTTTGGTTTATCATCACCGTTGTGGTAATGGAACCGGCTATGTCGTGTATGTCTATATATTGTGGTAACCCAAGGCCAGGCGCGACGGCATGGGTTGTTGCTGTGAGGGTAGCAGCTTGAGTAGCGGGGTCTGTTATGCCTGCAACTCCTTGGAATGCGGCAACAAGTGCGTCGTTAGAGTTTCCGCCAGGGTTAGGGGCTGTAGGGTCACAGAAAGCAATTGAGTTTAAGCTGACAAGCGTGAGTAAAGTCCCACCCAATCCAGCCTCATTGACTACGACGCTACCCGGGAATGCATCTTCTGCAATCAAATGATCAGGCCTAAATGTTCGAAAGTCTGACATCATCAGGTTTAAATTTGAGCCAAAGCGGAATTGGCGCGATATGATTGATTGATAAAGATCATTTCTATCTACTGATATTTGCCCACTGGCTTCAGGTCCACCTGTATTTGGAACGATATCAATAGGCGTGTATTCAAAGAAGGCCTGCTCAGAGTTCTCTTTTCTTGTTGTATTTTGCTCATTTGCTTTGCCATCAGTATATGTGGCATTGTCTTGCCATGAATCGTCTGAGAATTCATGGTCGTCCCATATGTTTATGAAGGCAAATTTCTCATGAACTTGCTGTAAAATCGAGTCACCTTTATAGGTTTTATAGAGCTGTCGATAATTGCTAAGAGATTGTGCTGCAAAATGTGTGGTAGCTGTCGCGCTGGGTAGCGGCAGTGCCCCATCTTGATCTGTAAAAGTTATGGGGCGAACATTCGCTTGGAAACTAGGGTCTCCCGTAGTTTCATATATGTAATCACCAAGATGAACAATGAAATCTACTGAATCCAATTGATCCTGTTCCAGGAACTTAAGTAGTGTGTTGTAGTAACCATTTACGTAGTCTTGGCAGCTGACGAAGCCAAATTTAACCGGCGTATCTACATTGCCTTTAGCTGCAGTTTTAAAGCGCCCTGTTCGAGATGATGTGTCGCTTGTAATAAAACGATAATAATAGGTGGTTGCATTTTGTAGGTCGGTAACTTTAACTTTTATGCAGTGATCACTGGTCGATGAAGACGTTAATGACGTTTGTGCAATGATGCTGGAAAATGAAGAGTCGTTCGCTACTTGTACGATTACACTTTGATCTGATGAGCTTGTTTCTAGGCGTGTCCACAAAATGATAGAGTTTGCCTTAGGGTCACCTGATGCGACGGATTGTGGGAATATTGTTCCTTCATCGACGCTTGAAAATGATATGCTGCTACCGTGGTCGGAGCTGTCGCTTCCACAGCCAGCCAAACCTCCTGCCCCAACGGCTCCTGCGCTAACAACAACGGTTTTGAGAAAACGGCGACGAGTAAAATTGGAGTTCATAGGCTGACCTTTCAGAATTATCTATTTATGGTGCTCGTTAGAAGAAGAATAGTGTGAAAAATAGAAAATTCTAATTATTTTATCCATTTAGGGCTTTTTTTTTAAGTGGATTAAACGAAAGGAGTAGGGGAGGGCTAATTGCGGTAAAAAATTGACACCCTGGCTTTTTGAACTATTAATGTAGGTTGTCTATTAAAATCTGAGCATAAAAAAGGAGCGCTTATAAAAGCACTCCTTTTTTATCTAGACCGGTTTAACTACTGGCCATGTTTCGCTTTTGCTTCTTTTCGGCGAGCATGTAGAACGGGTTCGGTGTAACCATTCGGTTGCTCTTTGCCTTTTAGAACTAGGTCGAGTGCGGCTTGGAACGCAACATTATCGTCGAAGTTTGGAGACATATTTTGATAGCTTGCATCCCCTGCATTTTGCTGGTCTACGATAGCAGCCATACGTTGCATCGTTTCAACAACCTGAGCTTCTGTACAAATATCGTGTCGTAACCAATTCGCAATGTGCTGGCTGGATATGCGTAATGTCGCTCGATCTTCCATTAGTCCGACATTGTTGATATCAGGAACCTTTGAACAGCCGACGCCACTGTCGATCCAACGTACAACATACCCAAGAATGCCTTGCACATTGTTATCCAGTTCTTTCTGAATATCATCATCGGTTAGTTTTACATCACCGAGAAGAGGAATGGTTAAAATGTTATCAAGGCTTGCTCGTGCTCTTGAGGAAAGTGTCTTCTGTGTGTCGGCTACGTTTACCTTGTGATAATGCATTACGTGTAATGTAGCTGCAGTTGGAGAGGGAACCCAAGCACAGTTTGCTCCGGCTTGTGGGTGGCCAATTTTAACACTAAGCATTTCTGCCATTTGGTCTGGAATAGGCCACATGCCTTTACCAATTTGCGCTTTTCCGCTTAGTCCCGTTTCAACACCAATATCAACGTTCCAATCTTCATAGGATTGCATCCAGGGTTGTTGCTTCATCTGGGTTTTACGGATCATTGGGCCTGCCTCCATGCTGGTGTGGATTTCATCACCAGTACGGTCGAGGAAGCCGGTATTAATAAACATCACACGGCTTTTAGCAGCACGGATACATTCTTTAAGGTTGATCGTTGTTCGGCGCTCTTCATCCATTATGCCAATTTTAAGTGTGTGTCGATCTAAGCCAAGTTCATCTTCGATGCGATCAAAAAGCTCGTTTGCAAATGCGACTTCCTCAGGGCCGTGCATTTTCGGCTTAACAATGTAGATACTACCTTCTCGACTATTCTTGAATTCAGAATTACCTAATATGTCGTGCTTAGAGATTAAGCTGGTAATCATGCCGTCAAGAATGCCTTCTGGTACTTCTTCACCGTTGGCCATTAATATTGCACCATTAGTCATTAGGTGACCAACGTTACGAACTAGCAGCATACTACGACCAGGCAAGGTGATGTTCTCGCCATTAGGTGCCGTGTAGGTACGATCAGGGTTCATTGTCCGCGTAAAGGATTTGCCGCCTTTTTCTACTGTTTCAGATAGAGTGCCCTTGATAAGCCCAAGCCAGTTGCTATATACGGTAGTTTTATCTTCTGCATCAACAGCGGCGATAGAGTCTTCGCAATCTTGAATTGTGGTAATTGCGGATTCCATCAATACATCTTTAACGCCGGCCGGGTGGTCTTTGCCTACCGGATGTGATGGGTCAATTTGAATTTCAGCATGCAGGTTGTT
>MAAC01019523.1_pt1 | contig 10965 bp, 10 predicted proteins | sample 1115981 | NCBI WGS metagenome assembly MAAC01 (sample SAMN04961126, study PRJNA320927) | seawater metagenome | isolation source: sample BD02T64 sea water enriched with oil for 64 days | place: USA:Gulf of Mexico | collected 2013-07-27 | reverse complement strand
CTCAGCCTGTAGGCAAAGATGGTTTCGAGCATGTTGATTATGCGCCTACCCAAGTGTTGACAGAGTATTTCAGGCGAGTCTTCGAGCTTGAAGAGGTCGACGGCCAAGAAGTTGAAGAGGACTGCGGTTTCTATTCCGATTGGAATGTGGGAATACATGGCATTATCTACAAAAGCTCAATCCTTGAAGGTGGAGATTGTGTAGTTATATTCGCAAACCCCGACCAGTGTGGCACGGTAGGAGAAGAAGTCAATGACCCGAAGGCCAAGCCTCTGATCCAACTAATGCCCGAGCGCACGATCACACATTCGCTCAAATCTGAAGACATGGCGCGTGACTATCTCAAACGCCTTGGACTTGTTGAAGAGAACGCGCCCGACACGCTGTTCTAGAACACAAACCGTGCTGGGTGCCGTGGAGGAGACTGCGTCACCTCCACGATCTTGAACGGTCAATTCCAAAAAAACACGCAGGAGCCGAAGACGGTGCCTGCATGGAGCTTGGATGTAGAGCGTGTTGTTTGGTTTGCCTAGGCTTTTTCCCACTGGTTGCGGGGCAGTGTTTCGAACATGATGTTGACGATTTGCCACTTGCCGTTGAGTTTGAGCATGTGGAAGTAGTCGAACCAGATGGTGCCGGTCATTTTGACGGCGGCGACATTCTCGCGTACCTCGTAGATATCGATATCGACGCGGGCGGTGTCGGGGTTGAAGCCGAAGGATTTGTTGAAGGTGTTGCCGAGGATTTCGATTTCTTCGTAGGTGATTTCGCGGAGGTAATCGAAGTTGCCAGCGTCGGCGTGTTCGACGACTCGTTTGGAGAGCCCGGTGTGGCAGGTGCGTTGGACTTTTTTGCCGTTGATTTGGTAGAACCCGACGCAGTAATCGCGGGCGAGTTTTTCGATCGCTTTGTGGTCGCGTGACTGGCGGCCGGCGGTTTCGGATTCGGTGATCGCCGGCGGGGTGTCGCCGGGGTTGTCGAGGTTGATGACCGCGGAGTCTGCGATGACCCATCGCCCGTCGAAGTGGATCATGTGGAGATAGTCGACAGCGTCTTCCATCTCGACAGCCGCCGACGCGGTGCGCTGAGTGATGTCGAAGACCTGGATATCACACCTGCCGGATTCGGGATTGTCCATGCGGGCTTTGTTGAGCGATGTGGGCGCGAAGCTGAGCTGTTCTTGGGTGGATGGTTTGACCCAGTCCTTGGAGGGTTGCTCCCAGTAGGTATCGGCGACGGTCCGGCGGGCGATATCTGGGTGGGTTCGTGCGCGGAGGGTTTCGAGGTCGCCGGCGTATCTGGCGCGGACATATTCCTCGATGGCGTCGGTGATCGCCTGTTTGGTGATGGGCTCCGACGCTTTAGAGTCTGATTCTGTGATGGCGGAGCGTGCGGTGCTTATGTTGCGTGGGCGAGTGTGCCGGCGAATATTGAGGTCGCGATGGCGATGGATAGAGGGATAGCCGTGAATGGTGCGGATCTGTTGCTGTTCATATTGCCTCCTGTTTGTGAAGAGTTGTACGGGCAAGGATTCGAGCGGTTGCACGGAGGGCTATAATTGTGCATGAGTTTAATTGTTACAGGCACTATCGGTATCGACACCATCGAAACACCCACCGGCGATCGCCATGAAGATCTGCTCGGGGGCTCGGCGGTTTACTTTTCAGCAGCGGCTTCGTTTTATACGCAGGCGCGACTTGTCGCGGCGGTGGGAGATGATTTCCCCCAAGCATTCATTGATTCGCTCAATGATTTCAAGGGGCTCGACACGAGAGGGTTGGAGGTCCGCAAGGGTTCCAAGACTTTCCGGTGGGGCGGGAGGTATCACGAGGATATGGATCATCGCGATACGCTCTTTACGGATCTGGGGGTGCTTGAAGAAGCGCCGCCACCGGTTCCTGAGAGCTATCGAGATTCGGAAGTTGTGTTCCTTGCCAACTCGCACCCGATGGTGCAGCTGGGGATGCTCGATCAGTTCCCCGATGCCAAGCTGAGCGTGGCCGACACGATGGACCTGTGGATCAATATCGCCAAACCCGAACTGACCGAGTTGTTGGGCAAGGTCGATGGATTGGTGCTCAACTTTGATGAAGCTGAGCTGTTTACCGGGCATAGGAACCCAGTGACGGCTGGTCGCAAGCTCCTTGAGTATGGACCAAGGTTTGTGGTCGTCAAGAAGGGCGAGCATGGGTGTATCTTGATTCACAAGGACGGCATCTGTGCGCTCCCGGCGTACCCAACCGAACATGTAGTCGATCCGACCGGTGCGGGCGATACATTCGCGGGCGGTTTGATGGGACGATTGGCAGCGAGCGGCGGCGATGATCTCGGATCATTCGAAGCGGTCCGCGAAGCACTCGCCCATGGCACAATCATTGCCAGTTTCAATGTCGAATCCTTCTCGCTCGATCGCATGCGTGGGATTTCCAAAGCGGATGTCGATGCACGGTTCGCCGAGTTCGCCGAGATGATTCGGCTGGGTTGAATATGCCTTGGAAGAAGAAATCAAAGTCCGATCGCCCATACCTTGAGCCTTACGAAAAGGCAACGCGCGAGATGGGCGCTGGGTTCGAGTCCCAGCTCTGGATGAGCAAGGATGCCCAGCGTACACGCTTTGAGGTGCTGACACAGGTCGGTCGGTTCAAAGATCGGGTCGTCGCCGACCTGGGTTGCGGCATCGGTGATCTGCCGATCTACTTGCATGAACATGCGTCCGATCAGTTTCCAAAGTCATACATAGGTATCGAAGGCGTTGAGGCGATGGCCGAGCATGCTCGCTCTCGGATCGTTGAAGCTGGTGTAGAGCGCACGATCTTTGATGTCGCTGACTTTGTCGCGGATGATTCACTGCCCGACATGCTGGTCAATGATGCGGGCGCCGAGGTGTTTGTGTTCTCGGGTTCGCTCAATACGCTGAGCATGCATCAAGCTATGGATGTGCTCGACGGGTTCTGGTATGCCTTGCGAGCAGCGAAAACTGATGAGCGGTCGGGCACACTGATATTCAACTTCTTGTCCGATCGCCACGACGAGAACCGGACGCCTGCGAGTGCCCCGGCGGTGCGGTTCGATCCTGCGGACATGCTCGACTGGGCCTTAAAACGGACACCGATCGTGCAGATGCGCCATGAGTACCTCAAAGGGCATGACGCAACGATTGTGATGGATATTGGCTCGCAATAAAATAGACGCTCGCGATATGGAGTTCGCGAGCGTCCTGCAGAAGCGCTCGGTTTGAGCGCTTCCTTTGCATGGTGGGCATGCGTGATTTTGGCGATGGATTAGTTTCTGCGATTTCGGCCGACACCTATCATTCCGAGTCCACCCAATGCGATCACCAGCGTCCCTGGCGTTGGGACATGGAAGTATCGCGATGAACCTGTTCCGATAAAATCGCCGGGGAGCGGCGCGTTGCCGATGAATGGGTCGGCATCGCCGTTGTAGAGTTCTACTTGCGTGTCGATATCAAGGACAATCGCGGTGTTGGTGCTCAGGTCGAGCATGACATCGTAGTTGCTTGTAAATGTATTGGCGAAGGTAAAAAACTCAATCCATATATCGCCCGGGTCTGCAATATCCCAGAACACCCAAACAGCAATATTGATCGCGTGCGTGGGCAAGAGTATCTCGACATCAAAGTGGAAATCGTTGGGTTCTTGTGCCAGTTGAAGTATGTCCCAGTTGTGACTCTCAACCCCTGCTGGTTGAACCTCGCCGTTGGGGAAGGTGGTGCCGATCACCTGTCCGTCCTTCGTCCAGATTCCAGGTCCCCAGATGACACTATTCTGCCCATCATTCCAGACATGATCTGAAACAATGGTGGCCACCCCAGCCTGAGCAGCGGTGCTCACCATCAGGGCAGATGTGAGTGCGAGTGCGCATGCAGTTTGGATGAGTGTCCGTTTCATTGGTGTTCTCCTAATACGAGTTGTGTATTGCCGCCAGTATCCCTCAACTGGCGATCGGAACTTGAAGCAGAACACCGTTCTCGTGTTTGGCCATGTATCTCTGAGTTCTTTGATAGGATCGGGTGAATATACATGAAATCACACCCCGGACAGGGGTGCGGTCAGAACTTGCTTCCCCCGAAGAGGGTGAACAAAATCAGGATGTAGGCTTGGGCTGCGGGATCGAAGATCAGATGAACTCTTGATCTGTCACCGTTCGGTCGATCATGAGGTGCCCGGTGTGCTTGGTGTTGGCGGGTTCGAAAAGCAGGACCGATGCGCCGTCTTTGGCGACCGGGTTGTGCTCGACGCCGCGTTTGACGATGTATATATCGCCCTTTTCAAGATGCACATCCTCGATCTCGCCCGATTCATTCTTGATCTGTATCAGCAATGAGCCTTCGAGGATCAGGAAGAGTTCGTCTTCGTCCTCGTGGGTGTGCCAGGTGAGATCGCCCTTGAGCTTGGCGAGTTTGACCTGCTGGCCGTTGAGCTCGGCGATGATTTTGGGTGTCCAGGTTTCATCGAAGAGGCTGAGTTTGTCTGCGAGGTTGATGATGTCGCTCATGGCTGTGGGCTTTCTTCGTTGAACCGCTTGTTGATCCAGTCGGCGATGATGGTCATCGCTTCGGATGAGAAGGTCTCTTCGATATCGTTGTACTCGCCCAGGGCGCCGGTGGTTGCGTGCTGGAACATGTGGTTGAGCCCTTCGAGTTCGGTGATGGTTGCGTCTGGGTGATCCTTGAACATCGCACGGAGCCCGTCGAGGTTTTCGTCGGCGGGGACTTGGATATCGAGCTCGCCGTTGAGCGCGAGGATGGGGATGGTGATGTTGGGCAGGTAGTTGGCGGGGTCGTACCCGAGGAAGTAGCGGGTCCACGGGGTGGTGGTCTGGGCGATGATCATCTTAACCTGTGAGTCATTGATGCCCATTGTTTCCATCGCTTGTGGCGTGAGGATTGCTCGGATCTCGGCCGCGGCATCGTCGGCCGATGTTGCATTTGCGACGGCAAGTGTGATCGCGTCGTTGATCTTCTCGCTCTTGTCGATGTCCTCTTCGGAGATGCCCTGGGACTGGGCGATGAGCCGGTTTTGAGAGCGGGCGATCTGACGCGAGCTTGTGCCTGGGCCGGCGAGCATGACCATGTAGGCGATTGTGCTTTCGGTATTGTTGTTGTCCTGGATCGCGATCGGTGCGATGAGCCCGCCTTCGGAGTGGCCGACGAACCCGATTGATTCGTGATTGATCTCGCTGCGGGTGAGCAGATACGCGAATGCCGCGTTGGCATCGGTTGCGAAGTCGGCGGAGGTGGCGTTGGAGTAGTCGCCGGTGGATTGAGCAGTGCCACGATCATCGTAGCGGAGCACAGCGATGCCCTGCTTGGTCAGATGATCCGCAAGCACCAAGAACGGCTGATGACCAAACACTGTTTCGTCTCGATCCTGTGGGCCCGATCCAGAGATCAGGATGGCGGCGGGGAATGGGCCATCACCTTCGGGGAGTGTTAATGTTCCGGCGAGGGTGACACTCTCGGCTTGTGTGTTTTTGTAGGTGACTTCTTCGACAAGGTAGCCGAACGGTTCGGTGGGTACCTGCGGGCGGTTGTGGGCAACGTCGTCTTGCCCGGGGACTGTCCATGTGCCGACGATGGTGTTGGGGTTGGTGAGTGTGCCGATGAAGTGGCCATCGATGACTTTGATTGTGTAGCTGACCTGATCGCCGTCTTTGGTGAGATCCGACACGGTGATGTTCATCGCCATCGTGTCTGGCGAATCGAGTGTGGAGATCGTGCCTCGCTCGGTGGTGGAGATGTGAAGGATGATGCGGAGGTCGACGCCGTTGCGGTTGAGGGTTGTCTTCCAGTCGCCGTCGAGTCCTTTGATGGTTGGTTTGTCGGCGGGGATCCCGCGTTTGATGACGATCGGGAGGTTCATGCCCTGCGAGAAGGTGCCCGCCCAGTGTTGGTTTTCATCGTCCCAGTCGGCTTCGATGCTTGCGCCGATGAGTGCGATCGTGATTGATAGATGCTCATCGACCACGCTGATTTCAGAGATCGGGATCTGTTGCCCGGGCGCTTGGTCTGGGCTTTCCATTGTGGCGGCGAAGTTGCCCTCGTCATCTTGGGTGATCGTGAAGATGAGCGAGAGTGTCCCTGTTGGGATTGTGAGCTCGGCGTGCCAGCTATCGGCAACCGGGTCCGGGGCAGCGATGGACAGCGTCGTGATTGCAGCCAACAGGATGCAGGCGAGGGAGATGAGCAATGGGCGTTTCATAGGCAGTGATCCTTGGAGAGCGTTTGGTTGGTGCAAGTTGTTATGCGGATTGGCTAGGCAGGTTCTTCGTGGGTGCGAAACGAAGGTAGGCAAACCGGAGAGCGAAGATAATCGCGATGGCAGCGGGGAACGAGAACATGATGGCGATGCCGGCTTGGTCGAGATCGAGGGTGATCCAGGCGAGGGTGTAGAGGAGCCCGCCGAGGACAAAGGTCCAGCCCAAGAAGCGTTGGATGGAGCTTGATGAAGACTTGGACGGGCACCCGCATTCGCCCGTGGTTGCTTGGTTCTTCTTGGGCATGTAGTTGCCCAGGACGATGAGCATGAGCCCGGTGTTGATGCCGACGATCCGTTTGATGACATCGCCGTCGAGGAGTTCGAGCTGTTTGGCGACGGTCATGATCATCGCGCCCAGCAGGAGCAGGCTCGCGAGGATGATGGCGAAGAGGATCTCGTGGCGGGCTTTGGATGTCAGCCAGTCGAGTTCAGGATTTTTGCGTTTGATCAGTGCCCTGGTCCCGTTCCATACGATGACGAACACCGCCAAGGTAATGAGGACGGCTGTCGATGCGTCGGGCTTGGTCGGGATCAGGGTAATCCCGATCGAAGATGTCAGCGCGATGATGGTGGTGGCGACGATGGTCTGGGTTTTGGGGTTCATCATGATTGAGTCTCCGGCGGTTGATTTGATGTTGATTGTTTGGGTGTGGTTGCTTGTGGCTGGTCTTTGGGTTGCTCAGCCGGAGTTTCGACGGCTTTGACTTCGAGCCCGAAGACCTGGGCAAAGCCGAACATGGCTTCTTCGAGAACGGACATCATCAGGTGATAGGTGATCACGCGCCCCTCCTTGACCGGCTCGACGAGCCCGGCTTCACGCAAGACCGCGAAATGGGCGGACATTGTTGGTTTGGAGACATCGAAATGATCGGCGAGTTCGCCCGCATTCATGGGCCGCTCGCGGAGCAAGCCCAGCACCTTTCGGCGGGTCGGATCGGATAATGCCTTAAACACTTTGTTCATGTTCGTAATTTAGCCAAATATCTAACTGTGTCAACACGAAAAAGCCGTGATTTGTCAAAACCACGGCTTAACGGCTTAGAACGGCGATAATTTAGTCGTTATCCCAGAGATTCATAAATCGCTTGGAGCCTTGCTTGCGGATTGAGTTCTCTTCGAGGAGTTCCTCGGTTGCCTCGTAGAGCTCTTCGCGATCGAAGATGAGGATCTCTTGGCCTTTGTCGTGGAAGGCGAACTCGAGGTAATCATCTTCGGAATCGTTGAGGAGTGTGACGAGTTGCTCGAGTGAGGTGATGGGTGTGCCGTTGAGGGATTTGAGCGCGGGCTTGTAGCTCGCGTCGTAGCCTTTGGTGATGGCGTGTGGGAGGAAATCGGAGACGAGGAGGACGACTTCTTCGCCTGGGTTTTCTTGGGTATCGCTTGCACGCAGTGCGGCGGGGTTGCCTTGCATCGCGAGGTATGGTGTGTAGAAGCTTCGGAGATGCTCGCGGCGGGCGGGCGAGAAGACCATTGGCCCGACGATGAAGTATTCTGGGTAGGCGTCGCCGATGGCGGGGAGAAGATCATCGCGTGAGCTCGCGACGGGGACATCGAGCGTGATGGACTCGCCATTGCGGAGCACGGTGATCGGGACTGTGCCGTTGTTTGCGAGTTTGGGAATCATGTATCCCCAGAGGAGTCGGATGTCGTCGCTGATGGTGATCATGCCGGCGTTGTCGATATCGTGTTCGCCGATGGCGTCGATGAGGTCCCATTTTTCGAATACTGATTCTTGTTTTTCGTCTTCGTTATCTTCATCATCTTTGCCGGTGAAGAGCAGCCCGGTTTGTGTTGCGTCGAGATTGAGCCAGTCGCGGATTGCAGGGTTTTCTGCGGTTTGGTAGGCGGTATCGAGGAGGCGTGGTCGGCCGTCGAACTCGCCGTTGTCGTCGATATCGCTGATGAATGCGACGACTTCTTCAACGGGGATGAGGTAGCCGATGTTGTCGGCGGATTCGACACCTGAGAACACGACGCCGACGACTTGGTTGTCTTGGACGACTGGGCCCCCGGAGTTGCCGTGATTGACTGCGGCATCGATCTGAACACGCAACCCAGCGGTGTCTTGTGCATAGCCGGTGAACTCAATGCGTGAAACAACGCCCTCGGTAAGTGAGATTTGCTCGCCGCCCATAGGGAACCCGATGGCTTGCACCGTTGAACCGATGGCGGGGAGGGTTTCGTTGAGTGTGAGTGGCGCGTGCTTGGCGTGAAATGCTTCACGATCTGATTCTTTGCGAAGCTCGATGATTGCAAGGTCGATGCCCGGCGCGATGCCGACGATTCGTGCGCGGAGTTTGTCAGCAGAGTTTGGGGGCTGGACGAAGATTTGCGATCCCATGGTGACGACATGGGCGTTGGTGAGGATTCGGTTGCCTTCGATGACAAAGCCTGTGCCGCTGATTTCTGAGGGTGGTTGTTTGATCCAGGGGTTTTCGAAGTTTGGCTCGCGTTGTGTCGTGAAGATCTTGACGACCGAATCGCGGATCTCGGCGGAATCATCCGCGTGGGCGAATGGTGCGAACAGGAAAATGGTCAAAAGTGCGAGGGCTGGGATACGCATGAAAACTCCTTTATCATGTTTCTCATGGCAGATGCCATGTGGTATGCTTGTTAAGCATGTATGGTAGTGGGGTCGCGGGCGGATGGTTGCACGCTCGCCCGACTATATAGGTATGTATACGGAGTTTGTGATGGCTGGTTCGGTTCTGAAGATAGAAACGCCTAGGGATTTTGAGCTTGCTCGCGATGTCTGCAGTTATGGCTACTTTGTGCTGATGCCTAACTATTGGGATGTGAGCCGCCAGACACTCAGCCGAGTGCTCGAGTTTATTGATAAGCCGAGTGCTTGCGTGATCGATCAGCCCCGTCTTGAACAAGGGGATGGGAGGTTACGGGTTCGGTTCGATCGCAAGCTCGATCGTTCCGAGCAATCACAAGCGCGGGTGCAGATTACAAGGATGCTCAATCTCGATCTCGATGCCAAAGCAATGCGGGCGTTTCATAAGGTTGATCCGCGATGGAAAAAGAGCGGCAAGGGTCGGCTGTTCCGCTCGCCGACGCTCTTTGAAGATGTGATCAAAACCGTCACAAGCTGCAATGTGACATGGCCCAGCACGGTGAACATGAACCGTCGGCTGTGCGAAGTGTGCGGCAGAAAAACAGTATCGGGCGCGTACTCGTTTCCGAGTGCCAAGAAGCTCGCGAGGACTCGTCTGGGAACACTGCGCGGGCGGTGCCGGGTTGGGTATCGCGATCAGCGGATTATCGATCTTGCCAAGCTGTTCGTCAAGGGGCATGTTGATGAAGCGTGGCTGACGGATTCATCGGTGAGTGACGACGATGTATTCAAGTTTTTGATTACGCTTCCGGGGATCGGGCCGTACGCTGGCGGGAACATCATGCAGCTGCTCGGACGGTTCTCACGCTTGGCGATCGACACCGAAACGATTCGACACGGGAAGAGCACCCTGGGCATGAGCGGCACAGATGCACAGATCACAAAGGCATTGCACGCACACTACGAACCCTTCGGCGAGCACAAGTTTCGGAGCTATTGGTTCGAGATCTGGCAGCACTACGAATCGAAGGCGGGGCCTTCGCACTTGTGGGAGCGAGATCTTGTGAGCAAGGCGTTCACAGCGGCGAATCTTTAAGCGTGGGCCTCTTGAGTTGTTGTTAAATCTTGCAACGCGGTCACATCCCAGAACCCGGCTTTGAGTGCTTCGATCGCGTGGATCGCTTGGGTGGCGGCCCGTGCGGTGGTGATCATTGGGATGCCGAGGCGAACCGCGGTGGCACGAATGTTGCCCTCGTCGGTTTGCCAGCCGGTGCGTGTTGGGGTGTTGATGACGAGTTGGATCTCGTTGTTCTGCATCAGGTCGATGACATTTGGGCGGGCGCCTTCTTGGATCTTTTGGAGGATCTTTGGACGCAAGCCGTGCTTGTTGAGCAGCTCGCCGGTGCCTTTGGTGGTGAAGACTTTGAAGCCCATCGCCATGAGTGATCGTACGACGGGGATCATGTCTTCGCGGTTGCTTTCTTTGACGGAGACGAACACGCCACCCTCGGTGGGGAAGGATGTGCCCGCGCCGAGCATGGCTTTCAAATACGCATTGGGGAGCGATGCATCCACGCCCATGACCTCGCCGGTGGATCGCATCTCAGGGCCGAGCACAAAGTCCACGCCCGGGAACTTCTGGAATGGGAAGACCGGCGCTTTGACGGTGTAGTACCCGGCGTCGGGGATTTCGGTTGTGCCTTGTTCTTCGAGGCTGATGCCCATCATGGCTTTGGCCGCGATCGCTGCCCAAGGGGTGTTCTTCGATTTTCCGACATACGGGACTGTTCGTGATGCGCGTGGGTTCACTTCGATGATGTAGACCACATCATCCTTGAGTGCCATCTGGACATTCATGAGGCCGCACACTCCGAGTTCGGTTGCGAGCTTGCGTGCGGTCTCTTTGATCTCTTCGAGGATCACCGGCCGGAGCGTGATCGTTGGGATGGTGCAGGTCGAATCGCCCGAGTGCACGCCGGCTTGCTCGATGTGCTCCATGACGGCGGCGACCAGAGCCGTGCCTATTCCATCCTTGAAATCTGCAACCACATCGACATCGAGTTCGAGTGCGCCGTCGAGGAACTGGTCGATCAGGATTGGTGCATCGTCGAGGCCCGATGCATCGAC
>MAAC01017719.1_pt1 | contig 10977 bp, 12 predicted proteins | sample 1115981 | NCBI WGS metagenome assembly MAAC01 (sample SAMN04961126, study PRJNA320927) | seawater metagenome | isolation source: sample BD02T64 sea water enriched with oil for 64 days | place: USA:Gulf of Mexico | collected 2013-07-27 | reverse complement strand
CCATCTGTTGCAAAAGCATGTCCGCCACAATTTAATCCAGATTCAATTCTATATTCCGAAACCCAAAGCCCTTTTTTTGCTAAAAATTTTCCCTGAATTAAAGCCGATCTATAATCGCTAACTTTTAAAATAATTTTCTTGTTGATTTCCCCTTTTGCATTTGGATAAAAATCGTCGAAATTAGACATATAAGCATAAAGCCTGGGGTTCATCCCTGCTGAAAGTACTACTGAAGATTTTAAATTACTATTTGCAAAACCACGAAGTGCCGCATGTGCATCATTATATTCAACAGATAATTTTTCGTCTTTTATATAATTATCCTTATCCACCTTGGTCATGATATTTACATCGATGCTTCCCATGGTTAGGTTTTTCTTTGCCCATTTTTTAATTTCGGAATAATTAAAACTAGTACTGGTTAGTTTCTCATATTCTTTTTTTAGGGTAGAATAATCAGGTAATAGGCTGATATAATTTTTAATTTCAGTACTTGTTTCTTCGGAAACATTTTTTAAGGCTTCAAATTTTTCCTTAGATAAGTCATTAATTAAATTCAAATACGAAGTAATTCTCTTTGCTCTAAAATCTTCAGCTTTTTCTGAAATCTCCTTAAATGGAATTTCAAATTTTTCGCTGTACATTTTTCTTAATTTCTCTAGTAAAATATCATCTACTAACGAAATTACAGAATCCATTCCGTACTGTGCCACCTTTAATGGGGTGTCTATGGTATATCCAATTCCCATAACTGGGATATGAAACGAATGTGATTTTTTCATATATTAATATATTGTTTGTTTAACTCCTAATTTCTATGGTAAATTACTTCACTAATAAATTGATTTTAAGAGATTTAAATAGGGGTAAAATACGGGCGCAAGATACCTTTTTTATTTTTTAAAAAAGATAAAACGACCTTATTATAATGTTAAAGGTGTGTGAAACTAAAAAATATGAAAAAAATAAATTTAATTTTATCCTCCAATCGTAATCATACTACGGTTTTGTGAATGTAATTTTGGTTCTTGTAGTTTTTCTATAGTATCCATTCCTCCTCGTATTTTATATTTACCTAGTACCGCTTTTTGAATGATGGGTTCAATAGATTTTCCTTCTCTAAGGGTAGTAAGGATATCGGATTCTGTATTTGAAAACAAACAGTTTTTTAATTTCCCATCTGCAGTTAATCGCAAGCGGTTGCATGAATCGCAAAAAGGATTGGTTACCGAACTTATAATGGCAAAGCTTCCTCTAAAACCTTTTATTTTATAGTTTTTAGAAGTGTCATTTTCTGCATCTTGAAGTCTTACTATTTGTTCTTCTGAAAAATAATCCTTCACCTTTTCCATCACTTCTGCATAAGAAACCATTTTTTTCAAATCCCATTTATTACCATCAAAAGGCATAAACTCTATAAATCGAAAAGAAACGGGAAGGTCTTTGGTGAGTTTTACAAAATCAATAATTTCATCCTCATTAAAATCTTTCATTAAAACTGCATTGATCTTCACATGAAAACCATTTTCGATTAAAAGAAGGATGTTGCTATATACCTTTTCAAATTTATCTCGACGCGTAATCTCTTTAAATTTATTAGGTATTAAAGTATCTAAACTCACATTGATATTAAGAATATTATTTTCTTTTAAAACAGCAATATGTCGATCTATTGTAATTCCGTTAGTTGTAAGTGCAAGTTCAATTGGGAGGGAAGCTAACTTTTTTAGAATTACAGAAATATCCTTCCGAACGAAAGGTTCTCCACCTGTCAATCTAATTTTAGTGACGCCATGAGCAACAAAGGTTTTAGTGATGGTATAGATCTCTTCAAAAGTCATTATATGCGACTTAGGCGATAGGGGAACCCCTTCTGCAGGCATACAATAAGTACATCTAAGATTACAACGTTCGGTTAGCGAAATACGTAAGTAAGTATGCTTCCTCTTAAAAGTATCGGTTAATATGTTAGTATTCTTTTTCATTAATCGTGACGTGCTCCTTTTAAAATTCTGAAAATATGTAATACCGATGGAAAAATTGCATCCATAGATTCTTTTGCTCCGTTGGTAGAACCTGGCAAGGCTATTACTAAACTATTTTTTAAAGTTCCCGCGACACTTCTGGATAGCATAGAGTAGGGAGTACGATCTTGGCCATAATTACGAATGGCTTCTTCAATTCCGGAAATCCTTCTATCAATGATAGGAATTAAAGCTTCGGGAGTAACATCTCTTTTTGAAAGTCCTGTGCCACCCGTATAAATGATAAGGTCGATACCTTGTTCTTGGTATGCTATTGCCTTTTCCTGTATAATTTCTTTTTCATCTGGAATGATGATATAATCTGAAATAGCCACATCGCTTTCTTCTAATTTTTTTATAATAGCCTTCCCTGCTCGATCTTCTTTTTGCCCTGCTGAAATAGTGTCTGAACAAACAATTACCGCTGCAGTTAAATCTTTACGGAAACGATCTTTAAAATCTGATTTCCCTCCTTTTTTCTCCAGCAGTTTTATGTTTTGTATCTCAATCCCTTTGTCAATGGGTTTTAACATATCGTACATATTTAGAGCAACCACACTAGCGCCGTGCATAGCTTCCACCTCAACTCCAGTTTTATATATGGTTTTTACCGTGAAAAGCACTTTTATTTCTAAATCATTTATTTCATATTCAATACCTGAAAACTCAATAGGCATAGGATGACAATCGGGTAATAATTCGGGAGTTTTTTTAACGCCCAATAATCCTGCAGCTTTACTCATTGCAAAAACATTCCCCTTAGGAACCGTATCGTTTTCAATTGCAATAATGGTTTCGGGTTTACTAACTTTTACAATTGCTTGTGCGATTGCGGTTCTTAATGTGGTGCTTTTATGTGTGATGTCGACCATTTCTTAATTATGAATTGTTGTCCGTTCGAGCGCAGTCGAGAACTAATTAGTTTTATAAAAAACCTTTCAACTGCACTCAAGGAGACATATTAACTATTGATTTTCCATTGATGACTCTTATCATCAAAAATTTCTTTTCCAAATACAGGAACATGAGCTTTTATTTCTTCTACAATAAATTCGATTGCTGGGAATACTTCCTTTCGCCTGGGTGAAGAAACAAAAACAAACAAACAAATTTCTCCAGTGTTTACTTTTCCTAAACTATGATAAATATGCATACAGTTAAGATCAAACTTTTCGAATGCAGTTTCTCTAATTTCATGAAACTTTTGATTTGCCATTTCTTCATAAGCAGTATACTCTATTGCCGAAACAACTTTTCCATCTACTTTATCAGCTCTCACCTGACCTAAAAAAATATTATGGGCTCCTATGCCTGTTTTAGATTGATGTTTTGCTATTGAATCTGCTATAAACTGCGAAGAAATTGCTCCTTCTTTAAATACGTTTTTTGGTTTTTTATTTTCCATTATTGTTTATAAATTCTATGATTTCTAATGCCCCTTCTTTGATACTATAACTATTATTAATACGATGCTTTTGTAAAATAGAAACAGCAGATTTACTTCTAATTCCTGCTTGACAGAAAATCACCTTGGTTTTTTCAGGATCAATTTTATCTAGATTATTTTCAAACTCACTTAATGGAAGATAGAGAGGATTTATACTTGCTACTTTTGGTTGTTCTTCCATTTCCCTAACATCTATAAACTGAAGGTTATTGTTTTTATAAACTTCTTCAATGGATATTTCAGGAACGGTAACAGAACATTTAATTTCTTCTTCTTTTGAGTTAAAAGAGAGTTTATTGTTTATTATTTTTTGAATTTCTTTTTCAGATTTATTGATTTTTATTGTCGTCATTTGTGAGGATAAGGCATTATAATAAAGCACCTTTCCAGAAAGAACATTACCAAGGTCTAAAATAATTTTTAGCACCTCGTTGGCTTGCATTGTTCCAATAATTCCGGGTAAAACCCCTAATACACCAATCTCTGAACAATTTGGAACAGTACCCTTTTCTGGAGGTGTAGGAAACAAACATCTATAACTCGGGCCATTATTATAATTAAAGACAGAAACCTGCCCTTCAAACTTATAAATTCCTCCATATACCAAAGGTTTTTCAGCAAGTATGGAAGCATCATTTACTAAATATCTAGTTTCAAAATTATCGGTCCCATCCACAATTATGTCGTAGTTTTTAAAAAGGGCTACAGCATTTTTATGTGTTAACCTTTTGGGATAGGCGTTTATGGTTATGGTATTGTTTAAATCTTCTAAACGTTTCTTTGCTGCAATCACTTTGTTAATTCCCAATACCGAAGTTCCAAAAAGGACTTGCCTTTGTAAATTTGATTCTGAAACTACATCAAAATCTATAATTCCTATAGTTCCTATACCAGCTCCAGTAAGATATTGCAACACAGGACAACCCAGTCCACCAGCTCCAATAACTAAAACTTTAGCATTAGAAAGTTTGTTTTGTCCCAGTTGGCCAATTTCTGAAAGAATAATATGTCTGTTGTATCTACTCATAATTTCAACCCCCAGCAAAAGGTGGTAATAATGCGATTTCGGTTGCTGTTATTTCTGTTTCATTATTAACCAATTCTTGATTTTGTGCAATTTGAAAATCCTTTTTCGTCAAATTAGAATATTTATGATAAAGTGTTTCTCGTAAGTCAGAAATGGTATTTCCTGAAAATTCAAATTCCTCCTCATTACACTTTGTAATTTCAGCTAATAATCCAAAATATTTAATTTTTAGTTTCATTGTCATTCCTGCAAAGGCAGGAACCTTATCCTACACTTCTTTTATTATTTTTATAATACTAACTCTCTACTTTAGATAAATCAATTGGTGTATTTATATTGCTTGTAAATAATTCTTGATTTTTATCTAAGATGATGGTCTTCACTTTTAAATGTGTTAAAGCAACTCGAAGGCGTCTTTCTCCATCTTGCAATAAGGAATAAAGAACACCATTGCATTGTTTTTTATACATCGCAATTAAGGGCATCGATTTTCCATTACTTTCTAATTGAACCACCTCATTATTGTCCTCAATTGCATCAATCAATAGGCTTAGTGTTTCTGAATTAATTAAAGGAACATCACAACTTATCACCAAATTATTTTCAGTATCAGAATATTGTAAACCTGTATACACACCAGCTAAAGGTCCTGCGTTTTCTATTAAATCGTCTACTATTTTTATTTTAAAAAAGTCGTTCTCTGAGCGGAGTCGAAGAGCAAAAACATCATAATCAGGATTGTTACTCACAATAACTATTTCATCCACTAAAGGTTGTAATGCATCAATAATATGCTGAACAAACGATTTGTTTTTATACAAAACAAAGCCTTTGTCGGTTCCCATTCTTGAGCTTTTTCCGCCTGCTAGGATAATTCCCGTTATGTGATTTTTGTTTTTCATTTACACAAAGAATAATTTAACAGAGGCTAATACAAGCACAAAGGCTAATAAGTATCTTAAATTTTGATTGTTAATTTTTTTACTTCCAAAGTAAGCGCCAAAAAAACCACCTACTAAAGCAATAGCAACCAGTCCAAAGGATTGCAGACTCAAACTAACCCCACTACTTAATTGTCCTACTAGTCCTCCAGCGGAATTCACCCAAATAAATAAGGCAGAAACAGCCGCTGCTTCTTTCATTTTACCCCAATGCAATAGTAGAATTATAGGACTTAATATAATTCCGCCGCCAATTCCTATTAAACCAGAAAAGAATCCAATGATACCTCCAACCAGAAGTCCTTGCCATAGTTTTATATCTCTAATTTTGTAGTTTTCTTTACCAAAAACATTCAACATTTTAAGAACAGCAAAAATTAATAATACCGCTAAAACCTTTTTATAAATAGTTGCGTCAACTTCAATATAGCCTCCTAAAATGGACATTGGTATAGAAGCTATTGCAAAATATAGAAACAACTTTTTATTAAAATAACCCTCTTTATAATAATAATAAAAGGCGATGGCAGCAACAAAAAGGTTTAGTAACAATGCAGTGGGTTTCATCAATTCAGGAGTTACCGAAAACAATGCCATTAATGCCAAATAACCACTAGCGCCACCGTGACCTACACTAGCGTAAAAAAAAGATACGATTGGTAGAATTAATAAGAAGATTAGTATGTTTTCTATATCAAAAATCAAGTTTCTGTTTTTTATTTTGTTTTCTCTGTGAGCTTCTGCGCTACTTTGTGTACCTCTGTGAAATACCTAACCACAAAGAGCGCTAAGAAGGCACAAAGTTTCACAAAGAGATTATTTTTTCAATTTGTGTGTCTAAATGGATCCAACAATTTTTATTAATATCATCAAAAGCTTCAATTAGTAATTTTCCATATTCAGTAATGATTGCACCGCCACCACCTTTTCCACCAATACTACTTTCTGTAACTGGTTCTTTAGCCGATTTATTTACAGCATCCACCAAAGTCCACGCTTTTTTATAGGAGATATTCAAACTCTTAGCAGCTTTAGATAAAGAGCCTGTTTCTTCAATGGCTTTTAATAAACGAACACGACCTTCGCCAAGCAAAACATTGTTGTCTACTTCTATCCAAATTCTACTTTTAATTTTATATTCCATAATTGTAGTTTTTTGCTATTGAGGTATTCTAAATATTAAACAGGTAAAAGAATAACTTCAACCAGATCTCCTTTCTGAATATAATCAATATCTGCTGGGACATATACAAAAGCATTGGCAATCGCAAAAGTGTGTAACATCGCTGAACTTTGTCCTTCCAAAATAGTCACTTTTCCATTTTTTAAGGAAGCTTTTAAAAACTGTGCTCGATTTCCTTTTTTTGTAAAATTGGAGGTTAATGCTGCGGTAATTCTATCTAATAAAAAAGCAACATTTCCAGATAATTTCTGAAGTGCAGGTTGTACATACACATAAAAACTACTCAATGCCGAGGCAGGGTTTCCGGGTAATGCAAACACTGGAGTGTTTCCTTTTTTTCCAAAGAAAAGTGGTTTTCCGGGTTTCTGTTTTACTTTATAGAAAATTTGCTCCGTTCCTAATTCCAATAAGGCTTTCCCCACAAAATCATAATCTCCAACAGAAATTCCGCCAGAAATTAACACCATATCATTTTCTGAAATCGCCTTATCTAAAGATTGTACCGTGGATTTATAATCATCCTTCACCTTAGTTATTGTAACATTTATAAATCCTAAACTTTGTAAGGCAGTCAATAACATCCCAGAATTACTTTCATATATTTTTCCATAGGGGAGGGCTTGGCCGGCTTTAATTAATTCACTGCCTGTGGTAACAATTGCTATAGATGGTTTGGTAAACACTTCGATATCAGAAATTCCAAGTGTAGTTAAATAACCTATAGCAGCTGGATTTAATTTAGTTCCTTTTGTTAAAGCTAGAGATTCCTTTTGGACTTGTTCGCCCAAAGGTCTAATATTTTCATTTTCTAAAGCTGGACTATTCAAAATCAGTCTTTCATTTTCTCTAGTCACTTTTTCCTGCATGATTACCGTGTTGGCAGTATCCGGGACTGCCGATCCCGTAAATATCCGAACCGCTTCCCCCTCTTTTAAAACAGGATGATGACCATCTCCCGCTTTCACTTCATCTATAATGGCATACTGTTCCTCATGATGCATAGAAAGTGCATACCCATCCATTGCCGATTGTCGAAATGGAGGCATATTTATAGGGGAATACACATCTTTAGAAAGCGTAAATCCCAAAGATTCTAAAACCGATTTATGGGTAGTTTTGTCTGTGGGTTTTATATTGTTCTGTACAAGCTCGAAAGCTTCTTCTACTGTAATCATTTTTTTCAATCGTTATATCCTTACAAATATAACGAAAATTGAATTTGCAAATTAAAAATGATGCTATTTTTAATAAAAAAAAACAGCGTAAAATAATTACGCTGGTTCTTAAAAATGTTAAAATATAAATGCTGCTTATTTGATTGTTATAATCAAGTCTTTATTCTTATGTCTTTCAGCATAGCGATCTTGTATCTTTTAACGGATAGTATTATTGAAAAACTTATTTAACCTCTTCTGGTTCTGTAAACTTATGATTAAATAAGTTGGGTTTAAACGTTACCATTACCCAAGCCCAGCTATTTTGTTCACCACTATCTCCACCTTTAATAGCTTCCATAGATTCGTTAGCTAACATTTGAGAATACCCAGCATCAATTTTAATACCTTTTGCTAATTTATAGCCCATAGAAAAATCAATCTCAGTACCTAAATAATTATCCAATTTATCGCCATTGCCATCCAATACATTTGCGGCAGAAGCAAAATAATGAGGAGATAATTTAAAGTTCCATTTGTCCATAGTATATCCTAGATGTAAATAGATATCTGTTAAACCAACATTGTTAGCATGGTTCCCTACATAAAAATAATCCATCAATCCATTAAATTTATGGTTGGTGCCAAATAAAGGTGCGAACGAATTTACATCTGTACTAGTGTCATCCATATCTTTACCAGATAAGTACTCCCCTCCTAAGGTTGCATTAAAGTTATCAGTGAATTTATAATTAAAATTACCTCCGAAATAAGAAGCGCTTACACTATTATCGAAAGATTTTCCAGTTTGAATATAAATAGATGCATCTGCAGAAATATTTCCTGATTTAAAAGTTGCTCTTGGCCCAATGGTTTGCATATAATCTATGGTAGTATCTTCATTAGGGAGCCCTTCATTTTCTAGATATTCTATCCCTGTATTTAGTAAAAGAAAACTTACACCTACTTTATTAAATTCTCCATGATACCAACCATATTGGAATGTTTTATATCCAGCAGCATTGCTATACAAATGATCAATTCCTGTTTGCATATCTGCATTGTAAGCAATACCTACATCTACTCGATGATCGGTATTGGGTGTGATTTTAAATAAAATGGCATCATGACTTCTTGCTTGTTGCGCCCAACCAACACTACCAAAAATTCTTTGATCATCATAAGAGATTTCTTGACGCCCTAAACGCATACTAAATTTTTCAGAAATTATAGCTTCTCCCCAAGCTTCGTGAAAAGCAATGCCTTTATCGTCTTCTGCCATTGTGCCAACATCTCCCCAAACTCTAACATTTTGAAGGGCTACTTTAAATATCATTTTGGCATTCTTAAAATCGAAGTTTATTCGAGTACGTTGGGATATAAAATTTCCAGCTTCCTCACCTGCAGAGCGAAGTGTTCCAAATCCATATCTGTTTTCGTACCTTGGTCTTAATTCACCAGAAAGGTTAAATTCTTGAGCAATAGATGGCATTGCAAAAAATGCAATCATGACTAATAATAGTAGTTGTTTCTTCATAATATTAATTTGTTAATTTTGAGGTTTCAATTATTTTAGATATCGTTTCTTTATTGTCTACTCCTAGTCCTTCTTGTTGGTGTACCAACTCTCCTTGAGGATTAAATATACTTATTATGTTTGAATGAGAAAAATCCATCGGTGAAATCTGTTTGTATTTTACCGCAAGAACATTGGCAAATTCTCTTACTGTGTTATTGGTTCCCTGTAAGAAGGTCCATTGCTCATCGTCCATAAAGTTTTCTTTTGCAAATTCTTTTAGCCTTTTTGGAGTATCGGTTTCAGGATCAATACTAACCAAAACAAAGCTAATATCTGAAAGTAAGTTTTCTGGAATTTGTTTTTCAATGTTTCTCATATCTGCTACCAATCTTGGACAAGCTGCTTTACAAGTGGTGTAAATCATAACCATAACTAAGGTTTTTCCTTTTAAATCTACAAGTTCTATAGATTTACCTTCTTCAGTATTCCATGTACTAGTTAGATTAAAAATCGAATTTTCTGAGATTTCATCTGTAGCTATTTTTTTTGAATCCATATTAGAAAGGAGCAAGATATCCATCTTGCATACAGGACAACTTCCCTCTTTAGGGTATGTTTTTTCACCCTCACATTTCATAGGACATTGATAGGTAGCTGTTTCTAAAGAAGCTGTTTTCCCTTCAATACAAGAGGTTAATGTTATAGCTGAAACCAATAGCAATACTATTGTTATGTATTTTTTCATAATAAAATTAATTGGATGAGTTTATATTTGATCACTCTTTCACGCATCGAAATCCTAGATTTTTCATCGTAAAGTTAGCCTTTAAACTTCCTCGAATAGCATACCTCATAAAAGCAGCATAATTCATTAAATCGGTCGCTCCAATAGCTGCAGATCCACAAAATAAATTACTGTCATTATCTACATCTTTTCGTGATTCTCCAGAGATTAATACCGAATTAAAATCGGAAGTCCACTCCCAAACCAATCCATGTAAATCGTAAACATTCCAATAGTTTTTAAAAGTGGAACCAATTTCATTATTAAAGGTTTTGGGTTTTTCGTACCAGCCTAAAATAAACTCATTATAGGTTTCTAAATATCGAGCATCTGCAACTTCTTCATTTGCCATAGCAACATACTCCCATTCATCTATAGTTGGAAGGCGTTTACCTTGACTGGAACAATAATCGTTTGCTGCAAACCATGAAATATTTGTGGCAGGGGCTTTTTGTGATTGTGTAGTTCCTAATTCTGTATCAGATTCCCAGCTTACTAGATAATTACCATCTGCAAAAAGTTTCTTAACCTGAGATTTTTTCCATTTGGAATTTGTTTTTACAAATTCTAAAAACTCTTGATTCGTTACAGGATACACATCCATAGAAAAATCTGAAATGGTAACTTGTAAAGAATCCCTTCCGTAAAGAGGGGTATAGGTACCCCCTTTAATTTCAACCATTTTAGACTGGCAATTGGCGATGCTACCCCAAAGTAAGAATATACTAATTGTCAGTCTTAAAATAGTTTTCATTTAAATTTATTAATGTCCGCTTTTAACTTGGTCTACTTGAGAAGTAGTTACATTGGTTTTATTATTCCCCCAAGAATTGTAAACATAGGTTAACACATCTGCAACCTCTACACTAGTTAGTGTTTGTTTTGTCATCACACTATT
>MAAC01010564.1_pt1 | contig 10977 bp, 12 predicted proteins | sample 1115981 | NCBI WGS metagenome assembly MAAC01 (sample SAMN04961126, study PRJNA320927) | seawater metagenome | isolation source: sample BD02T64 sea water enriched with oil for 64 days | place: USA:Gulf of Mexico | collected 2013-07-27 | reverse complement strand
TACGCCTCACGCCTCACGCCTCACGCCTCACGCCTCACGCCTCACGCCTCACGCCTCACGCGTTTTTATGCGCTCTAAAGCTGCGACTTCCAACTTCCAACTTCCAACTTCCAACTTCCAACTTCCAACTTCCAACTTCCAACTCATTACTCACGACCTAGCTTTTATAACACTCAGCCTATCCGGGTCAGTCACAAAACCGCCTGTCTCTGCTAGTATCTGCTGAGCGATTTGTTTTGAGCTCGTCGCTTTTGCTGTATCCAGTTCCGCAGCCGTTATGCCGACCACCTGGATAAAGTCTACCTGGCCAGATGCTAAGTTAAAGGATGGCGGAAAATTTTCCGGTTGCACAAACAGCATCGCGGGTATTTGTTCAGAGAGTGCCAGAGGTACCATATGACCGTAGTGCAGCGGGGCGACGTCACCCATTTTTCCCTCTGCCAGTAAAATGTTATAGCCGATCAACGTTTGTAGAATTGGCAGAGCCCAGGCACATTCCTGTTCTGTTTCGAGGATGAATTCTGTTCCCAGTCCGCTATAGTCTTCAGCGGTATTGGCTGTCCAGGGGTTGGACATACCCGAGCTCACATAGGCCCAGGTGCTTCTCTGTGCTGTCGGCGGACAGCTAAAAACACCGTAGGTCAGCCACCTGGGGTCTGGGTCTTGTATGTTGAAGCGGGTTTGAAAAAGCTCTGCTGGCAGAGTGTAGATACCGGCTCCTGTGTCGGCAAATATTTTTTTATAAACCTGTTCTTCTCTTTGCTGCCAGCATTGATTCAGAAAACTCATACTGCTCCTTTGTGTAAATTATTGATTAGTAGTGATGTATGCACTCAAAAAAGCGCGCAGTGGCATCTCATTATGGATTGTTTTCAGCCAGTAGCAGCATAATTTCGTAGACAATATTTGCCGCCAGTAAAGCCGAAACTCCCTGTGGATCGTGAGGCGGACTGATAGTATTTATATCGGCACCGACAATGTTAAGGCCCTTGCAGGCGTGGATGATCTGCAGCCCTTCGCGAGCACTGGCACCGCCAAAAGTGGGAGAGCAGACACCCGGCGCCACTGAGGGATCAAAGAAGTCCATGTCAAAACACAGATACACCGGTTTATTGCCTATGCAGCTGTGTACTTGTTTGAATACATCCCCAATGCCCCGGTGCAGCAACTCTTGCATGTCGATTAAGTTATAGCCTAGCTCGCGGCAATAGTCTGCAACTCCCGGGACAAAATGACTGCCGCGTCTGCCAATATGAAAGCTACAGTGTGGATTAATCAGTTGTTCTTTGACAGCGTGGGTGAAAGGGGTGGCATTGCTAAATTCTTGTAGTGGATAGGCATCGGTGTGGGCATCTAAGTGCAGTACTACTAAATCGGGATACTGCTTGGCCAGGGCACGCATTTGCGGTAGTGCCACAGAGCCGTCGCCACCGAGTGTGATAGGTACACCCCCATTGCCAATAGCCTGACCCATTGCAGCTTCAATAGCGCTGTAGGTTTTTTCAATACTGTCTATGTCGACGGCGACATCGCCTAAATCAAGCATCTGCAAGTGCTCAATTGGATTGATGCCGGTGTTGCCGCAATAGTGGCTGATCAGTGCGGATTGCCGGCGTATGCTCTGCGGCCCCTGTCGTGCACCAGTGCGTTCTGGATCAGAGCCGCAGTCGTAGGGTATACCCAAAATCAGCGCTTTTGCCTGCTGCGGGTACTGACTACCTGGCATGCCCATAAAAGTGCTGTTTATTGTATGCTCTGTCGTATTACTTTGTGTTGCCATTATCTATCCCCCAAAATTCTTGCAGCCAGATTACAGCACAAATACCCGGCTAAAAGTAGTGAATTGACAAAAAGCTGATTTGGGGTATCCCCGACTAGAGCTCTGAGCGACTCAGTGGTTATCTAGCGATAGCATAGGCTGTAGGGCCCTGTAGGTCAGGGAAGTCATCACTAGGGTTTCAGCGCATACCAGCCGTGAATCATCAGGGTTTGCAAAAATTGCACAGGGGTTGTGAAACCACCGGCCGCAATAGTCAAAGCAACCTCGGGAGGCGGCAGTAAGGAGATAGACTTCCCCATTGCTGAGGTCATTTTCTCAACACGCGCGGCGCCTATATCCGAAAAATGTAATGTCGAGCACCACAGCTGATGAAGCTCCTGATAAGTTCCTATTGCGGTGTCGGCACAGTGATCCGCATTCACCAATACTCCTCCTTGGGCCAGACGTTTGGCTATATCTGTGAATAGGGCGGTGCGCTGTGACTGCTCAGTCAGAAAGTGCGAGACCAAAAAGCAAGTCGCAGCATCAAATTGTGGGCATTGGGGCAAGTCACTGAGGTAACCATTATGAAAATTGCAGCGCGAGAGAAGTCCCTGCTCTGCTACACGTTTTTTACAGACATCTAACATCGGCTTTGCCGGATCTACGGCGGTAAAGTGCCAATGTGGAAAGACCTTTGCCAGATAAAGTAATTCTGCGCCAGTCCCTGCGCCTACACATAAAATACGTGCATTAGTGGGTAAGTCCATGAGGATCATTTGCGTTAAAAAATGTAATACTGCTTTTATCGGTGCTAGCTTTTGGAACTGCGTATCGTAGCCCGCAGCAAGGGGTTGATCGAAAAAATTGGCGCTGTTGTTTGTATTCATTTGCTCTCCAAAAAAACCGTATATCGGCTTAATATGCTGGATGTGAATAATAGGCTATACAATTGAGTGGTTGCAGGGCGCTCGCTGCTTTATAATCGGCTTATTGTTCGCTATTGGTTTATGGGGGCTCAGTTGCATACAAAAAATCTGGTCAATGTAGGCTATAAAGTTGTCGGTAACTTTACCGATCGACCTGGTGTTTCACATGCAGAACATGTAGTCCTTTTATTGGAAAAGGGCCAGCTGGAATTTGAGCATGGCAGACAAATCACTTTCAAACCCGGTATGTTGATGTTAATTCCAGCCGGGATGTTACATCGAACATTGGCGGGAAATAAGGTTGCCTTCAGATGGCTCAGTTTTTGTGCCAGCTGCCTGGATTTTGACGAAAATGCTTCGCTAATGGCGCCGTTTAAACAGGTTCGCTTAGGTGCATTGCCCTGTTTTGTCTTACCGGCTGCGAGAAGAGATTACTTTGTCAGCTTGTACCAAGCGCTGGAGGCAGAAAATGAGTCACTGGCCGTGGATGCCAAAGAAGTCGCCAAAAGTTTGTTGAACTTAGTGCTGCATGAAATAAAAAAAGCCGCAAAATTGGTCGATGAAAAAACTTTCAGTCACTCGACAACAATGAGTGAAGCGCTTGTTTTCATGCAAGAAAACGCTCTTACAAAGATATCTCTGAGGGATGTGGCGGCGGCGGTGCATTTAAGCCCAGCCTATTTTGCGACATTGTTTAAGAAATCCAGCGGGTTTTCGGTTGGCGCGTGGATTACTCAGCTGCGTTTAAGCGAAGCTTGTGCGCAATTGACCCATACAGATATAAGCATTGAGCAGCTCACTTACCAGCTGGGGTGGAATGATGTGACGCACTTTATCAGGACATTCAAAAAAATGTACAGTATCACACCGGCACAATGGCGCAGAAAAAACAGGGAGCTGCACCGACCAAGTAAAATTATCGCCCAGATACAAGGCAGCGATAATAAATGCAGTCCCTAAATGTGAAGATCATAAAAATGTGACTTGTCGCGCTCAGCGCGACAAGTAATGTTGCTGTTTAAGAGACTTGAGAATGTGGGTCTATTACGTACTTGACCGCGGCTCCGCCGTCAAAGTCAGCGTAGCCTTGCGGCGCCTGATCCAGGGAAATCATCTTAACGTTTACCGCGGCTGCAATATCAATCTTATCAAACAAGATTGCCTGCATTAGTGGACGATGATACTTCATAACTGGGCACTGACCTGTGTGCAGCGAGTGAGATTTAGCCCAGGCCAAACCAAAGCGCATACTCAGAGCGCCAACCTTAGCAGCGTCATCTACAGCACCTGGATCTTCAGTTACATACAAGCCTGGGATACCAATCTGGCCGCCAGCTCTGGTGATTTGCATCGCCGAATTAAGTACAGTGGCGGGGGCTTCAGTATTGTGGTTACAGCCACAGCCATGTGCTTCAAAACCAACACAATCGACAAATGCATCCACTTCGCGCTCACCCAGGATCACTTCTAGCTTGTCTTCAATAGAGCCTTCTTCACGTAGGTCAATAGTTTCACAACCAAAGCTCTTGGCCTGTGCCAGACGATCTTCGATCATATCACCAACGATGACACATGCCGCACCTAATAAGTGTGCTGAAGCTGCTGCCGCTAAACCAACGGGACCGGCACCGGCGATATAAACGGTAGAACCAGGGCCCACACCTGCAGTTACGCAACCGTGGAAGCCCGTCGGGAAAATATCGGAAAGTAGCGTCAGATCGCGGATTTTATCCATCGCCTGATCCGAGTCAGGGAATTTCAAAAGGTTGAAGTCGGCGTAAGGCACCATTACATATTCTGCCTGTCCACCTACCCAGCCGCCCATATCGACGTAACCGTAAGCTGCACCTGGGCGCGCTGGGTTTACGTTGAGGCAGATACCGGTTAAACCTTCTTTGCAGTTGCGGCATCGGCCACAGGCGATGTTAAAAGGGACTGATACTATGTCGCCAGGCTTTAAAAACTCGACATCGCTGCCGATCTCTAAAATTTGTCCGGTGATCTCATGGCCAAGTACTAAGCCCGGTTCAGCAGTGGTTCTGCCACGCACCATGTGCTGGTCAGAGCCGCAAATGTTAGTTGTTAATACACGTAAGATAACACCGTGCTGACATTTTCGGTTGCCGATCGCCAGCTCTGGAAAATCAATTGCCTCCACAGATACTTTGCCTGTGCCTTGATAGATAACGCCGCGATTGCTTGGGTTGATCGACATCTAATGCTTCCTTTTTATGTTTATTGATAGATAGCCCAGCTAGTTACAAGCGATCTTCACTTGGTTAATAGTTGGACAAGTCAGATACTTTTCGGCTTTACAGCGTATTGCCAGACTTTTCTCTGACTGAATTCACTGCTGCACATCTGATCGCCGGTCAGTTGCCGACAAGCGATTTTACGTATTCATATGTGGCTACACTTTAGCTGAGAACAGTTAGCAAAGTTGCCTGTAATAGACACAAACTGTGACCAAAATCGCAGTTTTTGTGATCGGATAGCGTTGCTTTTTCAGTGCAGATCGTTATTTAAAACAGTCGCTTTTAGGGGGTGTTAATGCGAAATTGTTACGAAAGGGTCGCTTTTGGATAATTTGACCGTATCTTTAGTAGTACTATGCAATGGTGATTACAACAGTTAGCGGCTGGCTTCATTTCAGGCAAGCGTTAACACATATCAATATAGGTGATCGCTGGTCGCTCAACATACCAATAATAATTGAGCACCTGATAAGGAGCCCCCGATGAATACAAACGTTAAACTTACTAGTGTCGCAAATGCCAGCATCAAAACATCCAATATTGGTTTTTTGTTGTTAGGTGATTATTCCATGATCGCTCTGGCATCTGCAGTCGAACCGCTGCGTATGGCAAATCAGCTATCGGGTAAAGAACTCTACAGTTGGTACTTGCTCAGTGCTGACGGCAAGAGTGTACAGGCCAGTGATGGGATGAGAGTGGAAGTAGATGCGCCAATCAGTGACGCCCCTAAATTAGATACTCTGATCGTGGCCGGCGGCATTAATATCACCAATAACTACAGCAGAACTGAATTGAATTGGCTGCGAGCGCAGGCAAACAAAGATGTGATGTTGGGCAGTATTTGTACCGGGGCATACACACTGGCGGATGCAGGGTTGTTGGACGGCTATGATTGTAGTGCTCACTGGGAATACATAGCGCCACTACAAGAGGCTTTCCCCAAAGTTAACTGCAATCGCCGTCTGTTTACTCACGATCGGAACAGGCTAACTTGCTCGGGCGGCGGTGCGCCAATGGATATGATGTTGTATGTGATTACTATGCAGCATGGCCGGGCACTCAGTGGTGCTATATCAGATATGTTTGTCTGTGATCGGGTGCGCTCTCAGGGGGATCAGCAGCGAGTACCTTTACGTCATCTACTCAGTACCGCACAGCCTAAGCTGGTTGAGATAGTGGAACTGATGGAGGCCAATATTGAAGAGCCGATTGAATTAGATGAACTGGCCAGTTTCGTCAGTGTATCCAGGCGCCAGTTGGAGCGGCTGTTTCATCGCTATTTAGACTGCACCCCATCGCGCTACTACCTTAAATTGCGTCTGGATCGGGCACGACAGTTATTAAAGCAGACCACGCTTTCTATTATCGAGGTGTCATCTGCCTGTGGTTTTGTATCCACTCCGCATTTTAGTCGCTGCTACCGTAAACATATTGGCTTTTCGCCCAGAGAAGACCGGACCGGTATGTGGTCTGATGACAGTCTGAATGTGACAAGCTCTGGCCCAGCCTTATCCGAGCAGGAGTTTATGGTTAATCAAGTGATGCAGAATGTTTTGAGCGCCGCGCGCGCCGAACCTAGTTTCGCCTCGGTAAGTCTTAACTAATAGTTATACTCCCCGCTAACAGGCAGCACATTTCTTAGTGTTGCTGCCTGTTAGTTAGTTAGTTAGTTAGTTAGTGCCTGCCAATCTCAGCTCTCCCCGACTTGTATCAGCAACGATTAACCACCTAATCAACAATACAGGTCCAGAATAGGCAAAGTCTCTCGATTTTTGCAGCCTGTTTCTATACGCTCTCCTCCCTCCTAGCCAAAGTCGCGAATATCCATCTGTCGCTTATAGTTCCTGATCATCTAGTAACTGTCGTTTCAGGAATTATGGAATGCAAATTAATCATTAGTATGTGCGTAGCTTGAAACCTGTCTAATAACTAACCTATATCACAGCCGCAAGCTTGGATTGTAGGTGTCTGTAGATTGCGCTTGGGCTATTCCATAATAAGAAGGTAAAAACCTATGACTGAAAATATACGCGGTTCTGTTTCAACAGTGCCACAAGAGGAACAAGTCGAACACCAGCTGGGACAAGATAATGTGCAGGTAATGGGGCTAGATATCCACAATCCAGTGTTTGGTATTAGCGCCGCATTAATCTTATTCTTTGTAGTGGCGACATTGATGTTTCCCGAAGCTTCAACAGCTATGCTTGGTGGTGCCAAAAGCTGGTCAATCACTCACTTCGATTGGCTATTCATGATCGGTGGCAACTTGTTTGTGCTGTTTTGTATCGCTATGATCTTTTTACCAGTAGGCAGCATCCGTCTCGGTGGTAAAACAGCCACGGCTGATTTCTCGCGCTTATCCTGGCTGGCAATGTTATTTGCCGCCGGTATGGGCATTGGCTTAATGTTCTGGAGTGTCGCTGAACCTGTCGCCTACTACACAGATTGGTATGGTACACCCTTAAATGCAGCCGCCAACACCCCCGAGGGGGCATCAATGGCTTTGGGCGCCACCATGTTTCACTGGGGTCTACACCCATGGGCCATCTATGGGGTGGTCGCTTTATCGCTGGCATTTTTTACTTACAACCGTGGTTTGCCGCTGACTATTCGCTCGGCGTTCTTTCCTATTTTAGGCAACAGAGTCTGGGGGCCTATCGGCCACGCTATCGATATACTGGCAGTGCTGGCTACGATGTTCGGTCTGGCTACCTCTCTGGGCCTGGGGGCTCAGCAAGCTACCAGTGGCCTGAGTCATTTGTTTGGCATCGAAAACAATATTAATACCCAGATAGCAATCATAGTGGCGGTAACAGCTGTGGCACTGGTCTCAGTCACCAGAGGTCTGGATGGCGGGGTTAAGCTGTTGAGTAATATCAACATGTGCATTGCCGCAGTGTTGTTAGCATTTGTCGCAATCGCCGGATCAGTAGGCGGTTTTTTCAATAACTTTATTATGTTAATTGGCAGCTACGCTGAAAATATCATTCCACTAAGTAATTGGATAGACCGTGAAGACTCTACCTGGTATCACGGCTGGACAGTTTTTTACTGGGCCTGGTGGGTTTCCTGGTCACCTTTTGTCGGTATGTTCATCGCCCGTATTTCCAGAGGACGTACAGTGCGTGAACTAATGATTGCTGTGTTGGTGATTCCCACTTTGCTCTCGGCTGTGTGGATGTCAGCTTTTGGGGGCAATGCATTGGATCAGATCCAGAACAATGTCGGCGAACTAACGAAAGGAGTGGGTGATGTCTCCCTGACCATGTTCCACATGCTGGCAGAAATGCCAATGGCAGAGGTCACATCAGTACTGGCGATTATTTTAGTACTAGTGTTTTTCATCACCTCATCAGATTCAGGCTCCTTGGTAATTGACAGTATTACCGCCGGTGGCAAGGTCAATTCGCCAGTCGCGCAGCGAGTCTTTTGGGCCATCATGCAGGGATTGATCGCTGGAGTACTACTTTTTGGCGGTGGAGCGGACGCTCTGAAAGCACTACAGGCTGGCGCTATTACTGCCGGACTACCATTTACTGCTATTCTGATACTGATGTGTTTTAGTCTCTATAAAGGTCTAAATCAGGAACTGAAGAAAGGCTAGCGATAGTCACTGGCCAGGGACGGCCAGTTGTTATTGTTTAATCGTCATGTCGATAGCTCAGTCATCTAAAGGGCTAGGCATGACTGCTTCCCTCTGCCTCTCTATCTTGGACAGCTAGCTTCGATTACATTTCTAGACTCTTATGCCAATTAAACTGTTATTGCGTATATTTTCTTAAACTTTGATGTCGACAAAATTAGCACTATTGGAAAGGGGCTCTGCGCTGCGCTGGCTGATCTCTTGTACTGCTTTTGAATACTGTGACATCAGTGAAGATAAGTGGCTTTGCTGAGACTGCAGCATATTGCTTATAGCATCCGCTGCGGCGCTATTACCCTCTTCGGCGCTACCATTAGCGCTTGCCAACTGTTCCTTAGTTTGAGCTATTTGTTCTTTGACCAATATAATCTGCCGTTTCAGATGCTCTAAAATAGCGTTGGCCGCGCTAGATTTGGCGTCTTTCTCGGTGCTGGGCTCTGAATCAGAGATTGTTTTATCCCGATTATTTGTTGTCTCTGCCTGTGTATCGGCGGCTGAGTTTGACTGCACGGAACTCAAACTTGCCGGAGCGCTACTGTTGTCTTTAGCATCACTTTTTAAGTGAGTTTCTATGATTAAAGCAGCAGCTTTGGCGCTCTGCTGCGCTTTAACCGATGAAGAATGTAAACTGTGCTGCGTATTTTGCTGTTGTCCGGCAGCCCAGCTAGTGATTGAAGATAGCTGCATAGTGAGAAATAACTCCTTTTTCTCAGACAATCTAGAGGTTTGCTATAGCTAACGGCAGAAATGTGGAAGTCTTAATCACTTGATAAATAAAAAGGTGTTTAATCCAGCGCTAATGCTGTGGAAAACGACCGTAATTACGCATCTGTTTAATGATCCAGGCCTGTCTTTTTTTGATATAACGGGTCGCCGGTGCGGCCCGGTATTTGATCGGGTTGGGCAGTATTGCCGCTATGGCCGCCGCTTCTGGTCTGCTCAGGTTAGCCGCGCTCTTGTTAAACCAGTAATAGGCGGCCGCCTGCGCACCAAACACCCCTTTACCCATTTCTATGCTGTTCAGATAGGTTTCTAAAATACGCTCTTTTGACCATAAGATTTCTATCAACAGTGTGAACCAGGTTTCCAAACCTTTACGCAGCCAGCTACGCTGCGGCCACAAAAAAATATTTTTAGCGCTCTGTTGGGATATTGTGCTGCCGCCACGTAGGGGCTTCCCATTCGCATTACTTTGCAGGGCCTGGGTAATAGCCTGGAAATCAAAACCCCGGTGCTGGAAAAAATGTTGGTCTTCAGAACTTATCACCGCTAATTGCAGCTGCGAAGATATCTTATCTAAGCTACGCCACTGATGACGCAGCCGGTAATCCTCATCGCTCTGGAAGTAGCGAATGACCATCAGCGGGGTGTAGCGGACATCGACAACTTTATACAGGGCTACCCAAGATATGCTGGTGATCACAAAGATGAGCAATAGTTTACTAAAACCACGGATTATCATTTTCATTGGTTGTGTTATGCAAAACGAGAAAGTGCCAGAGCATAACATTTATTGAGTGAAAATGAGCTAACTCGCCTTAGCAGCTGTGCAGAAGTTACGGCCGCCTTGATAGACATAAACGACTAATGAGTTGGGATCTGATGAGGGGGCTTTTTAATGCACAGAAAGTATGCCCAGGCTATGAGTATTAACTGCAAGGGTGCGCGAATCAGCAGATAGATGGCTCCCCATTGGTGTCCGCCTAAACCCACCCCCTGCAGTGCCGCGTAAATATTTGCCGGAAAGAAAACAACAAATACCAGCACGGCCAACTTTGCTGCTGGTACTCGCAGCTTTGGCATAAAAAGCGCCAGTCCTATTAGCAGTTCCAATACCCCGGTTGCGTAGATAATCAAGCTGCGGTAGGGAATCCACTGCGGCAGCATTTCAATCATGCCCTGTGTTTTAAGCAGATGGCCAATCGCAAAGAAGATAAAGCACAGCCCCAGTCCAATACTGGCACAGTGGGCAATCTGCAACGGCCCCGATGCTTTAGAAAACTGTTTTAGCAGCCAGCCAATGGCCAGTGGTAGCGCCAGTATTATTAGGATGATGATGGGAGTGGTCATGTGTTTATCCTTGGTTTAGGTAAGGTTTAAAAACTGATTCGGGCCTTGCGACAAAGTAAAGTTAGCGAGCAGTGGCCGAAGTATATTGAGGGTATAGAGACTTGCTTGATGACATAGGCGAGCGTTTTTGCTCGCTGATTCTCTGGCTGGTTGTTGTCACTGATCGAGCTACCAGGCAATGTGTAAAGCAATAAGGCGTCGATACTAAACAGTAGTAAAAGCAAGAGTCTATTTAATGGCATCATATTCTCCGGTTACTCTATAGGCTGTCATTTAGTAAAGCTTGCCAGCAGTTGTATTGTTTCAAGCTAGTAATGGCCA
>MAAC01011238.1_pt1 | contig 10980 bp, 14 predicted proteins | sample 1115981 | NCBI WGS metagenome assembly MAAC01 (sample SAMN04961126, study PRJNA320927) | seawater metagenome | isolation source: sample BD02T64 sea water enriched with oil for 64 days | place: USA:Gulf of Mexico | collected 2013-07-27 | reverse complement strand
GGGATTCTGACAATTAAATTTACTAAGAACAATCAACGTTTAGGAGATATACTAGCTGAAACAATAGTTGTTGAACGAAACAAAAATTAAAAGAACGCACCACAACACCGTGCATAATTCATTGCTTACAAAGTTTTTCCTTCGGAAAAACCTCGTGGACATCAAAGGCTTGTAATTATTAACTATTTATTCGCTAAATTCACGCAAACAAATCATACACAAACACGTTGGGTGTAATTAAAAACCGAACATAAACGAAAATAAACAATATGAAAAAACTTGTACTTCTAACATTTTTAATCCTCTCCTCATTTCAAACAATTAATTCTCAAGAAAAAAATGAAAAAGATTTAATTTCATCTGGAAAATGGCATATTGAATATATGGAAATGAGTGGAAAAAAAATGACTCTGCCAGCTGAAATGCAAAAAAGTAATTGGGTAATATTTCACCAAAAAGGAAAACAAGAAGGAATGGAAAATGGACAAAAATATGTTGGAAAATGGGAGTTCGATAAAAAAAACAGAATAATAAAAACTAATGATTTAGACGGAATTACTGAACAAAAATTAGTTTCTGTCACAAAAAATAAATTAATTATTTCTGTGATACAACAAGGCAATAAGATGATTATAGGAATGAAAAAATAATAACAACACCCAACACCGTGCATAATTCATTGCTTAATAAGTTTTTCCTTCGGAAAAACCTCGTGGACTTCAAAGGCTTGTAATAGTTTACTATTTATTCGCTCAATCAACGCAAGCAAATCATACACAAACACGTTGTACATAATATGAAAAAAACGAATATATTACTTATATCATTGATTATAATAGTATTAAACTCTTGTACTCAAGAGTTGACGTGTGCTGACTTTAAAACCGGACAATTTTATATTCCCAAAACAAATAAAATAGACAAATATACTGTTGTTGAAAATGATAGTATATCTGAATTCACTGATAAACCAGACCCTTCAATTAATAAATATATTGTAATCCGAGAAAAGAATACTCAAACTGAATGGAAAAACGGAATTGGACAAGGGAGTCCTGATTATGAAATTATTGAATGGATTGACGACTGTACTTATCGACTCACTTATGACGCTTCAAAAGCTGAATTAGACGAAGAAAAAAAGTGGATAAATGATAATAATGGGATTGTAGTTTCTAAAGTGAAAATTAAAAATAGATGTCTTTATTATACTGCTACAATGACAACAAACGAAGGAAAAAAAATATCGCAAGACGGAATAATTTGTAAAGAATAAATACTATGCACAACACCGTGTATAATTAATTGCTAGTTCTACTCTACTTACGAAAATCCTCGCGGATTTTCTAGTTGGTTTTGTATTTACTAAATTAGTTGCTTAATAAACGCAACAACTCATACACAAACACGTTGGCAACAAGCAAAGAGCGAAAATAATTGAAAAGAAGAAATTACATTATAATTTTGATTTTACTCTTCATTGGAATCCCATTATTTGAATTTATGGCATTTAATTCAATGGTCAGTTTAAAATACGAAACAAAGGAATTGACCGACTGTATTTCACTTGTTTCTGGAATTGATTTATGTCAAACAATCAGAAAATTTCATGTTTTGGCAATAACTTGTGGGCTAAGTTTTATTGGACTTTTAATATTTAAAAGAGTAATTAGAAAACCGAAAATTCAGGAATGAATAATATTAAGAAAACAAAATTATATACAATATTATTTCATTCATTAATAATAATTGGAGCTGGACACGGAATTGGAATAATTGGAATATTTGATGTAATTGGAATTATTCAAATACCTGAAATTTATAAAAATGGAATTCAGTTTAATATGAATACTGATTATGAAGACAGGTTATCACTTGTAGTTATCTTCTCTGTAATTGGAAAAATAACATTAATCACAAGCTTATTTCTAAACAAGGATACAATTAAAAACTTAATAGCATTAATCGGAATTCTACTCTTGTGGATTTCTGTATATTTTCTAACTTATGGAAATTGGTCTTACGATTGGCTATATGGATTTTCATTCTTTACAAGTATTCCCTTTATAATTTACTCAATGAAACTAATTAAATTAATATTTGAAAATCAAAATAGGAATAAAAAACTGAATATAAATAAAAAATAAAGTTTTGAATTGAAAAGCCAGTTGCCAACACCGTGCATAATTAATTGCTTAATAAGTTTTTCCTTCGGAAAAACCTCGTGGACATCAAAGGCTTGTAATTATTAACTATTTATTCGCTAAATTCACGCAAGCAAATCATAAGCACAAACACGTTAGGTGTCATTACGAATGAACGAAGAGACAAGAATAAATATTAGAAATAGATGGATGGAATGTCTATTTGAATTAGCTCATTCTGAATTCCAGAAACGATTATGGATTGAGGCTGACTACGGAGAAAATTGTATTGGAGATTATAACGAATGTGTTTGTCAATATTTTGACGATTTGAATTTAGAAGATGGATATTTTAACTTCATTAAAGACGGAATCATATCTGAAACGGAATTAGAAATTGTTTCTGAATTACATTCTGAATTTGACAAATATGTTGAGCGAACAAAAAATCAGGATTTATTAGATAAAGAGATTCTTAAAGACACTGAATGGATTAACATCACTAATCTGGCATTGAAAGTGTGGAATAAATTAAAAGAAAATATAAAAACAATCTCGGATAAAGAAAAAATGACCGAATTAGAAAAGTATTATCTAAAAAAAACGCCACCTAACACCGTGTATAATTAATTGCTTCATTATCGGTGAATTAAAAATTTAGTTTTAAATTCACCTCTGAAAAAGGCTATGAACCTTTCGGCACGCAATTTTAAAACACTCGGGATATTTTGGCTCAGCACCACTACGGTCCGATTTCGCCAAAATGGTGGTTTTAAAATTTCACCGCAACTAATCATACACAAACACGTTGCCAGTAATACAAAAAAATGAACCTAGAACTAGAAAACCTACAATCGACAGTAAAGACGAAATACAGTTTTAAATATAAACCTGAATTTTCTGAATCATTCAAAACAGATTTAAAAGACAATCAAATAATTCCTCTAATTATTGAGGTTTTTGAGAAATTGGAATGGTCAATTGTCTTTAATGACAAAAAATCTGTAGAAGCGAAAAGAAAAAATGATTGGAATAAACTAACTGAAAAAATAACAATAACAAAAAAATCTTCTGGTCGAATTGAGGTTCATAGTAAAACAATCGAAGGGAATTTCGTTGATTTCGGAAAAAACTCTAAACGAACTGGATTATTTATTGCTTTATTTCAAAAGTTAGCTACAGAATATCAAGAAAGCGGAAAACTAACTGAATTAGAAACTGAATATGAAAAACAAAATAGTTGGGCTGAATATGAAATTCCATCTGAATTACCTAGTCCAAAAGAATTTGGGAAACCAAATTTAAATCTTTCAATAATTGGTGGCTTTGTTATCGCAATTCTATTTGGACTGTTAATAGCATTTTTCACTGTTAATTTCACCTATTTCATTGTACTTTATGAAGTCGGAATTGGGTTAGGAGTAGGATACTTATTTGGTCAAGTTTTGAAGAAAACAAACTATATCGAATTTAGACCAATTCAATTTATTATTGGAGGAATGATGGTTGTTATGTTTTTCACTAATCTATTTACACAATATCAATTAATAATCACAGAAAATAATATTTCCGGACTTGGATTTTTTGAGTTTATGAAATTACGTTTTGAAAGTGGATTAACTATAAAAGATTTAGATACAGGTTGGATTGGACTTTCGTTAAGTTGGGTTTTTCAAATTGTTTTTCCATTCTTCTTGGCTCAAGCCAAAGTTGCTGGAATTACAATGAATTATATGATTGAAAAAATTCCAGAGAAAGTTCTTGAATACACAGTCTACCTTTTTGAAATGGACAAATCCGAAAGTGAAGTTAGAGCTGAATTAGCACAAAAAGGTTGGAATAAAAAATCTGACCAAGATGAAGTTTTAGAAGCTCTTGGAGCAGTAAGTGGATTCCATCAAAATATTCGTGAATAATAAGTACTACTGGCAACACCGTGTATAATTAATTGCTAGTACTCGCCTACTTACGAAAATCCTCGCGGATTTTCTATTCGGTTTGTATTTACTAAATTAGTCGCTTAATCAACGCAACAACTCATACACAAACACGTTATGTGTAATAAAAAATCAACTCTTTAAAAATTGAAAACTTACTATTTAATTCTATCAATTCTAATTTTATGCTCTTGTAAAAAGGAAAGAGATATAAATGATTCTAAATACAGAAATTCTAATTATATTTTTTATAAAGAAAATGGACAAGAAGGTTATTGGCAAAAAATAAGTAAAAATTCAGATTTTAAATACAATAAAGGTACACTGAACAATTATTACGATAATGGTAATAAATTCGGTGAATTAGTAATTTCAGATAATTTCTCCAATAGAATTGAAAAATTCTTTAATAAAGAAACTTCTGAATTAACAAAGACTATCTTTTATAAAGATAATTTAGAATACAAAAGAGTACATGAAAATGGCTATCAAAAATATTATTACTCTAATAAAGGATTAATAATAAATGAAGAAGGTTTAGTTAAAAAAAACTTAGAGCAAGGTTTATGGAAAAGGTATTGGAACGTAGATGGAAAACTAAAAGAAATTATTAATTTTAAAGATGGAAAACCACATGGTGAAAGAAAAAATTATTGGAAAAACGGAAACTTAAAATCTTCAGCTTATTGGGATTCGGGAATACAATCAGGAAAAGGATTCTTTTATTATGAGAATGGAAATTTAGAAGAATCAAATTATTGGTTAAATGAAAAGCTTCATGGTGTATATAAAGCTTATTATCCTGATAAAACTCTGAAAACACATTGCAATTATTGGAATAATCAAACCTTAGACACCTGTAGAAATTATTATCCAAACGGAAATTTGAAAAAATTGGAATTATATAAATTAGACACAATTAGTCTTGAATCATCTGGAAAAGCTTTATTGTATTATGAAAGTGGAAAACTACAAATAGAAACTGAAGTAATAAATTATAAACCTAATGGAAAAGCTAAGTATTACAATGAGCAAGGAAAATTAATTGAAATAATAACTTTTGAAAATGGAGTTAAAATTAAATCTACATTAAAATAAAAAACTACACATAACACCGTGTATAATTAATTGCTTGCGGAATTTCCCTGCGGAAATTCACGCGAATTAATTATCTTTCCGCAACGGCGGAAAGTACATCGCACTTTTAACCGCCTAAATCATACACAAACACGTTGTACGTCATTTAAGGAAACCGTTAACTATGAACGAAATTGAATTAATAAAAAGAAAAGGAGAACAACCAACTGCAAAAATATCGAATGCGGAATTAGAGTCTCTAATAGAACGAGAATTTCCGAATAATTTGATTATAATCAAGCAGAAATTGAATAAAATTCAGAGCGATTCTCAAAACGGGAAAAACCGAATTGGAGCTGCAGTTTTAAAATTAGCAAACTCGGAATTAAATAGAATTGAAGATTTGATAAATAAAGCGAATGAAGATTTTAGAGATATAGTTTCAGAAGCGGAATATCCAAGAGCTTCAAAATACGGATTTGACGAACCGAACGAAAAGGAATTAAAAACCGACTATTTAAACGATTGGATTGAATATAAAAATTGGAAAGAAAAAAAATGAACCTACAAAATCGTGAATAATTAATTATTAAATGAATCAAGAACAAGAGAATGCTGAGAATAGAAAAAATGCAGCTTTAAGTTATACAGAGGCAGCAGTTTTCTTTTTTATTCCCATTGGTTTTGCTAAAATTAACAGGTGGGAAAACACTGATTTTAATGAATCAGAGATGGAAAGGTTTAAAAAACATGGATTTGACCGAAAAATTAAACAAGCAGAGGAAATGAGAAAATTAGGAATGATCTTTTATATTTCAGTTTCAATAATATTAGCTTACATTTTAAAATAAAAAAACGAACGCACAACACCGTGCATAATTAATTGCTTAACAAGTTTTTCCTTCGGAAAAACCTCGTGGACTTCAATGGCTTGTAATTGTTTACTATTTATTCGCTAAATTCACGCAAGCAAATCATGCACAAACACGTTACCACACATTAGAACGAACCAATGAAAAAAGGAATTTTACTAACAACAATTGGAATTATAGTTCTCGGAGTTATTTATTTTGGAATTGAAATGTACGGCTTTGCAAAAGGAGTAAAAGAAGATTCTCAAAAACAAATCGGAATCAAAAAAACTAAACTTTCTAAATATGAAAACACTGAATTGTTAATGTTTTACAAAGATTTTGAGAAAGAAATAACGGAAATTATTTGGACTGACGAACCACCAGCTAAACTTTCTGGAGTAATTTTAGTAATTAGCAAAAACAAATATTATGAAATTAATTTAGATTCTATTCCTGAATTGTATAGAATGAATTTGGACAGGAATTGGAAAATGAGCGAAGTCGGGAATAGTAAAATTCAGAATATAAAACTGATTGAAAAATAATATGAATAAAAACGTGTGGCAACACCGTGCATAATTAATTGCTTACAAAGTTTTTCCTTCGGAAAAACCTCGCAAGCTTCAAAAGCTTGTAATTATTATCTATTTATTCGCTAAATTCACGCAAGCAAATCATGCACAAACACGTTGCCATTAATTATGAAAAACAGACTACTGATATTAATATTTGGATTTCTATTTTGTTTTCCAACTTTAAATGCACAAGATAATTTAGAACCAGTTGAAAGCATTTTTGACAACTATGACTTTGAATTTGAATACTATTCGATTGTCAGAAAAATATTAATGAACGGAATGTCTGACTATCCAGAAATTCGTTTTTTAATAATTCCGTCATTTACTGTTGAACAAGTTATTGCAATTGAAAAAGACGAAAAAAACAACGAAAAATACTTTATAGTTTATCATAAAATGAAAAAGAGTATTTGGTACACTGAAAAAAATAAAGAGAAAATTAAAGTAGAGAGAAAAAGAATAGAAATCTCAATGAGCAATGCTCTACTTTTCAAAGAATTATTTAAAAAAGCAGTCAATAACCAAAAATACCCTGAAAATGAAAATATGGGTCTGGACGGAACGAACTATTACTTTTCTGTTGCTGACAGGACTTTAAAAACAGGAACTGTTTGGTCGCCAAATAAAGGAACTAAAATGTATCGACTGAAAGAAATTGGATATTCATTAATTAGTTTAGCGAATGAAACTAAAAAAGGAAAAATAGCAAAACCAAAAAAGGAATTGATAGAAATAATAATTAATTGCTAGTTCTACTCTACTTACGAAAATCCTTGCGGATTTTCTAGTTGGTTTTGTATTTACTAAATTAATCGCTCAATCAACGCAAACAAATCATACACAAACACGTTGGCATTAATTAGGAAAAATGATATATCAAAACAATAGTTATTTTAAAAACGGAGTTAGTCTTTTTGGTATTTCTTTATTGGTTTATAGTCTATTTTCATATATAATTGACCTCTTTTTACTTGACGTTATTATAACCATTATAATCGCTATATTTTTAATCATTCTGTTTAATAAAAAAATGTTTTGCAAAATTAAAATAGAAAATGATGCGTCCTTCATCTTGCATTATCCTTTAAACATTTTTGGTGACAAAAGGGAGTATATTTCTCCATCTGAAATTTCTAGTATTATATTTAATGAATACGATTACAGCAATCCTCCACACTGCATTTTAAATTATAATAATAAAAGACTAAGATTTGACTGTACAAATGATATTGCTAAAAAATCGTTGTATCCTTTTTTCAAAAAAAGAGACATTACTTTTTTGTTTAGCCGTGAAATGACTTTATCGACTAAATATCGAGATGGAAGTAGTTTCAAACTATAAAAACGAGAAGGAACAAAATTTAAAATTAATAAAACAAAGACAAGCACATTAAAGAATGAATTTAATAGTTGGGGATTTAGAATATATAAATAATTAGTACTAATATAGAAGACATTGGACTTGAATAATTTTTAGAAAAAAAATACATTGACCACCGAATAAAAAAACTAATGCCAACACCGTGCATAATTAATTGCTTAACAAGTTTTTCCTTCGGAAAAACCTTGTGGACTTCAAAGGCTTGTAATTATTAACTATTTATTCGCTAAATTCACGCAACAAATCATAAGCACAAACACGTTAGCTTACATTTAAAACAAACATCGAGAATTGAACAATATTAAAACAAAACTTCAAGAAGTATATATTCCATTTTTAATAATTTCGATAGGAACTATTCTTTTTTACAACATTTTTCGTTGGACTTTGGACATCAAACTCGGAATTTTACCCTTGAAAGAAAACTTGCTGAACTTTTGGATTCCTTTCGCACTTCCGTGGATTCCGATACTAATTTGGTTACGTAGAAGAATTCGAATTTTAAATGTTAGAGGTAAAAGAGATAACGGGTATTTTGCATACCAATTTGCTATGGCAGCAGCAATGGCAGTGCCAATAATTATTAGCCAAGACTACATTGAGAAAAGTTCTTTTGACTTAAACGAAATATCTTCAATCTCAAAAGTTAAAGAATTAAAAAATGAAAAATATTTCAAAATAACTTCTTTTGATATTGACCACAACTCAAGTCTTCCTTATGTAACTGCAAGAACATCTGGACGAAATAATGATAACTTGAACTTTTACTTATATCTATCTTGTCCTTTCGAAAACACAAATTCTATTTGGTATGGAGTTGAGTATAAAAAGAATGTAAGCAATCGAATTAATGAACAAAGGAAAAATTCAGAGTACAGAAATTTTATAAACAAATCAGAAAAAAAATTTAAGACTTATAACTTTCAAGACGTAGAATATTTTGAACGACTTGGTTATTCAGACGACAGAGATGGATTTATAGAAGCAATCAAGGAAAAATACACTAATCTAAAAGAAAAGGAACAAATAATACTTGTACCTAAAAAAGATATTTTTAAAGATAGACTTGGCAATTCATTCCCTTGGATTTTCGGTTCTTTTGGAATTGGAGCTTTAATTCTTTTAGCAATGGTACTAATTCCAAAGATTGACGAAAAGGAGTTAAGAGATTTTAAAAAAAATAAACCATTGAAAGAAGATGATTTAAAGGACGTATTAGGTTTACTAAATCCTATGGGAGAAAAAAAAGCCACAGCTATTTTATTACTTCTAAATATTATTGTTTTCCTTGTTATGATTTTTGATGGACTAAATATAGTTTCACCTACACCTAAAGAATTACTTGAAATTGGAGGAAATAGAAGATTTGAGGTTTTAAATGGAGAATATTGGAGGTTATTTTCTTCTATGTTTATTCACGGTGGGCTTTTACATTTATTTATGAACTTAATCGGACTTGGACTTGGTGCCAGTTTATTGGATAAGGTTCTTGGCTCTGTTAAACTAATAGTAGTATATTTAATTTGTGGAATACTTGCAAGTCTTGCGAGTATCTATTGGCACGAAAACACAGTTAGTGTTGGTGCGTCTGGAGCAATATTTGGGCTTTATGGTCTAATTTTGGCTTTTACAGTTTTTAAAATTTATCCAAATTATATGAGAGGAATGACTTGGATGTTATTGGGGCTTTATGCAGGAGTAAGTTTATTATTTGGATTTTTAGGAGGAATTGACAATGCAGCTCATTTTGGCGGACTGATAAGCGGATTTGTAATTGGCGGGATTTTGATCTTAATAGATAAAGAAGAACTGAAAAAAAACGCAAGCTAACACCGTGTATAATTAATTGCTAGTTCTACGCTACTTACGAAAATCCTCGCGGATTTTCTATTCAGTTTGTATTTACTAAATTAGCACAAACACGTTAGCTGTAATTTAAATTAAACTATGAAAATACAATTTTTAAGCATAATTCTTCTTTTAACAATCAATGCTTCTGTTCAAAGCCAAAGTAAATATGAAACTTCTCATAAAACCTTAATACCTGGTACTCGAATTTATCTGAATAAACCTAATAATTTTAAATTATCATCTGATTTTATTGGATTAATAAGTGGTCAAACAGGAATACAGTTCATCGATTTGTTTGGAGGAAATTATAATTCCAACGCGAAGAATTTCACTAGAGAGAACTTTGAAAAAAAAGGAGTGAAAGTATTTGACTTTAAAAAAATCAAAATTAACGGATACCCCGCTAAACTTGCTTTTATTCAAGGGAATAAAAATCAAAAAAGTTTGCAGTTAGTTTTTGGAGACAATGAGTTTTCAGTAATGGCTATGGCTTTTATCCCAAACTCCGAAAAAGAAAAAATTAAAATAATTGAAAATTCTTTTTTAACAATCGAGTATGATAAAAAAAGAAAAGTAGATCCTTTTGAAATTGCATATTTTGAATTAGACGATTCAAAAAACAATTATAAATATTCAAAAACTATTTCAAATATGTTTTTGTATACTAAAAACGGGGTTAAAAAAAATAATTTTATGGGTGAATCTGCATATTTAGTAACTCAGTTACCTACTGAAAAACCGAATATGAACCCAAAATTAATTTTAGAAACAAATCTGAATTCATTAATAAAAAATGGTCTAGTAATAACCAAAAGAACATCGACTAATAGATATGAATTAAATGGATATAAATGTTATGAAGAATTGATTAAAGGAAAATTGAATAATGAAGAAACACAAATAATTATGACTAGTGTTGTCAGAATCAATAAAGCTGTAATCATTGTTGGACTGATAAAAGATAATTTCAAATCAACACTTGAGGAATTCAAAAAACTTACCAATAAGTTAAAAATGAAATAACTACAGCTAACAACGTGTATAATTAATTGCTTGCGGAATTTCTAAAAAGGAAATTCACGCGAATTAATTATCTTTCCGCAACGGCGGAAAGTGAATCGCACTTTTAACCGCAACTAATCATAACACAAACACGTT
>MAAC01013265.1_pt1 | contig 10981 bp, 10 predicted proteins | sample 1115981 | NCBI WGS metagenome assembly MAAC01 (sample SAMN04961126, study PRJNA320927) | seawater metagenome | isolation source: sample BD02T64 sea water enriched with oil for 64 days | place: USA:Gulf of Mexico | collected 2013-07-27 | reverse complement strand
TTGAATCTTCTTCAATCACCAGGATGTCATGTTCCCGGTAGCCGCCGGCGCCCGCTGTGCCCTGCGGCACCCAGAGCATCGGCTCCATCGACACCACCATGCCCGCTTCAAGCACAGTATCGATGTCCTCACGCAATTCCAGCCCGGCTTCGCGCCCATAGTAGTGGGACAAAACGCCAAAGGAGTGGCCATACCCGAAAGAACGGTACTGCAGCAGATCTTCTGCTTCAAAGAAGCGATTGAGTTCTGCACAGATGCCCGAACAGGTCGCGCCGGGTTTGATCAGGCTGATCCCCAGTTCATGCGCCGCGATATTGGCTTCCCATAGTTTCAGCGAAGCCGGATCCGGTTCACCAAGGAACAAGGTGCGTTCAAGGGCGGTGTAATAGGCGGAAATCATCGGAAACGTGTTCAGACTCAGAATGTCGCCACGCTGCAATTTGCGGGTGGTCACCGGATTATGCGCCCCGTCCGTGTTCAGGCCTGACTGAAACCAGACCCAGTTGTCGCGAATCTCACTGTCGGGATGAGACCGGGCGATTTCCGCTTCCATTGCGTCACGCCCCGCCATTGCGACATCGATTTCGCGGATGCCTTCTTTGATCGCCGCGTGAATCGCTGCACCACCAACGTCTGCAATGCGGGCGCCTTCTTCGATCAGGGCGATTTCCTCTGTGGACTTGAGCATTCGCGCCTTCATGGTGTCGCCGGCAATGTCGACCAGCGCATCCACATCAAGAAAGTCACGCAGTGTTGCCTCTGCAACCCGGGTCAGGTGATCGCCCTCAATGCCAACACGGCGTGCCGCGCCGCTCAGCTGGCGTACGGCCCGCCAGTAGTTGTCGCGCTGCCAGTCGGTGTAGATGACGTTGTCGCAAAACGAGCGCCGCCAGGGCTGGGAGCCGTCAATGTTGGCGGAGACTGTGGTGCAGGTATCGGCGGTGACCACGCAGGCATAGGGCCGGCCAAAGGCGCAATACAGAAATCCTGAATAATAGGCGATATTGTGCATGGAGGTCAGGACAACCGCCTGAATATCGCGTGCAGCCATAATCGTGCGCAATCCGGACAGGCGCGATTCGTATTCGCTGTCGGAAAAGGGCAGAGGGGCTTTGCCGCCATCATGACGGGTGAAAAAAGCAGGACGATGTGAAATATCGTGCATGGCGTTACTCCAGGGTGGCAGGCTGCATTTGAGCCTGCGATAGTGTTCCGGCGTGCAGAACCTATCGACCTTTCCCCGGCTCCGGGGGCAGCGACGCCATCGCTGCGGTCAGCACGAAGCTAATGCGCGGCCGCGCCCGCTGTCAAAGAAATTGTGAAATTGCACCGGAGCTTTGCGAATACTTAATGTTTCCAGGTTTCGCTGGTGAAAATGACTTTATGCGGGGTCAGATAAAAATCATGCCCTTGAAGCCCCCCCGGTGGCACTCTAAGACTTAGACAAGAATTCCTCGCTAACCATAGTCCAGACAGTTGAGGCAGGCAGATATGCAAGACCCACACGATACTTATATGAACACCCTCGTACCAATGGTGGTCGAACAGACCAGCCGAGGCGAACGCGCGTATGATATTTTCTCGCGCCTTCTGAAAGAGCGGATTATTTTCCTGAGCGGCCCGGTCCATGACGGGATGTCCACTCTGATTTGCGCCCAGTTGCTATTTCTTGAGGCGGAAAACCCCAATAAAGAAATCTCAATGTATATCAACTCGCCGGGTGGCGTGGTGACATCGGGCCTGTCGATCTATGACACGATGCAATACATCCGTCCGAAGATTTCGACATTGGTGATTGGCCAGGCCGCCTCTATGGGCTCTTTGCTGCTGACCGCAGGGGAGAAGGGCATGCGTTTCTCGCTGCCAAACTCCCGTGTGATGGTGCATCAGCCTTCCGGCGGCTACCAGGGCCAGGCAACGGATATCATGATCCACGCCCAGGAGACCCAGAAGCTGAAGACGCGTCTGAATGAAATCTACGTGCACCACACCGGCAATGATCTTGCCACCGTTGAGGCCGGTCTTGAGCGGGACAATTTCATGGCGCCTGAAGATGCTAAAGACTGGGGGCTGATCGATGAAATCCTCGACAGCCGCGCCGAGATCGAAGGCGACAAAAGCTAAGTAAACGGCCCTGTACCCGTCAGGGGTGCAGGGCGCATTTTGGCGTTGTACACGCCCGGAGACTGCCCTAATCTTCTTCAGACTATTAGGGCACGACATGGTTTCGCAGTTGCGAAACTGGATCAACGGGGCAAGGGCCCCAGGGGAATATGATGGCGAACTCGTCGAACGGTGACAGCAAAAACACCCTGTATTGCTCCTTCTGCGGCAAGAGTCAGCATGAGGTGCGCAAGCTTATTGCAGGTCCGACCGTATTCATCTGTGATGAATGTGTTGAACTCTGTATGGATATCATCCGCGAAGAAACCAAATCTTCAGCGCTGAAATCCTCCGAAGGTGTGCCAACACCGCAGGATATTTGCGACGTACTGGATGATTATGTCATCGGGCAGACTGTGGCCAAACGGGTGCTGTCTGTGGCGGTGCACAACCACTACAAACGTCTGAACCACGCGGACAAATCGGGCAATGATATTGAGTTGGCGAAATCCAACATCATGCTGATCGGCCCCACCGGTTGCGGGAAGACACTGCTGGCGCAGACCCTGGCCCGTATTCTTGACGTGCCGTTCACCATGGCAGACGCCACCACGCTGACCGAAGCCGGTTACGTTGGTGAAGACGTTGAAAACATCATTCTGAAACTGCTTCAGGCCTCAGAGTATAACGTGGAGCGCGCGCAGCGCGGCATCGTTTACATCGATGAAGTTGATAAAATCACCCGCAAATCTGACAACCCGTCGATCACCCGTGACGTGTCGGGCGAAGGGGTGCAGCAAGCGCTTTTGAAAATCATGGAAGGCACCGTTGCCAGTGTGCCGCCCCAGGGCGGTCGTAAGCACCCGCAGCAGGAATTCCTCCAGGTTGATACCACAAATATCCTGTTCATCTGTGGCGGCGCTTTTGCCGGTCTGGAAAAGATCATTGCCCGCCGTGGCAAAGGGTCTGCCATTGGCTTTGGCGCCGATGTCAAAGACAACGAAAGCCGCGGTGTCGGCGAGTTGTTCGGTGAACTGGAGCCGGAAGATCTGCTTAAATTCGGTCTGATCCCGGAATTCGTCGGTCGTCTGCCGGTGATTGCGACGCTGACCGATCTGGATGAGGACGCGCTTGTCACCATTCTGAGCAAGCCGAAGAACGCCCTGGTCAAACAGTACCAGCGTCTGTTTGAGCTGGAAGATGCCGAGCTGACCTTTACGGAAGACGCCCTGTCGGCCATTGCCAAGCGAGCGATTGATCGCAAAACCGGCGCCCGCGGCCTGCGCTCCATTCTGGAAGACATTCTTCTGGACACTATGTTTGAACTTCCCTCGATGAAAAGCGTGAAGGAAGTTGTGGTCAATGAAGAGGCGGTCAATTCTGATACACGACCGCTGATGATCCACGCGGATGTTGAAAAAGAAGAAGCCAACGCCAGCTGATTGCTGCGCGTTGTGCGAAAAAATACCGGTCGGTCCCTACACAGGGCCGGCCTTTTTTATGGTGTAATTTTCTGACTGTGAGCTTCCGGCGCGCGCCAAGGTACTGGACCTTGAGAGCGCAATGGTTCATAGGAAGGAAGATAATTCTCGGAGGCACTGATGGGTATTCTTAACACTGTTCTGCGCGCGCTGACCTGGTGGAACGGCCAGACCCTTGGCACCCAGCTTTACACATGGCGCAAGGGCGAACGTGTTGGCGAAGATGAGCAGGGAAACATCTATTACCAGACCCGTGACAAGGTCCGTCGCTGGGTGATTTATAACGGCGAGATCGAAGCCAGCCGAATCAGCCCCGACTGGCACGGCTGGTTGCATCACACCTTTGACAACGCGCCCGCAACAACGCCATTGCCGCATAAAGAATGGGAAAAACCGCATCAGGAAAACCTGTCCGGCACCGCTCAGGCCTATGCGCCAGCGGGCTCGATCCGGCAGTCTGCGCCGGTTGACCGCAAAGATTACGAGTCCTGGCAGCCGGAATAATCCTGGCTGTTTCAATAGCCGCGGGCGTTTGAAAAGCCCGGTGGCCCGAATGCTCCTGGCAGCCCGCAATAAAAGAGGCACACCCTATGTCTGAAAACACCGCAGAGGTCGTTACCGGCGGGGTCGTGCTTGCGGCAGCCATTGGGTTCTTTCTGTTTGCCGGTGAAATCACCGGGTTTTCCGGCGGCGGCAGCTCCTCCTACCGGCTGTCTGCGTCCTTCCGCTCGGCCGAAGGCGTGTCCGTGGGCACCGATGTGCGGCTTGCCGGGGTGAAAGTGGGCTCTGTTGCCGGTCTTGAACTCAACTCCACAACCTTCCGTGCCGATGCCTGGCTGACCATTGCCGAGGGCATAGAACTGCCGGAAGATACCGCTGCGGTGATCTCGTCTGAAGGTCTGCTGGGCGGCAATTTTGTCGAACTTCTGCCCGGCGGCTCGCCCTTTAATATCGAGCCGGGGGCGGAGATCGAAGACACTCAGGGCGCTGTCAGCCTGATAAACCTGATGCTGAAATTTGCCAGCGGAGGCTCAGAAGAATGATTCGCCGGCTTGCCAGTTCCGCATTAATCTCCTGTGTGCTGGCGACCTCGGTTCTGGCCACCTCAGTTCAGGCGCAGGAAGAAATCACCATTCAGCCGCTGGACGATGACATCGGCACGCTGACACCGGATGACGATTTCGGGACTCTGCAGCCGCTGGACAATGACTTCGGCACCCTGACGCTGGACAATCCCGGCTCTGTGACCGGAGAGGGCACCGGCTTTTTTAATTATGATGATCTGCAGATCTTGCCGCAGGGCATGCAGCGGGCGCTTTCGGATATCAAAACCGAGATCCGCGAGATCGTTGCCGCATCCGATATCGCGGTTTTGCGGGCACTGGACAAAGTGTCCGGCGATGTCACGGATTTTGAACTGGCCGTCGGTGATAGCGTGACGCTGGGGCGGATCAATGTGACGCTTGGCGGCTGCCGTTACCCGGTCGAAACACCGGCTTCCAATGCTTATACCTATCTGGTGATCCGCAATGCGGGCCAGGACGCGCCGGTCTTTTCCGGCTGGATGCTGGCGGCCAGCCCGGCGCTGAACGCGCTGGACCACCCGCGTTATGACGTCTGGGCGTTGCGCTGCAAGATACCTGCTGCGGACTGAACCCGCCCTGCAAGCGTGATATCGGGGTTCTTTTGCAAAGCAGATGCCAGTTGTTTCTGGTAACTCTCGCGCGGGATTTCCGTCGCTCCAAGGCTGGCCAGATGCGTGGTGATGAATTGGGTGTCAAACAGGGAAAATCCCGCCAGCCGCAGCCGGTCGATCAGCCAGGTCAGAGCAATTTTGGAGGCATCAGTCCGGGTGGAGAACATGCTTTCGCCAAAAAACGCGCCGCCCAGTGCAACGCCGTAAACTCCGCCGACCAGGTCGTCCTCCTGCCAGACTTCAACAGAGTGGGCGTATCCCAGCCGGTGGAGTTCCAGGTAGAGATCAAAGATTATATCGTTGATCCAGGTCTCGTCGCGCTCGGCGCAACCGAGCACGACAGCCCGAAAAGCCGTATTGAAACGGACCTGATAGTTGTCGCGCTTTATGCGCCGGCGCAGGGAGCGGGAAATGTGGAAGCTGTCCAGCGGGAAAACGCCGCGATAGGTCGGGTCGACCCAGAAGACCTCGTCTGCATCGCGCCCGTCAGCCATGGGAAAAAGGCCCGACGCATAGGCCGTCAGCAAAAGTTCCGGGGTCAGGTCAGGATCGTTCATATCTTTTCATGCCACGTTTCATGCCAAGACGGGGGCGCAAAGAAAACCGGGGCCCGCAGGCCCCGGCTCAATATTCACATGTTGGCATCAAGCCATTTTTCAAGCCAGTGGATGTTGTAGTTTCCGGTCTGCACATCGTCCTCGGCCAGCAGCGCGTGAAACAGCGGCACGGTGGTATCAACACCATCGACGATCAGCTCTCCCAGGGCGCGCTCGAGCCGTGCCAGCGCTTCCGGACGGTCGCGGCCATGCACGATCAGCTTGCCGATCAGGCTGTCGTAAAACGGCGGGATCGAATAGCCGTTATACAGCGCACTGTCGACGCGCACACCAAGGCCACCTGGGGCGTGATAGGCGGTGATCTTGCCGGGGCAGGGCGAAAAGTTCGGCAGTTTTTCCGCGTTGATCCGGACTTCGATGGCGTGGCCGTTGATTTCCAGCTCGTCCTGGGTGAAGGACAGGTCCTGACCCTCGGCAACGCGGATCTGCTCGCGCACCAGATCGACACCAAAGATGGCTTCTGTCACCGGGTGTTCCACCTGCAGACGGGTGTTCATCTCAATGAAATAGAACTCGCCGTCCTCATAGAGGAACTCAATGGTGCCAGCGCCGAGATAGTTGATGCCAGCACAGGCATCGGCACAGACTTTGCCGATTTGGGCCCGCAGTTCCGGTGTAATCGAGGGGCCGGGAGCTTCCTCAAAGACCTTCTGGTGGCGCCGCTGCAGCGAACAGTCACGCTCGCCCAGATGCACCGCCGTGCCTTTGCCGTCGCCAAAGACCTGGACCTCGATGTGGCGCGGCCTCTGCAGGTATTTCTCGAGATAGACTTCATCATTGCCAAAAACGGATTTGCCTTCGGCACGCGCGGTGCGGAAAGCGGTCTCCAGATCGGCCTCAGTCGGTGCCAGCTTCATGCCGCGCCCACCACCACCGGCAGTGGCTTTGATGATCACCGGGTAGCCGATTTCAGCGGCGATTTTACGGGCTGATTCCAGATCGGGAACACCGCCTTCGGAGCCGGGCACGCAGGGCACACCCAGTTTCCGCATGGTGTCTTTGGCGGTGATCTTGTCGCCCATGATGCGGATATGGGCCGCAGTGGGGCCGATGAACTTCAGGTCGTGGTCTTCGACGATCTGCACAAATTCCGCGTTTTCGGACAGGAACCCATAGCCCGGGTGGATCGCATCCGCGCCGGTGATTTCACAGGCCGAAATGATCGCCGGGAACGACAGGTAGCTTTGCGCCGAGGCGGGCGGGCCAATGCAGACCGCTTCGTCCGCCATGCGCACATGCATCGCGTCACTGTCCGCAGTGGAATGCACTGCAACCGACTTAATGCCCATCTCACGACAGGCGCGGATCACCCGCAGGGCGATTTCACCCCGGTTGGCGATGAGAACTTTTTTGAACATGCCGGGCGCCCTATTCAACAATCATCAGCGGGGCACCGAATTCAACGGTGGTGCCGTCATCAACCAGAACCCGTTTGACGGTGCCGGATTTTGGCGCCGGGATGTGGTTCATGGTTTTCATCGCCTCTACGATTAAAAGCGTTTGACCTTCAGACACCTGATCGCCGACCTTCACAAAATTGGCCGCCCCAGGCTCAGGCGCCAGGTACACGGTGCCAACCATGGGGGAGGGAACCGCGTTTGGATCTGTTGCGGGGTCCGCAACCGCAGCAGGCGCGGCAGCGGCGGTTGCCGCCGCAGCGGCGACCGGCGCAGCAGCGACCGGCGCAGCTGCAACGACGGTCTGAGGCTGCAGGCGGCTTACGCGCACATTCAGACTGTCAGATTCGCCATATTCACGCATGACCTCAAGTTCGGTCAGATCATTGTTGTCGAGCACTGCAGCGAGTGCCTTGATGAATTCTACGTCTGCTTCATTTTTCTTGTTTGCCATGGTGTCCTCAGCCGGTTCCCGCTGCCCGTCTTGGCGGGCTCGTCCCAAATATGAAATCGCTTATACTCTACGTCACCAGGGGAGGAAAGCGCGATCCGCCCGCTCATCCCGCCGTAATCACGCCTATTTTGTCGATATTCTTTCGCTGCACAGCAGCGTTGAGCAGGAAATTGCACCAATTGGTCGATTTTAAAATTTTACCGTTTGATAAAATAAATTCCTGTGCAAGGCTGGGGGCAATCAAAAAGAGACAACAGGGAGCAAGCTATGACCCATAGCCAGCTGACACCAGGAGTCGCCGCCGGCAGGTTGCCGCGGGATTCCTACGCTGATAATTTCAGCGACCTTCACGCGCCACTGACGGCGCATGAGGCTGCAGTCGCGTCCGATCGCTGCTATTTCTGCCATGATGCGCCATGTATGACGGCCTGTCCGACCTCGATCGACATCCCGTTGTTCATCCGGCAGATCTCCACCGGCACAGAAGAATCGGCGGCGAGAACTATTCTGGAGCAGAATATCATGGGCGGCATGTGCGCCCGCGTGTGCCCGACAGAAACGCTGTGCGAAGAAGTTTGCGTGCGCGAAACTGCCGAAGGCAAACCAGTTGAAATCGGCCGGTTGCAGCGCTTTGCCACCGATACGTTGATGGAAAAGGGTGTCCACCCGTTTGTCCGAGCCGGGACGACCGGAAAAAAAGTTGCCGTCGTTGGTGCCGGTCCGGCCGGTCTGTCCTGCGCGCATCGTCTTGCGTTAAAGGGCTATGACGTTGTTGTTTTTGACGGCCGGCCCAAAGCTGGCGGGCTGAACGAATTTGGCATCGCCTCTTACAAATCGGTCGACAGCTTCGCGGAACGCGAAGTGGCCTGGCTGCTTGAAATCGGCGGCATTGAAATCCGCCTGGGTCAGCGGCTCGGGGAAAACCTGGATTTGGACGCTCTCGCTGCGGATTTTGACGCGGTGTTCCTTGGCATGGGGCTGGCAGGGGTGAATTCTCTGCGCGCCGACGGTGAAGACAAGGGCAACGTTACCGATGCCGTTGATTTCATTTCAGATCTGCGCCAGGCGGACGACCTGCTGGCGCTGCCGGTGGGGCGCAATGTGGTTGTTATTGGTGGTGGCATGACGGCGGTGGACGCCGCGGTGCAGTCGAAACTGCTTGGCGCCGACAGCGTCACCATGGTCTATCGCCGTGGCAAAGACCGCATGGGCGCGTCGCTGTTTGAACAGGACCTGGCCAGCTCGAAGGGTGTTCGTATCATCTATAACGCGATGCCGGTTGCGGTGCATGGCAACGGTGCGGTGCAGGAAGTGGAATTCGAGTATACCGTTGATGACGGTGGCAAACTGAGCGGCACCGGCGAGCGGTTTTTCCTTGCGGCAGACCAGCTGTTCAAAGCCATCGGGCAGACCCTGACCGGTGCGCCGGCTGATCTGACCGTTGAACGTGGTAAGATCGTGGTGTCTGAGACCGGACGCAGCTCACGTGCGGGCGTCTGGGCCGGGGGCGACTGCGCCTCGGGCGGGGACGATCTGACGGTGACCGCCGTCGCTGAGGGCCGCGATGCGGCAGAAGACATCCACACCAGCCTGAGTGTGAAGGAGTAAACCCATGGCAAATCTTGCAAGCACATTCGCAGGTATCAAATCCCCCAATCCCTTCTGGCTGGCTTCCGCGCCACCAACAGACAAAGAATACAACGTGCGCCGCGCCTTTGAGGCCGGCTGGGGCGGTGTGGTCTGGAAAACGCTGGGCGAAGAAGGCCCGCCGGTGGTGAACGTCAACGGGCCGCGGTATGGTGCCATCTGGGGCGCCGACCGGCGTCTGCTGGGGCTGAACAATATTGAGCTGATCACCGACCGGCCGCTGGAAGTAAACCTGCGTGAAATTAAAGCGGTGAAGCGGGATTACCCGGACCGCGCCATGATTGTCTCGCTGATGGTGCCCTGTGAAGAAGAGGCGTGGAAAGCCATCCTGCCCCATGTTGAAGAGACTGGCGCTGACGGCATTGAACTGAATTTCGGTTGTCCGCACGGCATGGCTGAACGCGGCATGGGCTCGGCCGTGGGCCAGGTGCCTGAATATATCGAAATGGTGACGCGCTGGTGCAAACAGTACTCGCGCATGCCGGTGATCGTAAAACTGACACCCAATATCACCGACATCCGCCGTCCGGCTGAAGCAGCCAAACGGGGCGGGGCGGATGCGGTCAGTCTGATCAACACCATCAATTCGATTGTCTCAGTGGACCTGGATAATTTTGCACCTCAGCCCACCATCGATGGCAAGGGCACCCACGGCGGCTATTGCGGCCCGGCGGTGAAACCGATTGCGATGAATATGGTGGCCGAAATTGCCCGCAACCCGGAAACGGCAGATCTGCCGATCTCTGGTATTGGTGGCATCACCACCTGGCGCGACGCGGCTGAATTTATTGTTCTGGGCTGTGGCAACGTGCAGGTCTGCACCGCAGCTATGACCTATGGCTTTAAAATTGTTGAGGAAATGAAGTCAGGCCTGAGCCAGTGGATGGATGAAAAGGGGCATGAAAGCATTGACGCTGTTGCGGGCCGCGCTGTTCCCAATGTGACCGACTGGCAGTATCTGAATCTGAACAAAATCAGCAAAGCTGTGATTGATCAGGATGCCTGTATCAGCTGTGGCCGCTGTTTCGCGGCTTGCGAAGATACCAGCCACCAGGCGATTGAAATGTCTGATGACCGGGTGTTCACCGTCAAGGACGACGAATGTGTGGCCTGTAATCTCTGTGTGGTTGTCTGCCCGGTCGAAAATTGCATCACAATGAAAGAACTGGCTCCTGGCGATCTGGACGAGCGCACCGGCGAAAAAGTTGCAGCTGAATATGGCAACTGGACGGCGCATCCGAACAATCCTTCCGCTACCGCAGCGGAATAAACCGTCATACCATAATAAAAACGGCCAGAGTCTCTCTGGCCGTTTTTCGTTTATTAGCTGCCTGGCCGCAGATCCGCGCTTGCATTGACGTCATAAGGCGTGCGCAGGGTCCAGGCCTGACCGGCGACACTTTCTGCCGCACTCTGTGGCGCGTTCTGATCTTTCGGCGCCGCAATTTCAGGCGCGGCGGTTCTTGTTTCAGTCGCCTGCGTAGCCTCATCGGTGCCACGTGCGGCCTCAATTTGGGCGATGCTGGTGCGCAACTCTGATTCCAGTTGCAGCAGCGTAATCTGAAACGTTGGCGGCGGCCCCGTAG
>MAAC01008043.1_pt1 | contig 10985 bp, 9 predicted proteins | sample 1115981 | NCBI WGS metagenome assembly MAAC01 (sample SAMN04961126, study PRJNA320927) | seawater metagenome | isolation source: sample BD02T64 sea water enriched with oil for 64 days | place: USA:Gulf of Mexico | collected 2013-07-27 | reverse complement strand
CAATCTACGTGAGGTGTAAAGTTTGTTTTGTATTTACCTCTAATTAGCATTGCTATTTTAGAAGAAAGACGACCCAATGTTTGTCCGTCCGCATCAACAACTAACCACTCTTTGTTAGCGGTTTCTTTGTTTGCCGATACTGTTTTGTAACTTAATGTGTTCATTACACTATTAGTTTTTGTCAATTAATAAATTATATTTTCCCTTAAAAAAGGTCTGCAAAGGTACAACTAAATATTCAATAGGCAAACAGCGAATAGGTTTATTATAAGGATTGATTTTTAGTGAATTAACAAAGGAAACAGACAGGGTTTTAACTTTTCATTATCTAACAATTAACAAATTTTTAAGACAGTCTATAACCAAATGAGAGTTTACTTTGTAACACTTTTATTAATTGGAGGTCTTTCATTAAGAAAACTTTCTTAATAAAAAACATCAAATCAACCAAAAAGAATGAATAAAACGCTCTCAATTATTCTTGTTTTTTGTATTGCACAATTTGCATACAGCCAAGAAACAACAACAGTTCCTAAAAGAATTTATAACACAAAAAGGGTTGTAAAAGCTCCTGTTTTAGATGGAATACTTACAGATGAAATATGGAACACAGTTGAATGGGCTGGAGGTTTTAAGGAGTTTATGCCAGACGAAGGAAAAGAACCAACTCAAAAGACTAAATTCAAAATCATTTATGACGAGAAAAATTTATATGTAGCCATTCGTTGTTATGATACTGAACCAGATAAAATTGTAAACAGACTGTCTCGTAGAGATGGAAATGATGGAGATTGGGTAGAAATAAATTTAGACAGTTACCACGATTTAAGAACAGGATTTGCTTTTACTGTTACTGCTGCAGGAGTAAAAGGTGAAGAAGCTATTTCTGATAATGGAAATAATTGGGATAGAAGCTGGAATCCGATTTGGTATGTAAAAACAAATATTGATGAAGAAGGTTGGACAGCAGAAATGAAAATTCCATTTACTCAAGTGCGTTTTTCAGATGCTGCAGAACAAGTTTGGGGATTGCAAATGCACCGAAATAACTTTAGAGAGAACGAACGTTCCTTATGGCAAAGAATCCCAAGAGAATTGCCAGGTTGGGTAAGTAATATTGGAGAGTTGCATGGGCTTAAAAATATAAAACCTCAAAAACAAATTGAAATTCAGCCCTATGCAGTTGGGCAAGCGGAAACTTTTAAGGAAGAAATTGGGAACCCTTTTGCTACAGGAAAAAGGAGTTCTGCAAACTTTGGAATTGATGGTAAAATAGGAGTAACAAATAATTTGACATTAGATTTTACAGTCAATCCAGATTTTGGTCAAGTTGAAGCAGATCCATCAGCAATTGCATTAGATGGTTTTCAAATTTTTCAAGAAGAACAAAGACCGTTTTTTGTAGAAAATAAAAATATTTTTGATTATCGAGTAACCAAAGCTGAAGCTGGAGGACCTTTTACTAGAGATAATGTTTTTTATTCTCGTAGAATTGGTAGAAGTCCACAAGCAAGTACAACTGCTAATACAGTTAATTCTGGTGAGTATGTAGATAGACCTGGAAATACCACAATTTTAGGAGCAGCAAAATTTTCTGGAAAAACAAAATCGGGGTTGTCCATCGGAATTTTAGAAGCTGTAACACAAGAAGAGTTCGCTGAAATTGACAATAATGGTACTCGAAGAAAAGAGATCATTGAGCCTTTAACTAATTTTTTCTTAACCAGATTACAAAAAGAATACAACAATAGTAACACCTTGATTGGGGGGATTTTTACTGCAACAAATAGGAATTTAACAGATACAAACATTACCAATATTCACAATGCAGCCTATACAGGTGGAGTCGATTTTAGACATCAATGGAATAATAGAACTTGGTATGTAGAAGGAGATATTGTGGTAAGTAAAGTGTTGGGTAGTGCTGAATCTATTTACAATACGCAGACAAGTTTAAGGCATAATTTTCAAAGAGTAGATGCTTCACATGTAAGTGTAGATCCAACAAAAACATCTTTAACAGGAACTGGAGGTAATATAAAAATAGGGAAATCTGGTGGAGGAACTTTTATGTTTGATACTGGAGTTACTTGGCGTTCACCAGAATTAGAATTGAACGATATGGGATTCCAACGTAATGCAGATGATATTACACACTACAATTGGATGGCTTATAGATCTTTAAAGCCCTTTTCAATTTTTAGAAGATTGCAGGTAAACTACAATCACTATGTGTCTTGGAATTTTGAAGGAAAAAACACCTATGTAGGAATCAATACCAATTCCCATGCAACATTTAAAAACAATTGGAGAACCGGGGTTAACATGCATTATACAACTGTAGATCTTACTGATGCTGCTTTGCGTGGTGGTCCAATGTTGCGTTTACCAAATTCTTTAGATTACAATATGTATGTTAATAGTGATCAAAGTAAAAAAGTGCAATTTAGAGTTAGAGGAGGGCAAACAAAAGGAAAAGACAATGGATTTACTAGAAAATATGCTTCATTTGGAGTGACCTATGTTCCAATTAATTCGTTAAATGTTTCGATCAATGCCGGAGTAAACTCAAATCAGCAAACATTACAATATGTAACAACTGATTCTTATAACGGTAATGCACGCTATATTAATGCTAGCCTAGACCAAGATACCTTTAATATGTCATTGCGTTTAAATTATACGATAAGCCCTAATTTATCAATACAGTATTATGGTTCTCCGTTTATCTCAAGAGGTAGATATACCAATTTTAAATACATCACAAATTCGATGGCAAATAATCTTTCAGATAGATTTCAGTCTTATGCAAATAATCAAATTTCATATGATGGGAATTCTGATAGTTATTTGGTGGATGAAAATATGGATTCGACCACTGATTATACGATTGGAAATCCGAATTTCTCATTCATTCAATTTCAATCTAATTTAGTAGCACGTTGGGAATATATCCCAGGTTCTGAAATATTTTTAGTTTGGTCTAAAGGAATTACAAGCTATGGAGATCCAATGGATGATTTATTGCCAAGTTTAGGTGATAATATTTTTGGACAAACAGCACATAATATTTTCTTATTAAAAGCAACCTATCGATTTATGTTGTAGTTGATCATAGATAGATAGCCTAAGCCGAGTTTTAAAACTCGGCTTTTTTATGAAATTTCATTTTCTCTTTTGTAGTTGGATGTATAAACTCAATTTCTGCAGCATGTAAATGCAAGCGATTTGCTTTTTTTCCATACAAATCATCTCCAATAATTGGAGTGTTTAGTCCTAATTTATGAGAAGCATGTACGCGTAATTGATGCGTTCTACCAGAAATAGGAAATAGATGAACTCTTGTTTTTCCATTATTTCTTTCAACTACTTTCCAGTTTGTAAGTGCAGGTTTTCCATGTTCATAACAAACCAATTGCCTAGGCCTATCATTTAAATCAACGCGCAATGGCAAATCAATAGTTCCGGTATTCTCTTTAATATTTCCATCAAGCAAGGCTTCATATCTTTTTTTAATGGTCTTATTTATAAACTGACTCTGTAGGTTTTTATGAGATTTTTTGTTTTTTGCAATCAATAAAATTCCCGAAGTAGACATGTCTAAACGATGCACAATTATAGGACCTGTTATGTTTGGGTATCTGTGTTTGATTCTTGTATATACAGAATCTTGAATATGAATTCCCGGAACAGATAAAAATTCCGCTGGTTTGTGAATTACGATCATGTCTTCATCTTCAAAGAGGTATTCTAACTCTTTTCCAATCGCAGGGTTTTGCATCATTGGGTTGGTGTCCATTTCTATTCCGGTTAACATATGAGTTAAAATAGGTTTGCATTTTCCTTGGCAAGCCGGATAAAACTGTTGGTGTTTTCTTATTTCTGCATTTGGTGATTGCCCCCACCAAAACTCTGCTAGTGCAATGGGTTTTAAATTGTGTAGAAATGCGTATTGCAGTAATTTTGGAGCAGCACATTCACCAGAGCCTGCTGGCGGTTTTAATGCCGAAGTTTCTAAAAATAGTTGCTGTAAGTCTTTGACTTCTTTTTTAACGTTTAAAAATTGATATTGCTCAAATAAATGCCGTTGCAATGCTGCAGATTTTGTTTTGCGCTCTTCTTTTAACGTTTCAATCTCATTTGTGAAAACAGATAACTTTTCTGTAATAGCATGCAACGTATGTTCCCAGTATCGCGTTACATTGTTGAAGAAATATTTTGCTTCTAAACTTTCTTTTGCTAGTGTCTTTTCAAATGCAGCATAGGCTTCTAGTTTCAATTCAAAATGTGCTTTGTCTCTTCTTAAATCACGTTCGTTTTTTGCTGTTTTTAATCCTTGTTTTTTCTCTTTAATGTCTATGGCTGCTTTTTTCTTTTCAGCTTTAAACTGTGAAAGTAATTCTAAGTATTCTGAATTTTTTTCTAAGTTTCCTAGCTTTAAATTGATTGTGTTTAAGCGTGTTTCTTCTTGTAAGAAATACGAGTTTTTAGTAAGCATGTCATAGACTGGTGGCACAAATTTTTTATGTGAATTTGTTTCCGCTAATTTTCCTGAGACAGCAGAAATGTAGCCAAGTGCTCCTTGTTGGTTTTGAACCACCAAAACGCCAAACATTTTTCCAATAGCTAAGCCTTTTTTATTTGTGTCAATCCCAAAATTATGTTCAAAGTCGGTTTGAGTTTTTAGATAATCTTGTACTTCGTTAACGGCAATCTTACACAGCGGATGAGGCTCATAGTAAAACGGAAATGTAAACGTTGTAGGAGGTTTAATTTCTGTAATCGAAGTAGAAAAGTATTGAAAGTAGTTTTGCAAAAGAATATTTTTTTTGACAAAGATACTAGATATGATAAATAGTTAAACGAATTCGTGTTATTCATTAATAAAATGATGAAAAACACGTGTTTATACCGCTAGCTGATTTACAGATTCTTCGTAGTTTTATTCAAAACTTATTGAAATGGAAGTAGTTGCTCAGCCTAAAACGCATACCATAGCATCAATACAAAGTATTGATGAAGTAATTGCTGTTTTAGAAACGATTATAGAAGGATCTAAATTGAATGATGACCCTTTAGGGTATTTTGCGGCACTCTATAAAAAAGTAACCATAAAAGTTAAAGAGGGAATTGCAAATGAGATCTTTGAAGATGGGCCGCGAATGAAAAGACTAGACATTATTTTTGCTTCAAGATACCTTGACGCCTATGCTGCATATCAAAAAAATGAACCCGTAACCGAGTCTTGGGAAAAAGCCTTTAAGCTGTCTAAAAAATATTGGCCAATTGTATTACAACACCTACTTATTGGAATGAATGCACATATCAATTTAGACTTAGGGGTTGCTGCTGCTGAAGTGATGAAAGGGAAGGATATTCATAAATTAAAAGGCGACTTTGATAAAATCAATGAAATACTTTCTTCATTGGTGCAAGATGTTGAAAAGGACTTGTCAGAAATTTGGCCAACGCTAAAAACAATCTTGAAATGGACTGGTACTATTGATGATTTTTTAATAAACTTTAGTATGGGGCTGGCAAGAGATGGTGCTTGGAATTTTGCAGTAAAACTTTCAGATACCCCTGCCGATAAAGTACCTGCTCTCATTGCATCAAGAGATCAAAGTGTCGCTAAAATTGGAAACCTGATTACGAATCCAGGTTTGATTGTAAGCACACTTTTTAAAGTGATTCGGTTGGGAGAAAAAGGATCCGTGTCTGATAAGATTGAAGATTTAGAGCATTGATAAAAGGAGGATTAACAATAGGTTGTTGGTAATTTTTATGCAGTGTTAATAGTACGAGTTAAATCAAGTTTAAAAACACGTTAATTTCATTTTTTGAGGTAAAAAAATTAGGACTGACCCTAATGTTTTCTGCCTGTAAAGTTACCAGAACATTCTCTTTTCTAAGTTTCTCATACAGTGCTTTTGTAGTGTCAAATGAACCTGTATTGAAATGAACAATTGCTGTTCTTTCTTCCCTGTTTCTTGTGGGTGTTACTAGATGGTATCCCTTTTTTCTAAGTCCCTCAATCAGTAAATCTGTGTTTTCCAACGCTTTTTCAAATATGTTTTTGATGCCAATTTCTAAAAGTAATTCTAGTCCAGCAGACCAGGCATCAAAGAGCGAATACGCTATTGTGCCAGTTTCAAATTTTCTAGAGTCCTTGTGGTATGAAAGTTCATCATAACTAGTTGCAGCAGCAAACATACCTGGTAATACCGGGTCAATCATATTCACTACTCTTTTGCTTACATATAAAAACCCTGTTCCATGTAATCCAAGCAGCCATTTAAATCCGCAGCTGGCCATTACATCAACCTCATCCTTTTCTACATCAATAGGAATCATTCCTGCTCCTTGTGCAGCATCGACAACAAATAGCGCTCCTTTCTTGTGAGCCATTTTCCCAATTGCAGAAAGATTTGGTCTAAAACCACTATTAAACCTCACAGCAGCAATTGCCACAACCCGTGTTTTATGATCAATAATTTTTTCGATGGCTTCAGGGTCAAAACTATGATCCTCATTAATTTTTGCAAATCGAATCTCAACACCCTTTTGCTTAAGTTGCAACCATGGAAAAGTGTTATTCCAATGTTCATGTTCAGGGAGTACAATATTATCCCCTTTTTTTAAGTCCAAGCCTTGTGCAATAATTCCTAGACCAACTCCAGTGCTAGTTACTAACCCATATTCTTCTGGCGAACCACCTAATAGTTTTGAGAGTAATACACGAATATGATTTCTATCAAATCCTTTTTTACCTACAAGATTTAATTCTGTTTTTAAATGTGCCTGAAGCCTATCATGCACCAACGAATTAAGAGGAGATTGAGAAGCACTGTTTAAATAAACAGCTTCTTTTGTTACAGGGAATAGTGATCGTATTTGTTCAATATTCATATCAAAGTATGTTCTTTAAGTTTATTTCAATCCATTAGCATAATCAAACAAAGCTGGCAACCCGCCTGTATGCCAAAAAAGTATGTTCGAATTTTCTTTAATCTTTTTATTTTTCAAGCAATCAAGCATTCCATAAAAGGCTCTTCCTGTGTAGACAGGGTCTAATAAAACGCCCTCCATTAAGGCCAATTCATTTATAGATGAAATTTCATTCTTAGTCAAAACACCATAATCAGCTTCGTTATAATTTCTATTTAAAGGAATGTCAGAAAGGGTATAGTTCCTATCAAGATTTAATAAGGTTTTTCCCTCATTTACAAGATTCAATACAACTTCTGCTAATTCGCCTTTTTCATTTGTGTCCTTATCAATTTTTATTGGGATAAGCTCAAAATCTAACTTATATAATTGCATTCCTAGCATTATTCCTGCTTGAGTTCCGCCAGAACTAGATGCAAAAAAAAGATAATCAATTTTTACATGTTGCGCATCTAATTGAAGTTTCAACTCTTTCATTGCTTCAACATACCCCAAAGTTCCTGTTATGTTTGACCCACCAATTGGTATCACCATTGCTTTTTTTCCTTTTTCAAGTTTTGAGATATAGCTATTGAAATCTATTTCTTTGTTATAATTAGAAGTGAAATGGATTTTTGCCCCCAACAAATGCGACAATAGTAAATTACCTTGGTATCGATCTGGCTCATTTCCTTTTACAATAATATGGCATTCAATGCCTGCAACAGCACAAGCTGCTGCTGTTTGTCTACAATGGTTAGATTGTTGTGCTCCAGCTGTAAATACTACATTACAATTTGTGTCAATGGCTTCTTTAATAAGGTATTCAAGCTTTCTTGTTTTATTTCCACCCGAAGCCAAACCGGTTTGATCATCTCTTTTTATATAAATAGTGTACTCTGAATATGTATTTGATAAGTTCTTTAACTTATGCATTGGAGTTGGAAAAAAACCCAAGTTATATTTGTTAGTAAGTGTGTTTTGCATTTGCCGTTTAGTATCTGTGTAAATGTTTAAAGATAACAATTGTTTTATGTTTTGATATGTCTTTTTTATTTCCTTCTCACAATTCTTGCTCTTATACCTAAATATCTAGTTCTTAATATATTTTATTAATATTTAGATAGTTATTTTCTCAACTTTGAATTGTAATCAAAAACAAAATATTCGATTGAGTAGCGACAATTAGTTCTATTGATTATAGCATATGGGTGGAATCTGAAAAGCCTGTTTTAAATAGAGTAGGACAATAATTAAATATATAATGGAACAAACAGAACAAATATTAGGACAAACTATTACTCTTGTTGATCAGGCAACGTATAAAATTAAAGAAGTAGATTCAAATTCCTATTTAGCCAGTAAACCAGGAAAAATTATTCAAGGTGGATATGACTTCAATAATGCATCTGAGTACGTTGCATTTTTACCAAACCCTAAGTTTCCAGATAGTTGGTATCTTAGATTATCTGATAATACCGGTAATGTTGCCAATATCCCAAAACAAGGTTTTGGTCTTACAAGTGCACGGTATACGTTGTTTAGATTAGATCCAGTTTTAGATGGATACAAATTGTATTTTAACCAAAATTTAAATATTGCTTGGAACGAACCATATACAGGACTAGTTGGAACGAGCCCTAATCAAAAGACCAATGTTGTCTTTGCATTTGAAAAGGTTAAATTAGCATAGAATAGCACGTGTTATTGAGTACAGGGGTGGTTAGTGGATATATCTTAGAGAATTTAAAAGAAGGGTGTTCCCTTTTTATATCTCCATTAACCTTTCTTGGAATCAAACCAAGCCAATACAATATCTTGCTATGAAATATGGCTATAGATTAATAATATTAAAACCACCCATTTTGGCGAAATTGGACCGCAGTGGTGCAGAGCCAAAATATTTTGAGTGTTTTAAAATGTATTACCGAAAGATTCATAGCCTTTTTCTGAGGTCTATTTAAAACTAAATTTTTAATGCACCCAAAATGAGGTAATTAATTATGCTCGGTGTTGGCTAACGTTTTTTATTTCCAAATTAGTTGTTACCAATGTTTTAATTTCTCCATTAAAACATGGGAATCTTATTTCAACTTCTAACATTTTAATTATTAAAAGGAATACTGCAGAAAGAATAAAAGGATGAATTTGGCCAGAAGACAACAATAATAAAATGAAGCAATTTCTAATTTATTATTGTTATTCTACACTCGGATAAACGTCATCCGCATAAATATATTGGTGGTACCCTTGCCCTAAATGGTCACCAACTATATTGTAATAGCAGTAGTCTCCACCGCCAAACGGGGCTATAATGAGGTCTTCAGAAATAACTTTAGTTGTCAGTGTCCAGCCTATGGGTAATACAACATTCAATGTTGGTTCTCCATTTTCAGTGGCATGCATAATGTAAAAATTACCATTGTTATCTGCCAGTTCATAAATAGTGCTACCCGATTTATAAAGTACGAGTTGACATTTTTGGATCGTTTTTATGACCAGATAACCTTCTTCGGGTTCCAAATAATCAGTTTCACTCGGAACATAAGCTGCACCATATACCTTTGCCAATTCTAGCCATGTGTAACCCTGGTAGTCAATAATTGTATAACAATCTAAACAGTCTGCAGAAACATCAGGAGACCTGTACAAATAAGTGCTATCAAATAGTAGCAATCGATCAATGTTTTTTTGCCATGGATATTTTGGTTTGAAAGCATCCCATTCTTCTGTAGTAATTGGGTTATCTCCACCACTTACTACAACTCCCATGTCTTTCATGTTTATTAATTCTTTTGCCAGACCAATTTCAGACCAATCAATAGTCGCCGGTATTTCAGATTGCTGCGTCGAATATGAGATTTCTACAGGACCAATATCGGTGCAAGATGCAGAAACTGCAATAAGCACTGCTGACACAGTCAAGGTTAATAGTGTACGTTTCATTATTTTGGGTTAAGGTTTCCTCTAAGATAAGAAAATTAGATGAAAGTCGTTTTGTGAGAAAGAAGTACTTTTTTGAACTAAAAAGTACACCCAAAATGCAATAATAACGACTCAGGTCTCAGCCGAAATGCTTATTGTTAATATACTATTTGAACTAAAACCCAGTTAGAAAACTTAAACGCCATGCATGATTTGTTGAGCATTTTAAAATTTCAAAACAACCTTATTTTAAAAATCAATACCTCGCTAAAAGAGGAAATCTCAGAATTTAAAGAGCAACAAGTTATGTATCCAACAAGAAGAAGAGGTTCAAAAGCTTAATGCTAGTCTATCTCCTAATTTTATGTAGTTGTTTTCTATTAACTCAAATGTGATGCGCCAATCGTGTGGTTACCAACTAGCGGTGGGAGAAAATAATAAATCTGTTGGGGTGTCTACATCATATAAATATTGAAACCCTCTAGATTCTTTTTTGCAAAAAGGTGCTATAAGTTCAACCATGTGCATATAGCTTTCTAGCGTTAGCACACAAAAAAAAGTTTCATTGTCTTTGGTCAATATGCCTTCATCAGAGTTAAACAGGCCAAAAATTAAATTACAATTTCTGGGTGTTATAAAATCAACTTCAGACAAGTCAAGTCTTTTCTTTTTATCAATGATAACCTCTTTAATTAAGTCTCTAAATAGAATCGCTTCGGCTTTGTTAAAGTTGTACAACCGAACCACATTTTCTTCATGCTCATTTACGTTTTCGATATAATCTAGTTCCATTTTCTTTGTTGTTAATGTGCTTCTAACCAATTTTGTCCAATTCCCATTTCTACATCCAACGGAACTGTCATTTTATAGGCATTTTCCATTTCTTCTTTGATAATTGGTTTGATAATTTCCAATTCGTCTTTATGAGCGTCAAAAACCAATTCATCATGCACCTGTAATAGCATTTTAGATTTGAATTGTTCTTTTTCAAAACGTTTGTGAATGTTAATCATAGCTAGTTTTATAATGTCTGCAGCGCTTCCTTGTATGGGTGCATTTACAGCATTACGTTCTGCAGCACCACGAACAATGGCGTTTTGAGAATTGATGTCTTTTAAATACCTACGTCTTTT
>MAAC01015778.1_pt1 | contig 10987 bp, 9 predicted proteins | sample 1115981 | NCBI WGS metagenome assembly MAAC01 (sample SAMN04961126, study PRJNA320927) | seawater metagenome | isolation source: sample BD02T64 sea water enriched with oil for 64 days | place: USA:Gulf of Mexico | collected 2013-07-27 | reverse complement strand
TGAAAATGCGCCATGTGCGACTGGGCAAGGATGTGCGTATTGCCGATGCTGTGGGTTTCAAAGCGGGTGAACGGATTGTTGTGGAGGAGGCCGTTGCCGGCGATATTATTGGGTTACACAACCACGGTACGATTCAAATCGGTGATACCTTTACTGGTGGTGAGTCGCTGAAGTTTACAGGGATACCACATTTCGCACCGGAATTATTTAGGCGGATTCGTTTACGTGACCCGCTGAAAATGAAGCAATTACAGAAAGGTCTCCAGCAGCTTTCAGAAGAGGGTAGTACGCAAGTATTTTTCCCCCTCAATAACAATGACATTATTGTCGGCGCGGTAGGGCAGCTGCAGTTTGAGGTAGTGGCCTATCGACTCAAGGATGAATATGGGGTTGAAGCAGTCTACGAACCTATTAATGTCTACACCGCGCGGTGGGTTGAGTCTGATGACCACAAGAAAGTGGAAGAACTTAAACGCAAGGTGCCCGATGGTGTTGCTGTGGATGGCGGTGGCCACCTGACCTACCTTGCATCTACCCGGGTCAACCTATCGCTCACTGAGGAGCGATACCCAGAGATTGAATTTAGGTCTACCAAGGAGCTTTAATTACTCCAGCCAAAAAATTGTGATGGGGTAGTGCCTTTTGGGCGCCCCATTGCTACCTAATACATGACCTCAGCTCAACTTAAGTTAACTATACTTTTTGTATAGATCACTATGAGTTCATGCCTTGTTACATCCTAGATTGACACACTTGGCCCTGCACGTTACCGATATCGATGCATGTATCGATTTTTACCAATACTATTGTCACATGGAAATTAGCCATGAACGATGCACTGGTCATCAGCGTATTGTCTGGATGGCAGAACCTGAGAGAGAAAAAGAGTTTGTCTTTGTATTAATGAATGGCGGAAGTAATCTTAACTTGTCCAAGGATGATTACCGGCATTTTGGTTTTGCCGTGGCAAGTAGAGTTTTAGTGGATGACATAGCACATCGTGCCAAGATGCGAGGTGATCTGGTTTGGCCTCCCCGTGATGAACCTTATCCGGTAGGATATTATTGCGGCCTTAGAGACCCGAATGGTAATTATGTAGAGTTCAGCTACGGCCAGCCCCTTGGGCCGGGAGCCCCAGAATAACCATTGCCCGATAAGGATGGTTGTAATAGTCTGGTTGGCATTCCAATACTGGAAAAATCAACGTGTCATGTAATAGGTGTCGTGTAATTTAACAGCAACAAAGATTAACTGTAACAAAGAGTAATCCTGAATTAGTTTTCTTGGGTAATTCAATGATTATCCTGAATGCGAAAGCTACCAGAGAACAATAATAATCTGTGAGGAAATGGCCGTGGATAACCGTCGAAGCAGGGTAGTAATTAATAGTAAGTTTCAGTATCAGTATTCCCTGCTGACGGTATCCCTCACTGTACTACTGGTTAATTTGTTCGTCATTATCAACGCCGTGCTGCCTGATTCAGCGGGGTTTCCGCTTACTACCAAGCAGACATTGTTACTGGCCATTGTTGAAGTGATATTAATTGCTGGTGTTTGGTGGGGTAGCTTACTAGCAAGTCATAAAGTTGCAGGCCCAGTCTATGTGATTGTCAGGCAGATGGAAAAACTTGCAGATGGTGATATGACAGCCAGGGTCAGATTGCGGAAAAAGGATATTTTTCAGGATGAAGCGGTCATGATCAATAACTGTATTGAAGTGCTTCATGAGCGGTTACATGAAGTGCGAAAAATTGCCACAGAGATCGAGCAGCTTGCTGACCAAGACAGTGAGAAACGAACGGTATTATTTGCTCAGTTAAACCAGGAGCTTTCTTCGTTCAATACGGAGTAAGGAGCACATACTCATTGAACTGGCTTGAACGAATAGTGATGCCATGAATTTTTTACTGACATTATTTTTTACCTTTATTTTTGTGGTGCTCATTTTCTTGGTCTTTATCCGGGTGGGAACACCCGTTTACCATCTAGATAAACAAAACCTGATCACGCTACTGACATTAGTCGTGGAAGGCCGGGCCACAGAAAATGACTGGCAGGTATTTCTGGGGATGCCGATCAGACATAATGAGCAACTTGAGGAAATTCGTCGGCGTTGTTATGACATTAGTGAGCACGAATATATCGGTGGCTCGGGTTATTTGTTAACGGAAACAGGCATTGAAGAAGTGAACAAGCTACTGACAGAGTTGATTGGAGAGAAAGAATGAGCAAGGAATATTCACCAATGGCGAGAGGGCTCCTCGTTGCCGCAGCATTTGTGGTTGTGGTTGCAGGCATCAAAGCCGCAGAAACGTTACTTGTGCCTTTTTTGCTTTCGGTCTTTATTGCGTTGATTTTTTCACCATTGTTGGCTTGGTTGAGAAAAAAGAAAGTACCTAGTGGATTGGCCATTTGCCTGATTATCAGCTTGGTGGTGTTGGTGGGTTGGCTGATTGGCATTTTAGTGGGATCTTCTATCAATGATTTTCGTCAGAATTTGCCAGAATATCAGACCCGGCTACAGGAAATGAGTGGGGGCTTACTGCATTGGTTAAGCGATCGCGGCATGACCTTTAATATGGAACAGATGAAGCAAAGCTTTGACCCCAGCGCTGTTATGCAATTGGCGGGCAATACCTTGGCATCCTTTGGTAACGTGATGACCAATGCCTTTTTGATTTTGTTGACGGTGGTTTTTATTCTGGCAGAAGAAATGGGGTTTAGTGAAAAACTTCAATCCGCTAGACATCATGCTGGAACCCCCAACGAGGGACTGTCTCGGTTTGCAGAGAGTGTGCACAGCTACTTGGGTATTAAATCCCTTCTAAGCCTGTTGACCGGTGTTTTGGTGGTTATTTGGTTATGGATACTGGGTGTGGATTACCCTGTGATGTGGGGGCTGATCGCTTTTTTGCTTAATTTTATCCCCACCGTTGGATCCATTATTGCTGCGGTGCCTACAATTTTATTAGCACTTATTCAGTTAGGCCCTTTATCTGCCGGGTTTGTCGCCCTAGGTTATCTGGTGGTTAATATTGCTGTGGGGAGTCTGTTGGAACCCCGGTTGATGGGCAAGGGTCTGAACTTATCACCATTGGTTGTCTTTTTATCTTTAGTTTTCTGGGGGTGGGTTTTAGGTCCAGTGGGCATGTTGCTCTCAATACCACTGACGATTATGGTAAAAATTGCACTGGAAAATGATGAAGATACCCGTTGGATAGGTGTGATGTTAGGTGCGGGGGCGCGTTCTAGATCTTCAGCAGCGCCCTCTGATTGATAGGGCTTAGGTTGTAGGTATTGATATGTCGAATAAAAGTATCAATCTGACAGAGCAGTTGTATGCCTACCTTCTTAATGTATCGCTTCGTGAGTCGGATATTCTAAAGGCACTCCGAAAAGAGACGTCAAACCTCCCCACAGCGAATATGCAAATTGCACCTGAGCAGGGGCAGTTTATGGCACTTCTGGTCCAGTTGATTGGTGCTAGAAAGACCATCGAAGTGGGGGTCTACACCGGTTACAGTGCTTTAGCTGTGGCAATGGCCTTGCCCGACAATGGGCAAATTATTGCCTGTGATATCAGTGAGGAATATACCTCCATTGCACGTCGTTATTGGTTAGAGGCAGGCGTGTCACAGAAAATTGATTTGCGATTGGCTCCGGCGACAAAAACCTTAAAGAGCCTGATAGGTGAGGGGCTATCCTCTACCTTCGATTTTGCTTTTATTGATGCAGATAAAGAAAGTTACAGTGATTATTTTGAGCTTTGTTTTGATTTGCTACGTCCGGGTGGATTAATAGCAATCGATAATGTGCTGTGGGATGGTGCTGTGATTGACCACCAAAAGCAGGATGTGGATACCTGTGCTATCCGTACATTTAATCAACAGTTATTGTCTGACGGTCGTGTAGATATCAGCTTGGTTCCCATTGCTGATGGGTTAACGTTAGCAAGAAAAAAATAAGCCAAGTCATACTATGAAGAGCAACTCACACTAAGTTGCTGGCTCCAGGCTGGCGGATGTTTTGCGTATTCTTCGCACTCGGGATGTTCATCAAACGGCGACTGTACAAGCAACAGTATTCGGTCAATTTCACGGTAATCATTTTTATCCTCTGCCTTGCGTATGGCTATTTCGGCCATGTAATTACGCAACACGTACTTGGGGTTGGTTTGTCGCATGGTCTCTTGGCGATCTACGGGACTCCGTTGTTCAAGAGCTAGGCGTTGGCGGTAACGCGCGATCCAGTCGTCACAGGCTGTCCTATCGAGGAATAGATCCCTCAGCTCGACGTGTGAAGTGCTTTGGTCAGGGGCATTTTCATCAAAATAGCAAAGTCTTCGAAAGAAGATGGTGTAGTCCACTTGATTTTGGGCCAAGCTGTCGAGTAAGTCCTCAATGAGGGTTTCATCGTCCGACTGTTGTTGCTCTAGTCCCAGCTTGCATCGTTGAAGTTTAAGCAAGGTTGAAAGTAGTAGTGGTTCATATTCCTCCAGCACCCCGGTTAATTGCTCCACAGATATCAGGCTGGTGAGAGCATTTGCAAGTGCATTGCAGTTCCATAATCCGATAACGGGTTGGCGACTAAAGGCATAGCGTCCACTGGTATCGGAGTGGTTACAGATATAACCAGGATTGTAAGCATCGAGAAAGCCGAAGGGGCCATAGTCCATTGTTTCCCCAATAATGGACATGTTGTCGGTGTTCATCACCCCGTGGGCGAAACCAATGGCTTGCCACTGGGCAATGAGTTTGGCAGTGCTGTGGACTGTGTGCCGAAACATCTCAAGATAACGGTTCTCCTTATCGATGAGCTCGGGCAGGTGCTGTTCAAGCACATGATCTGCCAGTCGTTTGACAGCATTTGGTTCGTTGTGGTGATGAAAATATTCAAAGGAGCCAAAGCGTACATGACTGCGTGACAGGCGAATTAACATTGTCGCCGTTTCTTGGGTTTCCCGGTAAACGGGCTCATCGCTGGTCGTAATACTGAGTGCTCGGGTGCTTGGAATACCCAGCCCGTGCATGGCCTCGCTACATAGATATTCTCGAATAGTGGAGCGCAATACAGCACGGCCATCACCAAAGCGTGAATAAGGGGTTTTACCGGCACCTTTCAGGTGAATATCCCATTTACCTTCGGGTCCTTTTATCTCACCCAACAACAGCCCTCTACCATCCCCCAATTGTGGCGAGTAGCCGCCAAACTGATGGCCGCTATAAACCATCGCTAGCGGGTCACTACCCGGCATACGCTGATTGCCACTACACCACTGTAAAAACCAGTCTTGCAAAAGATCGGGTGGTTCCAGCCCCAGTAATTTTGCCGCCTCAGGGTTGACGTTGGTCAATGATGGGTTGGGCAGACCCGATGGCTGAACCCGAGTAAAAAAATGCTCGCCAAGTTGGGAAAAGCTGTTGTCGAAAATAAGTCTATTCAAGGTGTTTTTCAGTCATTTCGTGTGGGTACAGTTAAGTCTGCTGGAAAGTGAGCCTACTGGAAAGTGCCGTAAATCTTAGACCTGAAATTACTGTAGCAGTTGTGAGTAAAAGTAACACGGTGTTCTGGAATGGAATCGTTGGCTTTCCATTGTGGTACACCCTCGATTACCATGATGGCTCTGATACAGAAGCATGTCTGTGTTGCCGTGTATGAAAAAGGTGGAGAAAAAATTGAATGCCAATGTACGAATTGCACTGATCATCTTGGTGTTGATTGCTGTCTGGTTTGCCAGTGGTGTTATTAATGGTGGGGCTGATGACGCTGAAAAAAACAGCTCCCCCATTGCTACAGAGTTAACAAAAGTCCGTGTTGGTTGGGTTGAGGCGGAGGACTATTCCCGCCAAGTCGTCTCACGAGGTCGAACCATGGCTAATCGCCACGTGACGCTTCGGGCAGAAGTGAGCGGTAAGGTCATCGCTGTCCCCGTTGATAAAGGGATGCCAGTTGATGAGGGAGACACCATTTGTGAGCTGGCAAAAGAGGATCGTGAGCAGCGTGTGGTAGAAGCCAAGGCCGAGGTGGCCAGGGCCGAGATTGAGTACCGTGGTGCGCTGAAGCTCAAACAAAAAGGTTATCAGTCAGATGTCGCTATTGCTCAGTCCAAAGCCCGGCTTGAGAGTGCCAAGGCAGACCTGACTCTCAAGCAATTAAATTTAATTAACACCAAAATTGTTGCCTCCTTTTCAGGGTTTATTGATAGTCGGCCGGTGGAAATTGGCGATTATATGGATCGAAACAATATCTGTGCTGAATTGGTAGAAATGAACCCACTCAAGGTGGTTTCTCGTCTGTCGGAGCGAGAAGTTGTTCAAGTATCTGTGGGCAGTACTGCCAAGGTTCATTTGGCAACGGGAGAGGATGTGACAGGTGAAGTGGTGTATTTGAGCCACTTGGCTGACCGGCAGACCAGAACCTATGAGATGGAAGTTATTCTGTCTAATACCGATTACCGCTTACGAGCTGGTGTCGCCAGCCAGGTACTAGTGCCTGCAGACCAACTGCGGGCTCATCGTGTGCCTGCCTCCCTCCTTTCTTTAGGGGATTCCGGGGAGATTGGCTTAAAAGTGGTGAATGATGAACGTCGCGTTCAGTTTATTCAGGTGAACCTAGTGGGTGACGATGGTGAAGGTGTCTGGGTGACAGGTTTACCACAGCGAATTCAATTGATTACTGTGGGGCAGGAGTATGTGACCGCCGGTGAGCAAGTTATTGCTGAACTGGATGAAACCAATGCCTTGGGTCATCAGGCGCTATGAAGTTTCTTGAAAATGCCATAGGCCACTCCAGAGCCACCATTTCTATTCTGCTGTTTGTGCTTTTTGCCGGTATTGGTGCCCGATCGTTTATCAATGTGGATTTGAATCCTGAAGTTTCTGTACCGGTAGTTATCGTCATGGTCAACCACCAGGGGATTTCTCCAGAGGATGCCAGTCGTCTGTTGCTCAAACCGATGGAGACAGAATTAAAATCTCTGGATGGTATTGATGAACTTAATGCCCATGCCCTTGAAGGGCTCGCCTATGTGGTCGTGGAATTTGAGGTCAGTGTAAATGTTGATGTGGCTCTGGCTGATGTGCGGGAAGCTGTGAACAGGGCAAAAAGTGAATTCCCTGATGATACGGATGAACCGGTTGTCAGAGAGGCTGCTGCCGCGCCGGAACCCACTGTCGTTCTTACCTTTTCTGGGGATCAACTGACGGAGCGTGAATTATTTATCATTGTTAAGCAGTTGCGCCAGGAGATTGAATCGCTACCAGATATTTTAGAGGCCAATCTTGCCGGAGATAGAGAAGAAGTGGTTGAAGTGTTGCTGGAGCCATCACAATTAGAGCACTACAACATAACGGCAAGTGAATTTTTACAAACAGTTGCGGCCAATAATTTACTGGTCCCCAGCGGTGAATATGATACGGCCAAAGGGCGTTTTGGTGTCAAGGTGCCGGGTTTAATTGAAGACCGGCATGATGTGCTCAGTCTTCCAATAAAGTCTAATAGTGACGGTGTTGTGACGCTGGCTGATGTGGCCACTATCCGTCGTACGTTTAAGGACCCATCTACCTTTAGTCATGTGAATGGTCGCAGGGCGATGGCTATTGAGGTGTATAAGCGCAGCAAGGCAAATGCGATTAACTCAGTGGTTGCGGTTAGGGCAGTGGTTGATCAGGCTAAAGAACATATACCCCAAGGAGTGCAGATTGATTACATCTTTGATGTGTCTGATTTTGCCTTACAAATGGTTAATGAACTCCAAGGCAATATTCTCAGCGCGATTGTATTGGTGATGGTGGTCGTTGTAGCAGCTCTGGGAGTGCGCTCTGCCTTACTGGTCGGTCTTGGTATCCCATTCTCCTTGCTGGGTGCCACCATCATTGCTTATGTTCTGGGTTATAGCTTTAATTTTATGGTGATCTTTGGGTTGCTGTTGGCTTTGGGAATGTTGATTGATGGCGCGATCGTCATTGTTGAATACGCAGACCAGCAGTACGTCAGGGGTTTGTCTCTTAAAGAGGCTTATATCTCAGCGGTACGCCGTATGTTTATGCCTGTGGTTGCCTCCACCGCAACGACTCTGGCGGTATTCCTACCGTTAATTCTATGGCCGGGGGTGGTGGGTGAATTTATGTCCTACCTGCCTATCACCGTTTTTGCCGTATTGAGCTGGTCATTATTGTATGCACTGTTTTTTGTGCCGGTACTTGGTGTGTTAGTGGGTAAGTCCCGGAATAAAAAAGAGAGTAGTGATATACAAGCTGGCACTAATAAATTACCCCAGAAAGACCCCCTCGCGGTATTGGGGGCGTTGGGTCGGTGGTATGGCAACTTTATTGGAAAGGCGCTAGCGAGGCCGGTATTGACTGTCGGCATGGTAACGATACTGCTCGTGAGTATTTTTATGCTCTACGGGGCCTTCGGGCGAGGGGTGTCGTTTTTTGTCGACACTGAAAGTCGCTATGGCATCGTCTCAGTTCGAGCCCAAGGAAACCTCACTATTGAAGAGCAGTCGCGTTTGTCTTCAGAAGTGGAAGCGAGGTTGATGAAGGTCCCCAATGTAAATGCGGTATATGCAGCAAGCCGGGGAAATGGCATCGGTGCTAATCTGGAAAAGGCCAAAGACCAGATCAGTAATATTCTGGTTGAGTTGAACAAGGCCACAGAGCGAAGTAAAAGTAGTTTTGACATTTTTTCTGATATTCGTCAGGCAACGTCGGATATGACGGGCATTATTGTCTCCGCTGAGCCGGTGCAGGGAGGCCCTCCCGTGGGCAAAGATATTCAGATACAACTCTCTTCAAATAATCGTGAAAAAATGCGGCAGGAAGTCAGGCGTATCCGTCACTTTATTGAAAATGATGTGGAAGGCCTTCTGGATATTGAAGATACGCTGCCATTGCCAGGGATCGAGTGGGAAATAGTGGTAGATCGCGCCGAAGCAGCGATGCTTGGTGTTGATACACGGCAAGTAGGTAACATGGTCCAGCTTGTTACCAACGGGATCAAGATTGGCGAGTTCCGCCCGGATGATGCGGAGGATGAGGTGGAGATTCGGGTCAGATACCCCGCTGCTGAGCGTGGAATTTTTGCTTTGGATGAGCTGCGCGTTACCACGCCGGGTGGTGCCGTTCCTGTCAGTTCATTCGTCACTCGCCATGCCCAGCCCAAAGTAGACAGTATTCAGCGTATAGACCGAAAGGAAGTTGTTTTAATCAAGGCGAATACGGAAGATAACGTGCTGCCAGATGACAAGGTAAAGGAGATTATGGCCTGGTTGGCATCAGCGAATATTGATCCTGCTGTCGATGTGGTCTTTCGCGGTGCCAACGAGGAACAGAAAGATTCCATTGCCTTTTTAGGAATTGCCTTTGGGATGGCGTTGTTCCTGATGTTGATTTTGATGGTAATACAGTTCAATAGCTTTTATCAGGCATTCCTGATCCTTTCCTCCGTTATTATGTCCACAGCGGGGGTGCTGTTGGGCCTGCTTTTGATGCAGCAGCCTCTCAGTGTGTTGATGTCAGGTATTGGTATTGTCGCGTTGGCCGGCATTGTGGTGAATAACAATATTGTGCTGATCGATACCTATAATCATTTGAAGCGGGAAGACGTGGATATTACATCGCTAGAAGCCGCTCGGCGTGCGGCAATGATGCGGTTACGTCCAGTGTTATTAACAACGATTACCACCGCCGTTGGCTTGATGCCATTGGCCTGTAATATCAGTCTGGATTTCACTCATCGGCTCATAGAGGTAGGTGGTGAATTGGCTTCTTGGTGGCAGCAACTGGCGGCGGCTATTGTGAATGGGCTGCTTTTCTCTACGATATTGACCCTGTTAGTGACCCCCGCCATGCTGGTTATGCCCGATTACCTTCGTCAACGCTGGAATCACTACTTTGGCAAGTCTGATATTCAGGCTGTTAGCTAGGGGGTGATTGGGGGCATGAAAAAACTATTCTCTATTATCTTCTATGCTTGGCTCACGGCCTCACTGGGTTGCGCCTTGATTTACAGTGCTATGTTTTACAGTACCACGAGTTTTGGTGGTGCGAATTTCGATAAATCTTGGTTGGGGGTGCTATTGGCAGCGTTGGCTCCATTGGTTAATAGGTTTTGGCTCTATGATGATGGATCGTCAACGAGTGACAAGGTAAGGCTGCCCAAGGTGTCGTTGTTAGTGATGCTAGGGGTAGCTTGGGTTTTGCTCACTGTTTCGGAGCGGGGCTGGCCTTTGTGGCTGGTTCTGGGAATACTTGGCGGGTTCTTACTCAATACCTATTGGGCCGCAGTGGGTGATGACAAGGGAAGCACTGACTAAATGCCTACTTGGAACTTCAGATTTTACTGGTGTTGTGATGAAGTCATCCATTTTTTACAGCAACATGCGGCAGAACGGCTTGGCTAACGTAAGGTTGTGAACAAGTTCTGATATGCTACGGAATAGGATATTTATACTTTTTAGTGATTTTAAGGAAGCTCCATGAATAACAAGTTTATCGATAGGTCAAATTATATCCGTGTGCCAGCATCTGGGCTAAAACTGGGTATGTTTGTCGCTGAGCTCGATAGACCTTGGTTGGAAACACCATTTCTTATGCAAGGCTTTACTATCAGGAGTCTTTCGGAGATACGTAAACTACGGGAATACTGTGACTATGTTTTCGTGGATAAGCAAGGTCGCCTCTGGGGGGACAAAAAAGATCCGTTTAGAACAGGGTTTGGTATGCCCAAGCGTAATATTGATGGCTCAGGCGATACCGGTTTACAGAAACGTGTTCGTAAACCCGATGATACGGCTTCAGCGGTAGAGACGATGTATAGCCGGACTGAACATCAAATACAATGTGGAACAGAAGAAGAGCATCCCGCCGCATGGGAAGCCTATAAAGCTGCTCATCATACGGTATCCGGAATACTTGAGGATGCAAGGCTTGGTAATGCCTTGGATACCCAGGGGGCGATGAAGGTGGCCACCCGTTGTGTTGAA
>MAAC01008041.1_pt1 | contig 10994 bp, 8 predicted proteins | sample 1115981 | NCBI WGS metagenome assembly MAAC01 (sample SAMN04961126, study PRJNA320927) | seawater metagenome | isolation source: sample BD02T64 sea water enriched with oil for 64 days | place: USA:Gulf of Mexico | collected 2013-07-27 | reverse complement strand
CCCTATATAATTTGCCACTATTGACTGATCCAGATTTCAATTATACCCGACGGAATGATTGGTGTTTCTACAAGTTTAACTTCAAGCCCAAGAGTGCTCTCGCTAACTTCCTTAACAAGCTCATCAACGACCCAGCGACTAGTCTCGGGCCCGAAGCGCACTTCTGAATACCCAATAGCATTAATCGTCCGCTCTCCTCCACGATCAAAGGATGGCACATCCCATCCAAGGTCATGTAACTCGGTGCCCAGTTCAACAATTTGAGGTCTATTGAACCCGGCGAACTGGATGAATATTTTGTAAGCTGGGCGGACCGCATCTAACGTCGGTACGGTAGCCTTCGATGTATCCACCACCCAGTCCGCCACCGTGCCTCGACCGTCGATATGCACATACTCCGTGCTCACACCGATGCCACCAGTGAAAACACCGAGGGTGCGATAGTCTCTTAAGGCTTGAGCCCAACTTGAAGGTGTACCCTGTTTGAAGCGGAAATCGATTGCATTAAACAAGAGATGGCGTGAGTTATGTGTATCTGATACAACATCATTATAATCAGGCGTGCGATAAGTAGAAATAATTTCCGGGACCTCTCCCAAATCTTGTGCCAAGCGGTCCAGCCCGTTCGCCGCCGGGACAATGTTGCTCCAAGCGAAGCGAGGAGGATAGGCATTTTTTATAAGTGCTGCTGATCCCAGCTCTTTTTGACTTTTTCCGAGAACTAATAGGTCATCCGGATCAAGTCGTTTCACACCGTTTTCCTGCATGAAGACCTTGAAGTCTGCCCTATATCTCTGATCAATTTCGGGCAGAGATGCGTCAGATATTTCTTGAATGCTGAAAGAGCTTTCTAGAGCATCGAGTGTGCCCCTTTGCCTTTCTACCGTTGATTCCAAAGAAGCAATGTTATCAACGCTTAAATAGTAGCTCTTTAAGATACTGGTTACCGGAAAACCAACGAGCAGAATAAAATAAACTACTAATACCCAAAAAAACTTGTCGGAAAAAATCGGGCGGAACAAGCGTCGACGCATTGATTTTCTTAACGTCTTAATCGCCTTGTGGAACGTGTTGGTCTCATTGAGACGAGTCAATAAGTCTGTGTTGCCCCGAGGTTCTACGGTACTTTTCATTATATCACGGCCGACTTCGTAGCCACGTTGGATTAAAATTTCCTTTTCAAAATCTGAAAAGAAATCAAGATCGGTGCGGATACGAGCTGCGAGGATTTGGATATCCCGCGGAAGCACAGAGTTTCCTTCATCTTCAATTTTTTTCGTGATATTAAGATGAATTATTGCATCGTTGGTGTCTGTAAGAATCGCTCTACGTGCACTCTCTGTTACCCGGTTCATCAAAATGTCCGTGGTGCGTACAGTGCGCGAGATCAGGTCAGAGAAATTTGAATCGTCGTCGTGAGAAAAGGGCGCGCTAGCATCGGACACAACAAACATATACTGATCTAAAGCACTTTTAGTATTAGCATACATCATCTTGGCAACGTCTAGCCCGAGATTGTCATATACTCCGCCATCGGTCAGAAATACTTCACGGCTCATTAAAGGTTTAAGTTCGCCATTTACCGAATCGCGGGTGATTTTGACTGGTGGGAAAAGAGGTGGAAAGGCTGAAGATGCTGCAATAGCCTTGCTCACAGGTATATTACCGGTTTCGTTCAACGACCCCTTCGGATCACGCACATCGCTGATCAAGCCATTATGAGTAAAGGCGCAAGCCGTTCCAGAAGAGAAACTTGTTGTTAACATATAAAGCTGAGGAAAATTATTATTGCCCCCACGTAATTGTCGTAAGTTCGCATTGCCTACTAGAGCTCGGTATTCCGCTTCAAGAGTTTGAGAACGGCCAAAATAGCGCTCAATTGGCACAAAACGAGCTAATGGGAACAGCCAAGACAGGATCGTCAATGGAATTCCAGCAAGGTAACGATTGACCACTCGGGTGCGGATGTCACGGGATCCGAATTGACACAATTCATCAGTGACGGCAGCGAATTCCTTATCTGATCCTGTGTAGCGTTCCCAATTAAGTAGCGCATGTGCGGTCAGAATACTGCCACCTGAAACAGAGTAGATTTGGGTAATGTTCTTGTGTAATCCGAGCTCGCGCAGAGCTTTAAAAACGCCTAGATGGTAAAACGTAGCTCGCAATCCACCGCCAGAAAAGCACAATACTACTTTTTTTGAACTAAAATTACCGTCAATTATTTCGTCTGCCATCCAATTCAGTTCCGCTGTAAGACCTATATCAGAAGTTATTTCCTATACTCACTGATTTAATTGTACTTGTACAACAGAACCTTGGAAAGGAGAACCTAAGACCAAGCACTGGACCTGTCGCGCTTTAGTGCCGCTCCCTGTGCTCGTACCCAGATCATCCGCCACTTACTTACGTGTAAGCCCGCTGGTCAGTGCGATACGCACCGCATCTTGCCGGAATTCGTCCGTCCGTTTCAGTCCCATAGTCAGTCTCCTTTGCTGCAATAAATGCTATCAAAGGAGCGGCATCAAACCGCGACAGGTCCAGGCAGTGTATTCTCCTTGGGAAGGCCCGTGGCTCGCTTGGAGGAGGGGCAGAAAATTGTTATCCCCAAGGCTCCGACGCATGTTGTTGTTACCCCCGCTGAAGTCAGGAAAGACCCTGATGATTTGCGGAGCTTCCTTGACAAGGTTTCGCTTGGCCTCAAAGTTCGGGTTCCAGATGCCTCCTTAAATGGTTGATGCTTTGCTTGTTACGGTTTTCCGCACTCAGCTTACATTCCTTGAATGCTGGATGGTTTCTGAAATGACGACAAGGGATAGAATGTGAAGTTAAATCAGGGTGTTCAGAACAAGTTTTGCAGTGTACTGATAACCTCATGGAGTTCACTGTTGGGCGTATCAGACCCATTTGATCTGCACTATACATAGGTTTTGTCATGCTACGCGATTTCACAATTAAGAACTTCAAGAGCTACAGAAATGCGACACTGCCTTTGGCGTCTTTAACGGTGATGATTGGCGCAAATGCATCCGGAAAAAGTAACGCAATCGAAGGTTTGCGCTTTGCATCGTGGCTCGCACAGGGCCAAAAACTCTCTTCGATCCAATATAGCGTGAATAGTGGAGACCAAATCGTACGTGGTACTACTAAAAGCCTTCCTTGGAATAATGAAGTCGAATTTGGATTTTCGTGCCGTGTTTCGGGTTCTTCTCAATCATCTTGGGACATCTCTATAGAAGGGAGAGATGATGGCCTACATATTGTAAAAGAAACTCTGGAAACCTCTTATGAGTCAGTTCCATACTACGACTTAGATCAACCTTCTGTTGGCCGAGGTACGGATGTCGGTGTGGCGTACAACAACTTTGCTAGAGGGGGAAAGAAGCCGCACGTGACTTGCATTGATCAGATGGCAATCTTTTCGCAACTAACTAGCCCCGCGACTTTTGGGGCAAACCACAAAAAATCTAGAACCAAAATTCCACGTGCAACGCGCCAACTTGAGACATCACTTTCCAATATTCTCGTTCTAGACCCCAACCCGCAACTAATGAGAGATTACGCTTTTCCGTCTGATGATAAGTTGCGAGGCGATGGCTCTAATTTGTCAGCAGTGTTGTACAGCTTATGCGGCAAACCGGCGCCCGGTGCGGAAATCAAAAATAGCATTGAGGGCAATGCCGCATCTACTCTATTAAACCTAATCCAAAGCCTTCCTGAACAGAACATTGAGGATATAAAATTCATACATGAGCCCCGCGGTGGGGTTATGGTTTCTCTTGTTGAGAGCTTCGGACAGAAACAGAGAGAATTTGACGCATCCTTGCTATCCGACGGCACCTTAAGAGTTCTATCTGTCGCAGCCGCACTCTTGTCATCTCCAGAGGGCACCATGGTGGTCATAGAGGAAATTGACAATGGGGTTCATCCCAGTAGAGCCAAGCACCTTTTGCAAAGCATTAGAAGTATAGCAGAAACACGTAACTTAAGTGTATTGATGTCCACTCACAATCCTGCCCTCTTGGACGCTCTTCCCGATGAAAGCATTAAAGATGTCGTTTTTTGCTACAGAAGCTTAGTTGATGGTAGCAGCCAAATTATGCGTTTGTCAGACAGTGTTTCCTTCCCCGAAATGATTGCTCAGGACACATTGGGAGGTCTATTAACCTCTGGTGTTCTGGATCGGTACGCAAAACACAAGTCAACTCCACATCACAAAAAGACGGTGGCCCTTGAATGGTTAAAAAGTGTGGAGTGAACCACGATGGGTAACATTGTCCTGATCGACACATCCGTATATTTGAATGTTCTTGATGTTCCGGGCTGGAATCAGGATCGAACTGACATTTTGGGAGAGTTCAAAAGCCGAATTGAAAATGACGACGTTTTTCTATTGCCCATGGCTACTATATGGGAAACCGGCGGCCACATTGCAGATTTATCTACTGGTGGACGGCGAAGGGAATTTGCCGAAAAGTTTTTAGTACAAATGCAGCAAGCATTAGAAGGACAGGCACCATTTAGGCCGACACACTTCCCTGACAAAAATGAGTTTTTGTCCTGGCTTGTTCAGTTTCCAGATTATGCAATGAGAAATAAAAGTGATGAAAAGCCAAATGAAGGGGTTAGCTTGGCTGACATGTCAATGGTTATGGAGTGGGAAAAAATGTGTGCGCGTCATTCGATGAGTGTAGTTGAGATATGGTCGCTTGACACTGATCTCTCAGGATACAAGCAAGAACCATAGTTGTCGGGAATTGTTGCGGATGCAACTCTGAGCTCGGGTTTTTTCTCTAACCAAATCATTGCCGGCATATTTAGTGGCGAAACTTTGGCCGAAGGGCGTACAGAACCTATTATTCTGAAAGAAATTTTATGCATCTCTTTATGATTAGCGTAAAATGCACCGCCACAAGTGTTTCACATGAAGGCATTTAGTTGCTGCGTATTGGGATTTGAGGCAACCAACTCCTGTCCACCCGTTCTCTGACTAAGCGAGCTTCTAAGCTAGGATCCTTAGGTTCTATGCTTTCGTGGTAGATGTAAGTGGTGTCTTTCCAAAACTCAGAGACCGCATGAACGAACTCTCGCATGTGTTTGATAGTCACGTCCATGGTATTGACAGCTGGGGGACCCGAACTGAGCATGCCAAATCCCGGAGGAAGAGATGGAACTGTTCTCCAAAGGTCCGGGAAACGCTGTGACAATTCGATTGCTGACTTCCCATCTCCATGTCGGCAAGCGTTGCCAAGATGGTGAAGCTTGTCCAAAAGTTGGAAACTTGGAAAGCTCTCAAACTTTATCCCACGTAGCCTGTAGAATAGCTTTTTGAGTTTCTTCCAATCAGATTTTTTCACATTATCCTCTATACCCTCGCCAGGGCGGAGATCTCTTGCACAACCGATCAAATAGGCTCTCAACTGCCGCTCCCAAATTGACTGCACAGACAATGCGAATGCCATCTGGGTTTCTTGGAGCACAGCTTCCGTATCTGCCTTAACAAAAGGGGCAAACGGTTCGTCGCTTCGCCCTAACTCGTCTATGCGCCTATTTAGAACTTCCAATGCGGGTAAAATCACGTCACGGAGATACGCCTCAATGGTTATACTGTGTTTGCCAGCATAAACATCCGCAATACAATTTTCCCACTGAAATGGCGTCATCTCTCAAGCCTCAATCGTATCTTTTGGTATGTCTCAGCGACATCATAATCTGTGACCGTGAATGCTTCGGTGTTGGGAGATACTTGCTCAATTACGATCCTTCCCGCGATCACCCTAGCAATCCCCCCGTCGCCACACAAAATCAACCCTGAGCCTTTTCTGATGAATAGCAGCATAGCAAGAGAATTGTCAGGACGGCATGAAAGCCGCCAGTCGCAGTGATTTCGCTCATTGCTCCTGATCAACCAACCAGCGCAAGTTTGAATAATGGCAGCTGTTCGGTTGTCTTTCTCGTTCAAATCATCAACCAATCCAGTGCTTAGGCACTAAGGCTTCATCCCCTCTCCACTCTTCAACAATAGCCTGCTCGAACTTTTTGTCGTCCAGATGCGCGTGGTCCAATACTATGAGTTGAAAGCCTTCGCCAATCTCGTCACTAACCGCCAACATTAGCTCGAATAGGTTTCTTACAGCTTCTCGGTCTTCATCGACTAACGTATCGATCCGACCTTCATTGTCCGTTTCAGGCGGGTAGTGGGCTTGGGTCGGTTGATCAAAGAAAAGGAAACCAGGCACGGGTCTATCAGTACGACGGAACCAATGATGCAATGCTAGGAGAGTGATTACGTGATAGCCCACCCAATTTTCGCCACTCCCCATTCTATTAAGTTGGACAGGCCCTGTCACAGTATCAGCGATTACGGTAAGTTTCTTGATATCCAATCGGATACTTCCGCCCGTATGTTCAAGCTCCAAGTCCGATGCATATTCAGTCATTTTTTCGGAGATAAGGTTCAACATGGACTGAATTCTGTCAGCGGTGTCTTCGCTGTTTACTCTCTCGGCAAGTGCTTTGACGATTTGTTCAGCGGCCTCGATAGATTTCACCAAATCGTTGGCTTCTTCAGAATGGACAGTTTGTTCGATGAACGCGCCAATTCTGCCAATGATCCGAGCCCGATCCAATGCTAGGTCTTGGAGTGCCTTCGCCCGTTCATCATCGACATACGCTCGTTGAAGTGATTTTTGCGTTTCCATCATCTGGTCTTCAATTTCACTGCGCTTCTTAGTCAGCAAGCTCAAGCGTTCTTGGAGATGTGGGCTTTCATTGACGACTGTCTCCAGTTGCGTATCGAGCGTTTTCAACGAACTTAGAAGTGCTTCGGTGCTAACTGATGGTTGTTCTAGACTGTGATTGCAAAGCGGGCAGGTATCATCAGCCTCACTTTTGCCAGAGTAAAGTTCCAAAGATGCTAGCCTTACTCGCTGCTCTGAAGCCTCCTTCGTGAACGCAGATTGTTCCGAAAAGAACAGGCGGGTAGCTCGCAGGTCATTCTGTAAGTCAGATAAACGGCCACGCAAAGTATGTAGTTGGTTCTGAAGTTGGGTAATTATGATTGAACTGTCGTCAAGTTGCGGTGGCGATACAAAATCGCTTTTTGTGACCCGCTCAAGTTCGTAGAGCGCCGCCTGAGGGGTCGAAGGCTCAAAGGACTCGTCAATGAGAGCAACACGTTTGCCATCCAAAATATACCGCCTTGTTTTCTCTAGTGCACGAGTAGTGCTAGCGGCCAAGGAATCGCGCTTTGCTATTAGCCCTTTGAGTTCAACTTGGGCGAGATCAAGTTCTCGCTGCCGCAAGAAGTGTTCCTGGTCAATAGCCCCCAAAAAATACGGCAACGTATCTTTGATCGCTTGTGGAATAAACGGTTCTCCTTGGCGATGAAATAGACGTTCTCTACTGGCAATCTCGTCCTGCTTTTGGAAGCATAGGAACAAAGCATGGCTTATATTTGCTCTGAGTGGGCGCCTTGTCCCAGAGATAGGACGGTGTTCATTCTCAGAAATACCAGCGAACCGGGTGATGAGCTTTTCAAGTTCATTGACCGGGATGACGCTTCTTAGTTCTGTGTAGATTGGCGGCTTTTCAAATACGCCTCTACGAATATAGACGTCAGGGTCAGTTGACCTATTTCGAGGTGGATTGCGACGGGCGATAAAGAGGACGTCATCGCCCTTTTCCAATTCGAGTGCGAACCAAGAAACAACTTCGCGGATGACACCATCGGCAACGTAGCATTCCCCTCTCCCTAGGCAGTAATCCACGATGTCTATGATTGAAGATTTCCCGGTCATTGATCGACCAGTGATGATATTCATTCCACTTGAGTTGAAATTAATTACTCGGCACTCACCGTCATGTGAATAAATGCTCAGCGACTTAATGACAAAACTCAAACTCTCACTCCCAAAGATGCCAAAATCGTTTGTGCCTCACCAGCCGCAGCAAACCACTTTCCTATCATTCTCATTGATTTCACGGTATCGCGCACATCAGCAGTCGTTCTTTCCAGAGAGGCCTCTGTAAAAGACGCTTTCTTCTTTCCGATGGAAAGCCCACCGAGTTCAGAAAACACAAGTGAGTCCCGCAAGGCTGCATAAATGATTGCCTCTTTGACATACGGAACAAGACTCCTAGCTCTATCGCTGTATCCGACCAGCGCCTCGGGAGTTCGTTCTATCCATGAGTAGAGGCCAGTTCGAGTCGTAGCGGGCATTTGTTCACGAGTTTCCGGGTACAAGCCAATGGCAAGTGCACAGAAAGCCAAAGGAAATTCCGCTGAGGTTCCTTTGGCCTTTGTATATGATTTGACAAATTCATACGTCAGAGAACCACAAAATGCTGGATTGAAGTTGTGCGCTTCTTCTCTGGGGCGAAGTTGCCAAGACGGAAGCATCATGAATCCTGCTCAATGGATTCGGTGAGCATTTTTCGGAATTCTGGGTGCCAACCTATCGAAGTTGTATCGGCCAGCATTTGATAAGAACCGCGAGAAAGCCACATCTCATCCCGACCTCTAAGGGGGCGAACGACTCTGTTCGCCCAACGTAAAAGCTCCCTTCCTTTGATGCGTTTTTCTTGTTCGGCTTGGCCCTCCACGTCTTCACACAGTGCAGTGAACTCATGCTCCCAGTCTTCGGTCAGGCTGCGATCATATCGCTCGACCTCTCTGTCCAGAAGTAGATTCTCTCTAGCCCATCGTGATCTCTGAGCAAATGCTCGGAAATAGTCGCGGAGAGCTATCTTGGCCGTTTGTTCAGAAGCTCCGACAAGGTTCAGTTGCTTTATTAGTAATAAGTCATCCGATGGAAGCGCTGTAACCGGATCCATTGCATCGATTGTCTCATCAAGCGGCAACCCATCCATCTTAAGACTATTGGAAATTTCGAAAACTTTGTCTTCGATAGTGGTTAATGGAATGGAGTTATGTGCAGGATCACTTAGAGCGATTATAGTCCTGCTAAACCACCAGCCCTCAAGATGAGCGAGTAACGAAGCGCGCTTGTTCATTGGTGCTGCAAAACGCAAAAAGTCGCCAAGTTCATCCTCGACATCAATGATACTTGGCGCGTTATCAAACACCCAAATACGTGATATTAGTAACATTTTTTGAGAAGATGTCATTTCCAAGAATTGTTCACGTGTTTTCTTGGTGTTTTGGTTTCGCGATGTTATCGCAACCTCTGTTAGTTGGGCGGTTGCATTTATATCGTCTCGATTATCAGCGGTCCGAAGGCATTCAATTGCAGATCCTGCGGCTGCTGTTGAAGTAGTAAGTAGAACAAATCTGATGTCTGATGCTCCCACTGGATCATCAACTATTCTATCCATCCAGATCTGTAGCGTTTTCCACACATCCACACTGGAATCCGACAAATCCCCTGGAGTTCCGTGGTGCTTCGTTTGGATCAAATCGACAGGCTCGCCTGCTCTATCGAAAGCGACGTCGTCGAACCGCTCAATGGAAACCGACAATCCTGCAGTATTGCGCCCTTCTTCCAGACTACGAAGCAAAGCGTATCGACATTGGTACAAATACCCCAACATCGGGCCAGCAGCAGAATACTTATCAGACAACGTTTTCTCCAAATCAACGTGCAGCAAAAATATGCCTTAACATCAATCACACACACAATTTCCTCAGTATGACCAGATTTTGGAATAGGACAAGACAGTACTCCTAGTTGTATTCCCATTATCACTCTCTCGGGAAATGAAAGTTGTCCTGTTATGCCGGGGCGCCCGCTTCTGGGGAGCCGCGCTGCTGCGTTTAGCATGGTGGAGAACGACAGGTTCCGGCATCCCGTTGGTGTAGGGCCAGTCGGAGGATTTGAGAGTGAACGCTAGCACCAAGTCCAGTCCTGGAGGTGCTAGCGCACGGCTGCTCATTGAAGGGGAATTTCAAAAAAACTTATGAATCTTGTACTTTTCGGGAATATAATACAGGTTCATTTGCCCCGCTAGGGAGACCTTCAATTCGTTTCCCTAAGTTGCTCATTCGAAGGCCATCGTATGCCTTGCAATGTTTGAACTGAACACAGAAAAAGAAGGAGACTCCTCCATAGAGGATGATCCAGCCAAAGAATACCGGGATGAATTGGATGCCCGTGAAATTTGCACAGATATCACTAAGGTCCCAAAGCGCCCAAATGAGATTGAAAAACCAAAATAAAATAAACGCGTTAACAACATAATTGTTAATTTTGCTTACGCTGTACGGAGGCGCGTCTTCCAGCTTGTGGATTGGATAGACCTGGTAAAGGTTTTGCCCCAAGCTCTCACCCAGAAGGTCCACATGTCGCTCCCAGATATCCTGCCAAAACTTGGCGCCTTTGATCAATAGAGACCAAAGGCAAGCTATTATTAGAGCTAGAGTCGAAACGAATAAGATTGCCGCCGGCGAAGACGATGTTGGCGCAGTACTGGACGTCAATTTGAAAAAACCTACAGTAATCGTAGTTTTTCCACCTGTTTGAAGAAACATTACGATACCAATCAAAGCGGCCTGCATCGCCCAGATGTAGGTCGTCCTCTTCCAATACAGTTCGATCTCAACCTCTCGGATCCGATGGGCGGTTTCATACGCCTCTCTAGTCTCTTTTTTGGAGGTTTCATCGATGCCAACTTCTTTGAAGTATTTCTGCCTAAAATCTTTTGAAAACATTAGAATTATCTCGGCACAGCTTTTAAACACACTCATTTATTTCTGTCGGACGTAATCCGTCACCACACGGCTCAGATGTCATAACACTTGGGGAGGAAATCGTCGAGAATAGGACACACGGATCTCAAGCATTGCAGACCTCCTTTGATAGACTGTGTCGTAAAGCTCAGGTATGATGTTTAGTGTTCTCCCTAGAGGTATTCTCTCGCACACCGTGTTAAAACCACTCCCCCTCCGTCCCGCACCAAACTACAAGGAAACGATCCCGTCATTTCTGTCTCGGATTGCGGCGATGAACAGGGTATGCTCAACTGACTTCGCGGTG
>MAAC01019381.1_pt1 | contig 11002 bp, 11 predicted proteins | sample 1115981 | NCBI WGS metagenome assembly MAAC01 (sample SAMN04961126, study PRJNA320927) | seawater metagenome | isolation source: sample BD02T64 sea water enriched with oil for 64 days | place: USA:Gulf of Mexico | collected 2013-07-27 | reverse complement strand
TTACAGCGACACAGCAGGACGCCGTCGTTTGGAGCAGGCGGCCGCAGGCTGCGTGGCATAACGTGTCCGCGTTGGGCTCAGGCAGCCGCTCACCCTGAACCCCCGCTGTGTGGTCGACGTGGACCTTGATCCACCTAAGTTTTGGTCGTTTCATGTTGGCGTTGAAGGCGTTTGGATTTTGGCAAAAACAACCCCGCCGCAAATATGATCGCCGACGACATTGCGAGACCTGCGAACTGGAGATCAAATCCAAGCCCCGTGCGTTGCAGGAACGCAATCAGTGGTACTGCTGACGACCCAACACCAAGCGACAGAACATATTCCACCGATACAGCGCGAGAACGTATGCCCGCATCGAGATAATGCCCGATCAACCAAGTCGTTATCGGTATGGCTGCGAAGATCAGGGTGACTGCGAGCAGAGCCAGAGCAAGCGCGGCCCACCCTGTTGCCTGAGTAAGGGCGAGCAATAGAAATGTTTCTCCAGCGAGCAGGCTGAGAAAAACCGGGCGAGCACCGATCCGATCCAAAAGCTCACCGACGGGTAATTGAGCAAAGGCGGCAACCGCGAATACAAGCCCTGCTGATACCCCAACCCAAGCCAAATCAGCATTTTCATTCACGAGTCTTTCAGCGAGAAATTTGGGCAGAGAGATTGTCACCATGTTGAACACCATTCCGCCAAAAAGTGCCGCAACACAGATCACCAGAAACACACTCCATTGAACGCGCCTGTTATGCTTTGTAACGACACACTTGTTGTTCACCGAGCTCGATGCTGCAAGACGGCGATTTTTTCTGTTTCGAAGGATGAGCACGCAACCGATGACAACTGATGCGACACCAGGCAATGCAAAAGCGGTTTGCCAGCTAAAGAACTGCGCAAGTATACCAGTCATGATCGCTGCTCCGGCCAGCCCCATGTTGCCAAAAACGCCATTGATCGCCAGCGCCCGACCAGAACGCAACCCGATTTGCGTCACATGGGCCAGTCCCACTGGATGGTAAATGGCAGCGAACAGGCCGAGCGATGCAAGCCCAAACGTCATCGACTTCGGCCCGGTCGCCAGAGAAATCCAGATGCTCGAAGCGCCGCACCCGATAAAAAATACCGCAATGAGAGTGAGCCTGTCGATCCGGTCCCCAAACCAACCAGCCGGTAGGGTTCCAAGAGCAAACATGACGTAGAGTGGCGTTCCGAACAACAGCACATCGGCAAAGCTCATGCCCCAGGCAGGAGCAATGGCCAGCGCTGCTGTTGGAAAAATCAACAGGAAGAAGTGATCAAAAAAATGAGCCACGTTGATGAATTGAAGGGCTTCGTTGCGTGACATCTGTATCTCTCCGGATTGTTTCTCGTAGTTGATATACCGCAGCTCTTGCCTTACTGTCTGTCGACATAATGACAAATTATACGCCTGAAATGCCAGAAAGTGACACGCTGGGGGTTGTTGGGTTCGCTTCGACCTACGATGCCGGCACCCTTATCGCATCCCATTCGCACACGGCGCACCAGATAGTGCACGCGATATCGGGCACAATGCAGGTAACAGTGCAAAACAGGGTGTGGTTCGTACCTCCGGCGCGCGCCTTGTGGATACCCGCCAAAACAATGCATGCCATACAATGTGTCGGACCTGTCGAAATGCGGACGGCTTACTTGAGCAAAGCCTATCCTTCAGCGCATCCGGATGTTCTCGTGGTCTCAGTTTCTTCACTGATGCGCGAAGTTCTTGTCCGTTTGGCCGAACGTGATGGCAATGCCCTGAAACTGCTTTTGGCCGATGTCCTGCTTCTTGAAATCAGGCAAAGCATACGGGAACCGTTCAGCCTTCCCATCCCCAGTGATCCACGCATCGCAAGGCTCGCACTCCATTTGCAAAATACACCGGCAGACCGGACACCGCTCAATGTATGGGCAAAACGTTTGGGGTTTTCAGAGAGAAACCTTATTCGTCGAATCCGCACCCAAACCGGAATGACATTCAGAGAGCTCAGGCGCCTGACACGGATCATGATTGCGCTTGATAAGCTTTCGGCAGGACAATCCGTTACAACAACAGCGTTCGACGTAGGCTTTGAGACGCCAAGCGCCTTCATCCATGCGTTTAAGTCTCTAACCGGGAAAACGCCGCGACAGTTCATGTCCGGGAATTGAAAGTTCAATCTCTATTACGCTTGTACAATTTGCGGTGGCGACAATGGGCTTACACCTGCCCTTCACCGCAGTGGGCACCACCGGCAGCAATGGGCCGTTCGTGACAGGAATGGGAGCCGTTTGCTGCGCCAGGCACATTTCGGCGCGAAGGGCGGATTGCATGTGCAATTGGGCCGCCTCTGCTCCGAGGCCGAGCTCCCGACAGGATCACAGGATATCTGTAATGTCGTTGATCGGGCGAGGATTTAGCAAGACGTATAAGCACTGAATGGTGGGCATTTTCTTTCGTGCAAATTAAATCTTGATCTGACTGCATACCTTTGACACACACCCTTTGACATCCATCTGAGGGCGGCCGGGCTGGTCGCCTTTTCCATTTGACCAACTCGTTGGAACGCGCTCATGACCATCACCCATCTTGTCACCCATTCTGGCGGCTTCCATGCGGACGAACTGTTGTCCTCTGCCGTGCTCACGCGCCTGTTCCCTCAGGCGGAGCTGCTGCGCAGTCGGGATCGGCAATGGGTCACGCCGGCGGCCCATAAGATCATTTTTGATGTCGGGGGGGCCTGTGACGGCGAGGCGCAGATCTTTGACCACCACCAACGTCCTGGCCCGCTGCGAGAGGATGGCCAGCCATTCAGCTCCTTCGGTCTGATATGGGCGCATTACGGGCGGGCGTATCTGGCAGCGATGGACGTGCCTGCGAATGACGTCGAGGCCATCCACAGCAAGTTTGACACCAAATTTGTACTGCCGATTGACCTGCTGGACAACGGCGCAATGGATCCGTCTGTCGCCGGGCCACTGTCAATACTGACCCTGCCCGCGCTTTTGGGAAGCTTGAAGCCGGTATTTGACGACGCGTCACCAACGGCTGACGACGATGCATTCTTTGCAGCTTTGCCCATTGCGCGGAGTATTGTCGAAGCCCACATCCACAATCTCGCGGCGAAAGCCCGGGCGCAGGGCATCGTGATCGAAGCAATCGCCAAAGCTGACACATCGGCCATACTCGAGCTTCCCATGGGCATGCCCTACCGCTCTGTGCTCGATCAGGCGGAGGCCGACCACATGCTGTTCGTGATCCATCCGCGCGGCGATGACTGGACACTTAACGGCATCAAGCTGTCAAATGATACCTTCGAGCAACGCGCCGATCTGCCCGCCGCCTGGGCCGGCCTGACGGATACCGCACTCGAAGATGTGAGCGGTGTCAAAGGCGCAAAATTTTGCCACAACGCTCGCTTTATTGCTGTTGCCAGCACACGCGAGGCGATCCTGGAAATGGCTGAAATTGCGGTGCAAGACGTTCAATAAGGGCGGTGAGCCGACCTTTGCTGCACTTTTCATCAAGGGCCGCTGTGCGCAACCAATTGAGCTTTCGCTGCGCTCGCCCGAACGGCGGCTCCTTGCGGAGCTTGTCAGACATTAAGCATTCTGATCTGAGCGAACTCTGTCCGCCAGTCCCTTTAGATTGCCGTCGATGATCTTACCCATCATCATTTTCATCATCGTTTGACCCATGAGCCACCCCAAGGGTCCGAATTTCACGCGATAGTCAAAGGTCCAAGTCATCTTGGAACGCCCCCCTTCCGGCGTGATAAATACGTCGGAGCTAGCTTCATGGAGAGGCATGGCAGCCATATCGGACAATTTGACCGTGAACCCTTGGCCGGGCTTCCAGGAAGTCACTTCTTCAACGACGGACGTGCCGTTTTCAAAATTGTTGCGGCGCTTTGATCCCAGCCCATCTTCGCCTTCGGTCAGCGCATCGACCGATGTGATGAGTGGCGCAAACTCGTCAATATGCATGTAGCTGCCAAGAACGGCCCATACCGCTTCCGGTGTGGCATCAATCATATGGGTTCGTTGGAAATGTATCATTTTTGGCTCCTGGAATTTGTCGCGAGTGTCGGTCGCACTTGTGTTGTTGTGTATCTAATAAGTTTGCCCTACTGCCACCGTTATGGCAGCAGTGTGACAGCAGGAGAAAGAAATGCGTCGCACTGAACGGCTTTTCCAGATTATCCAAATTCTAAGGGCAAACCGATCACCGGTCACGGGGAGGAGCCTAGCAGATGAATTGGAAATATCGATCCGAACCCTCTACCGCGATATGGCAGAGCTTACAGCGCAGCGCATTCCCATCACCGGAGAGGCTGGTATGGGCTATGTTCTGGACGATGGCTACGACATGCCCCCATTGATGTTAACTGCCGACGAACTGGAGGCCGCTGCATTGGGTGCAGCGTGGGTGGCAGCTGAAGCTGATCCTTCGTTAGCACGGGCCGCCAGAGATCTGGTGACAAAGCTATCCCAGGCAATCCCGAAGGAGCTTCGGCCTATCATATTGGACGCAAGCTCCAAGGCAATAACGACACAATCAACGGTTTCGGAGCGATTTGACGGCGCCCTTTTGCGGCACGCAATTCGAGAGCGTTACAAGCTTCAACTGACCTACACTGACCGGGACGGCGGAATAACAGATCGGATCGTCTGGCCAATTTTGATCGCATTCCTGGATCGGGATCGCTATCTGATCGCTTGGTGCGAGACCAGAAAAGACTACCGTCACTTTAAAACAGACCGGGTACAGGAGCTAAAAGTGCTTGGTGAAAAGTACCCTGAGCGCCGGGCGGTTTTGATCCAGGGTTGGGAAGAAGCAACTGTGAAACGACTGCAAAGCTGACGTTGGCGGCATTCGCGATTACCGTCACTTAGGGCTCTTACCGGCCATTAGCCGCGCCTTGCACCAAGGTCCGCAAAGGGCCGTTCTTGACAGTGCTGGTAGAGGGAGGTGGTCAGATTGCTGCGCCAGGCACAATTCGATGCGAAGGGTGAGACGGAGCCGTTCGCTGCGATCTGCTCGAACGACTGCTGTGCGACATAGCGCTATTTCGCTGTGCTTGCGCCAAGGCCGGCTTTAGGAGTTAGTTTCGATTCTCAACGCGTGAACCAGCCAGCTATTCGGCTTTCGAAACAAGGCTTTTCCAATGTCCCGGCGAGATGCCGAAGGTTGCTTTGAAACGCCGGGTCATGTGCGACTGATCGCTGAAACCAGTCATGATGGCTGCATCGGCCAAACTGTGTCCGTTTGCAATTTCGGCGCGTGCGCGATCAAGCCGGCGCATCGTCAAGAACCGGTACGGGCTTGTACCCAAGGCTTTGCGGAACTGGCGTGCGAGGGAAAACCGATCCTGCCCTGTTATCAACTCAAGCTCGTTTGAAGTTACAGTTCGGTCGCGGTTTGCATCGAGATATTCACGGGCACGATCAACGGCTTTCGCGTCAACTATGGCTTTGGATGACCGTTTGGCAGACGTGTCATTGGCGAGCAGACCGTCTGCCAGAAGCACCGTTATTTCATCTAATGCAATCGGCTCCAACGCGGTGTCCAAATCGGAATACGCAGCATGGATGGCCTGCATGAGCCTTGGGTCGTCCAGGACGGATTCCTTGACGAAAGGGAGCGCTGACGCCGATGAACCGAGGGCGGCGCGGATTAGAGACGGTTCGATATACAGCATCCGATAGTGAAAGCCTTCGTCCGAACCTGCTTCGCCATTGTGCTCTTCGTCTGGATGCAACACCACGACGCGCCCAGGCGTGCTATCGGAACGCGCGCCGCGATAGTCAAAGCTCTGCACGCCGTGAATTGTGTAGCCAATGGAATAGGTATCGTGCCGATGGGGCGCATATGCCTCACCTGAAAAGAAGGCTTCAATTCTCTGGATGCCAAGTTGCCATGGTGCTGCGCGAACCCAGTCATACGTGCACGATCGTTCAAGACCCGGAGTGAGGCCTTGTGCTTTCACGTCTTTGATCTTTGCCACGAACGAAATCGATTTTCTCCTAAATTGCAGCATCGTAGCTGCCTAGAAGATGCCTATACGCCAACAAACCCGGTTGAAGAACTGGAAATCATACACATCAATCCAAGAAAGCAGGAACGCTCAGATGAAAACAATCAATCTTTCAGAAAAATTGGCTCATTTTTCAACGCACTGGGATCCCCATGTGATTGCAGATTACAACGAAAATGAAGTCATGGTTGTGAAGTTCGTTGGTGAATACCCATTCCACAAGCATGATAAGACAGATGATTTCTTCTATGTACTCGAAGGTGAGATGGAGATGGACATTGAGGGAGAGCCTTCGCGCAAGGTCAAGGCAGGCGAATTGTTCGTCGTTCCAAAAGGGGTCGTTCATCGGCCAAGAGCGGAAAAAGAGGTCAAGGTTCTCCTAATCGAGCCCAAAGGAGAACCCAACTCCGGCGACTCTGATCGAGAGCCCGCCCCGAAGCCTCGCATCTGATTTGGAGCTGCGGCGAAGACGCGGGCATGCACCTTCGCCGCAGCATTAGGTAAGAAGGGCTCGGAGCGGACCTTGGCTGCGGCCTGAATGAACGCCTGCTGAGCGGGACGAATCCGCCCTTGGATCACTGGCGAGGAATGCTTGCTCCAGCATAGACATTGGAGCGACTGCGTGTCATTTGATCCACATGAAGACCTATGTTCAGAAATTCAGCATTCAACGCCAAAACCGAATTACGGTCCCGGCCTGACAAATCGGGCTGGGTAATTCGTATCTGAACGTCAGTTGTGCGCTACGCGCCGAACAAGGTTATTCTCATGTCCCCTACATCGCCGACCCTGCACTTGCTGTGCGGAAAGATTGCCTCAGGAAAATCTACACTGACTGCCCAACTTGGCAGATTAGATGGAACCATTGTGATTGCCGAAGACGATTGGCTGAGCGCTCTCTATTCTGAAGAGATGTCTTCGATATCAGACTATGTGCGTTGCTCTTCGAAACTTCGGAGGATCATAGCGCCTCACGTTGCGTCACTGTTAAATGCAGGGGTCACGGTTGTTTTGGATTTCCAAGCGAACACGATTGAAGCACGCGACTGGATGCGGGGCATCATGGAACAGACAACCGCGGCTCACAAGCTTCATGTGTTGAATGTTCCCGATGAGGTATGCATGGCAAGACTGCACGCACGCAACGCGCAAGGCGATCATCCGTTTGCTGCAACGGAGGAACAGTTTCGGCGGATTTCCAAGCACTTCCTTGCTCCTTCTCCAGATGAGGGGTTCAATATCGTGCTGCACAACACTGACCCATATCCTTGAGTGAAGCGGACGTTCGTTGACGGTGCAGCATCTTGCAATTTGGGCTCGGACCTGCCGTTTGCCGCGGACAACACGTTCGGCAGGTCCGGGCCGTTCCCGACAGTTATGGCAGAGGGAAGTGGTCCGATTGCTGTACCAGATACATTTCGGCGCGAAGCGAGGAAAGCGGAAGTTCGTTGCATTCGCGAACCTGGGCGGCCACAGCGTATTTCCCTTTTGCACTGCGACGATTAGCATAGAACCCAAAATGACCAACAATGAATTGAGCACCAAGGGGTGCGAAGTATATGGTGCAGCCATTCGCGCAATGCTGTGTCCCAGCGAATAGGTGGCGCTGCTCCATTTCGCATCACAGCAGACTCGACAAAGCAATATCACCTTGATAGCGGGCAGGGTTCCTGCAAGTCATTGCAAATTTATCCTAGAAAGGCAGTGAAAACCACATGCAAGTTAGTGTTCGTGACAACAATGTCGATCAAGCCCTCCGGGCTTTGAAGAAAAAGCTCCAGCGCGAAGGCGTGTTCCGTGAAATGAAGCTCAAGCAACATTTCGAGAAACCGTCCGAGAAAAAAGCGCGCAATAAAGCTGAAGCGATCCGCCGTGCCCGTAAATTGGCGCGTAAAAAATTGGAGCGCGAAGGATGACGCAAATCATTCTGTTGTTTTGACGAATTTCGAAACCCCCGTAACCAATTGGCGGCGGGGGTTTTGGTTTGGCCGCTGAACCTTAAACGCCATTCCCCAAGTAAAAAGGCCCGCTAGCAAAACAAGACCATGCAAGGCGTTTCAGTTGCGCTTCGCACTACTTACGATAGATGGAGCGGCCTGGAACGTAGGTAAATATACCGTGTTGCATGAGTTCGAGACCGTGGAGGTGAGGTAGGGATGAACAGATGGGCAGCAACAATTTGGGTGCCCGGAAGACTGCGAATTGTTTATCCACAACCCTCGAGCGGAGTGCCGCATCCGACAGGAAGGGCGGAAACCGGACATTCGCTGCGAACTGCATCGACGTCTGCTCAGCGGACAAACCTGCCGCCTTTGTAAAACGGACGAATGTTCGGGCTTAGTCAACGGAAGCGGACTTTTCTGGTTACCCGGAGATTTGAAGCCACAGCCCGTAACGGACATTCATCGAGCAAGGCCGCGCCACGGTGAACAGATTCAGAACGCGGACAACGGGATTTCGGATAAAGCCCCTGGCCCTCAGAACCTGCCAAATGGTGACCACACTTTATTCCGTGAACTTGCAATGGAGCGTAAGATGGAAAAGCCAAATTGAGGGTCTCCATGAACATCCTGACTTGCATGTATTCCACATCGCGGACGCAGACGTAACCGGGGCGGGAATGGCACTGCGAGAGGTGGAAATTATGAAGCTGCGCCAGGTATTTCATCGGCGTGTGGAGGATTAGCTCCCACGCGTGTCACGGTGACGGCAGCAACCTGGTGAGCATAAAGCAAAGCGTTTTGCAGATCAGACAGGCTGACGGTCTGCAAAACGCCCATCCGCAACAATCCCGCTTGAAACAGCCGCGCCAGGAAGCCCGCATTGAATGTGTCGCCGGCACCAACCGTATCAACGACTGTCACCTTCTGGGCAGGCACATGAATGGAGGTCCCATCGGCCAGGTATGCGGTGGCCCCGGTGCCCCCTTCCGTGACGATGACAATTGACGGACCTGAGATGGTCGCTACTTTTTCGCAGATCGACCGGGGCATGGGAACCAGCCAGGCAAGATCTTCGTCCGAGACCTTCAAAATATCGCAAGCCGCGATGATGCGGGTCAGCCGGGCTCGGTAACTGGCTTCATCGGTTATGAACCCGGGCCGAATATTGGGATCAACCATGATCGGCCGCGTGCCTGCGTATTGCTCAATCAACGCGGCATAGGCTTCAGCTGCAGGTTCCACAACAAGGCTGATTCCCCCACAATACAGGGCGCTCACCGTCTCGGGGAGGGTCGGAAGATCATCCGGACCGATCATTCGCCCAGCGGAGTTTTCGTCATAGAATGTGTAGTCCGCCTGTCCGTTTTCCAACTGCACAAAGGCCAGTGTCGTGGGCCGGCGGGACCGTATCGAGAAGGTCGGATCGACGGATGAAGCCTTCAGGTCAGCCTCAATTGCCTGGCCATGAAGATCCGTGGAAAGCCCCGTAAGCATACCAACAGGGATGCCCAGCCGGCCCAGCGCAATCGCGGTGTTGAAAATGGCGCCTCCGGTGTGGGGGACGTATGCTGTCTGGCCTGTGCCTGTATGAAAGGGGATCATGTCGATCAAGGCTTCGCCGCAGCATAGGATCATGGGGCACCTTTTGTATTGAGTGGATTTCAAGGTTGCATTGTTTCGGGGACATTTCACCCGTCCAGATAGGCTCTGATTGTCGCCTCAATGCCATCGGCATGAATTCGGGCGTGCCAGGTTGCGAACGCGTTCGAAAAGCGGGCGTCGCTGGAAAGCCCTCCATAGACCTGACGCATTCCAAGCCATTGTTCGGGCGCACCAATCGCAGACCGGGCGGTCAATGTCAGCATGTCCCAACACGGGTCGTTTGGTTCGATTGTGCTGTCATCCTCGCGCGTGCCCTCGCAATACCGCGCCCAGGCGGCGGATACGAGTGCAAGACCAGTTACAGGCGTCACGGCTTGCAGACCATCGCGGATGGATGGAACGATAAAACCAGGGTGGCGACTGGAGCCATCGAAAGCAACGCGACGGGTGGTGTCCGCGATTTCGGGATTGGAGAAGCGTCGCTCAATCAGCTCGAGATATTCCAACGGTGTATAGCCGGGAACCGGCGCTACATGCGGCGCGATCTCTTCACTCACGACCTTGCGCAGCAGCGCGCGAATAGTGGGATTGGCCATCGTTTCGGCGATAGTTTCAAGCCCCATAAGTTCACCCGGACCGGCGATAATCTGGTGCCCGCCGTTCAGGATACGGATCTTCATCGTCTCGAAATCATCTACCCGGTCCGAGAAAGTGACGCCGGCTTTGTCCCAATCCGGGCGCCCGGCACAAAAGTCGTCCTCGATCACCCATTGACGGAAGTTTTCGTGGGTGACCGGGACTGCATCGTTGATTCCGAAGCCTTGCACCAGCGCAATTTCGTTCGGTCCGGTGGCGGGGACGATGCAATCGACCATGGCGTTGGGAAAGCTGCAGTTGCTGTCGATCCAGTCGGCAAGCGCTGGGTCCGACAGAGCCGCAAGCGACACAATCGTCTGGCGCAGCACCGTCCCGTTACCTTGCAAGTTGTCACAGCTTTGGCAGGTGAACGGTCCCTGGCCACCGGCACGGCGCCGGCGCAAAGCAGCGATGATCGCACCAAAGGCCGTACGTGGATGTTCTGGATTGGCCGCGTCATACCGGATGTCCGCGTGGGACGAGTCAAACCCGCCGGTTGCCGGGTCAATGAAATAGCCGCCTTCGGTCACAGTCAGCGACACGATGCGAATAGCATCATCAGCCATCTGCGCGATCAGTGCGGCATTTCCCTCTTCCACGGGAAGGAAATCAATCATCGCCCCGCAGACCTCGGCGGATTTACCGGAAGGGTCCAGCTCAATCAGGGTCGTCAGGCAATCCTGCGCCAACAGCTTTTCCCGCTGTGTGGCATCGCCCGGACGCACACCGGCGCCGATGATGGCCCAGTCCTGGCACAGGCCCATGTCGAACAGCCGGTGCAGATACCACGCCTGATG
>MAAC01010997.1_pt1 | contig 11008 bp, 10 predicted proteins | sample 1115981 | NCBI WGS metagenome assembly MAAC01 (sample SAMN04961126, study PRJNA320927) | seawater metagenome | isolation source: sample BD02T64 sea water enriched with oil for 64 days | place: USA:Gulf of Mexico | collected 2013-07-27 | reverse complement strand
CCGTTTCCAAGGATTGTTGCGGCTGAAATACCGTCGACCGGATCGTAATTTTCTTCCAGACTTTTGATCACGACCTGTTGCTGTCCGAGAAGTTCGTCAACCAGAATACCAACCTGTTTGCCGCCTTCTATTTCAACGACAACCACGAGGCCCTTACTTGGATCTTTTTGTGCACCTGGAATTTTGAACAGGCTGTGCAGCTTAACCAGGCGGATATATTCACCGCGCAGGGATACGACCTCGGCGCCATTTGATAGACGATGCAGTTCTTCTTTTGCAGGGCGTAGGCTTTCAATAATTGATGTCAGGGAAATAATGAATTTCTCTTTACCGATCGCCACAACCATACCGTCAAGAACGGCCAGGGTCAGGGGTAGAGACATGACGAATTTTGTGCCCTTGCCCGGTATTGATTGAACTGAAATTCGGCCGCCGAGGTTGCTGATGTTACGGCGAACCACGTCCATGCCAACGCCACGTCCGGAAACGTCGGTCACTTCATCTGCGGTGGAAAATCCGGGGTTGAAGATCAAGTCATCAATGGCTTCGTTGGATAAATTATCATCTGCGCTGATGATACCCTGCTCAATGGCTTTGGATCTGACCCGTTCCCGGTTAATACCACGCCCGTCATCCTCGACGATAATATGAATTCGGCCAGATCGGTGCTCGGCCATGAGTTTGACAATCGCCAATTCAGGTTTACCTGCTTTGACGCGATCCTCCGGGGTTTCTTCAACCCCGTGATCGAGCGAGTTCCGTATCATGTGGATCAACGGATCTGAAAGTTGTTCGATAACGGTTTTGTCGACTTCTGTATTTTCGCCGGATGTTTCCAGCTCGACCTTTTTACCAAGCTTGGTCGCGAGTTCGCGAACCAGTCTTGGAATACGGGCAAAAACTGATTTTACGGGCTGCATTCGCACGGCCATAACCGATTCCTGAATTTCGCGGGTATGCATCCCGAGATCTTCAAAACCCTTGGCCATAAAGGCGGCAAGTTCTGGTGGCAGGTTGTCGACCTGTTGACGCAACATGGCCTGGGTAATAACCAGCTCGCCCACCATGTTAACCAGGCGGTCAACGCGATCAAGCTCGACCCGGATGGAAGAAACGCGGGCTGACGCACCACTGCCTCCACCGCCACCGCCACCGGCCGCAGGTTGTCCTGCTGGGGGCTGGATTGTTGGGGCCTGCATCGCAGCAACCGCTTGTTCCTTGGTTGCTTCCAGAGATTTTTCAGGCAATTCTTCCTGTGGTTCTTCGGGCGTAGTGGTGTCGTTTGTGATCTCGGTTGTGGGAATGGTTTCCGAATCAGAATCTTCAACCTCGATCTTCAGATCACAGTCTTCTGTGACGAATTCAAAGACTTCTTCAACATCGTTTAGGGAACATTCGGATATCAGTTCGAAGACCCAGGAAAAATAGGATTCGTCCGAAATCATTTTTTGAATGTCTGGAAGGCGGTCGGTGTTAACTGTGGTTGTAAGTTCGCCCAGCTCTTTCATTTCGCGAACGAGCAAGAGAGGTTCATTTGCATGCTGCAACAAGTGAGGCTTGGGGGCAAAATCGATGATGTATTTTTTCGGGCCAACTGTCTCTGAACCATCGTCGGCACTGCCATCTGCGGAGGAAGTACTGCCTGCGGCCTCTTTGCCAAAGGCGAGGAGGTTAAGTTTTTCCTTCACTCCGGCAAAATCTTCTTCGGGGACGAGAACCCCATTCTGAGCGGCTTGAATAAGGCTGGTGAGAATGTCATTGGCTGCGAGTAACAGGCCGACGATATCTTCGGTGATATCAATCTCGCCCTGGCGCATTTTGTCGAGAAGTGCTTCGTAAATATGCGCAAACCCAACCAGCTGATCAAAGCTGAAAGCACCTGCTCCACCCTTTACCGAATGCACGACGCGGAAAATAGCATGAAGGTCCTCGACATCGACGTTTTCTGGGTTGTGATGGAGTTCAGCAAGGCGTGTTTCTGCGTCAATAAGCAGTTCTGCACACTCTTCAAAAAAGGTGGCTTTGAACTGATCTAGGTCGAAATCGTTGGTACTCACAATTCCCCCTTTTACGAGTGGTCTCGTAATTCGGCGATTAAATGACAGCGTCCTTTACCAAACTCATTCAAGGATCCTGATGGATGCGAGCTCAAATTACTTGAGCTTATACTTTCGGGCGCTTGAGGGTGATCAGGCGCAAACTTTATTGACAACTTGCAATAATTTTTCCGGATTGAACGGCTTAACAATCCAGCCCGTTGCGCCAACCGTTCGTCCCTCGGTCTTCTTCCCACCATCTGATTCGGTGGTGAGGACCAATATCGGCGTGAGGCGATGGGTTGGGTTGGCTCGGATTTCCTTACATAACGTAAGGCCATCCATATTCGGCATATTCACGTCGGTGATGACAAGATCAACTCGGTCGCCACCCAACACAGTTAAGGCTTCGCAGCCGTCGGCAGCTTCCAGAACACTATGTCCGGCCCCTTTCAGGGTGAAAGCAACCATATCTCTCATGGTTTTGGAATCATCGACGGTAAGAACTTTTAACCCCATGGCACCTAGCTCCGTAAAGTAATGTTAGAATAAAGGCCCAGATCCTTAAAAGCGGTGACAAGCACCTCAGAGGCTTCGTTGATTTGAAAGGATCTATCGGCTTCTATGCAGCTGACAGCAGCTGAATGAATGATCTGCAAACATGCAGTGGAGGCTTTTTCGACACCACTGGCATTGATGTTGAGATCCAGGCTTTTGTTGTCGGCTTCAATAAGAAGTGCAAGCAGATCTTCTGCTACAAAAATGTCTAGACTTGGCGCGAGCTCGATTGTGGCTGTTTGCTCTGATACTTCCAATTTCATAAGTAAGAATAACCTCCGGATTCAGGAAACAAATTCAAAACCGAACTGATAAAAATTTAAGCATCAAATGGTTAATGCACTTTATGAGTGTGTATCTTATTTGTTAATAAGCAATTAAGTAACGAGACTGGGTTTAATTTTAGAATGATTTTATTCTTATGAATTATTCGCATTGTGAATAATTATAAATAATATCATGTATTTAGTGTGAAATAGATATATGTGAAAGTGGTCTTTACTATTTATTTGTTTTTATTGGGTAATTTTTATATATCACAATAAATTGAAATGGTTTTATGTCATGAAACAAACAGAAATTGACAATGTGCAACGAACATTTAAGCAGGTTGCTCAGATAAAAGAACAGGCTGCAGAGCTGTTTTACGGGCGCTTGTTTGAGTTGAATCCAGCACTCAAAAAAATGTTCCGGTCAGATATGAAGTCCCAGGGCAAAAAGCTTATGGTTGCGCTTTCAACCGTGGTCGCCGGCTTGAACAATCTGGACAAGATTGTTCCTGTTGTTCAGAGCCTGGGTGTAAAGCATGTTGGCTATGGCGTGAAGCCACAAGATTACGATACGGTGGGGGCTGCTTTGATATGGACTCTGGAAAAGGGTTTGGGAGCAGATTTTACCCCTGCTGTTAAAGATTCCTGGGTTGCGGCCTATACCCTTTTGGCAGGAGTCATGAAAGACGCCGCTAAGGAAGATCCCATAAAGGACGAGTTCAAAGTTCTTATGGCACAGGCATTTGTCTTTATTCAGCAAAAACAGCGTTAACACCCTCATCGGTTACGGCACACAAGGGACAGTATTTCCTAAGTGCCTTTGTGTGCGGACAAGATAGAGACTCCAATTGACATCATCAGACGTCTCCCAGCGTTTTGGTGGTGATTGCTTAGGTGATGATTTCTGCACTTTCTCTCTCTCCATAAAGTGAATTTGGTTTCAAATGAAAGATGATTGTGTTTCAATTGAAGTATCAATCGAGAGATTAAGAAAAAAATCGACTCTTCGAGAGAGCCTATGGGTAGGTGTGTTACTCTCTCTACCCGTACAAAAGATGAAGAATAAAAAGACTACAAAATTTTAAGACCTAGACTGAGAACAATTCAATATACGATTATTTCAATATACTGGGAGGTATTGATGAAGCTTCGGGATATTCTATTTGGATGCGCCAGCGTACTCGCTTGTCTTTCCATAAATGTATCAACTGCTGCGGCACAGGATTGTGCGCGTGGAGATCTGGATACGCGTTTTTGTGATGCTGATGGCGATTTGATCGCCGATACGCCGACTGATCCTTCAAAATGGCTGGATCCGGATACACTTATTTTTGCTTATACACCTGTTGAAGACCCAGCCGTTTATAAAGAAGCCTGGTCCGACTTTATTGATCACCTCGAAGATAAAACGGGTAAAGATGTTGTTTTTTTCCCCGTTCAGTCCAACGCTGCTGAAATTGAAGCCATGCGTTCTGGCCGTCTTCACATTGCCGGATTTAACACAGGCTCCAATCCACTGGCTGTGAACTGTGCCGGTTTCTCTCCTTTTACCATTATGGCTCGTGAAGATGGCAGTTTTGGGTACGAGATGGAAATCATCACCTATCCGGGCAGTGGCATCGAAAAAGTCGAGGATCTTAAGGGGAAGGCTCTGGCCTTTACATCCCCAACGTCAAACTCAGGTTTCAAAGCACCTTCTGCGATCTTGAAAGCCGACTTTGACATGATCAAGGATCGTGATTTCGAAGCAACCTTCTCTGGTAAACATGACAACTCCATCCTTGGTGTTGCGAACAAAGATTACATTGCCGCTTCCATTGCGAACTCCGTTAAGTTCCGCATGATCTCACGCGATGTGATCAAGGCCGATCAGGTTAAAACTATCTATACGTCCCAGACATTCCCAACTACTGGGTTTGGTGTTGCCTACAATCTGAAACCTGAACTTCAGGCAAAGATTAAAGATGCCTTCTTTAGTTTTGAGTGGGCTGGCTCGTCTTTGGAAGAAGAATTTTCTAAATCAAAAGAAAGTCAGTTCCTTCCGATGACTTATAAAAAATTCTGGGACGTTATTCGTAAAATTGATACGGCTAACAATGTATCCTACGCCTGTAGATAACAGGTTTTCCAGATGCTTTAGACAAACCCGGTACCATAACGGTGCCGGGCGTGTCGCGTTATATGACAGGTAGAGTGAGCATGTTACACCTGAATAAACTTACCAAACAGTATGCAACTGGTGATATGGCTCTGAAGGCTGTTGAACTTGAAATTCCCAAGGGACAAGTCGTTGCGCTGATCGGCCCGTCAGGGGCAGGTAAAAGCACCTTGATTCGTTGTATCAACAGGCTGGTGGAACCCACCTCTGGTACGGTTACCCTCAATGAAAAAGAGTTAACCAAACTTGGATCTGGCGCCCTGCGTCAGGCGCGCCGCCGCATGGGCATGATCTTTCAGGAATATGCATTGGTCGAACGCTTGACGGTTATGGAGAACGTTCTGTCCGGGCGCTTGGGTTATGTTGGCTTCTGGCGCTCATTCCTGCGGAAATACCCGCAGAGTGATGTCGACGAAGCCTTCCGTCTTCTTGAGCGGGTCGGACTTGATCATATGGTCGACAAACGCGCCGATGAACTTTCCGGTGGGCAGCGACAACGCGTCGGTATTGCCCGCGCATTGATTCAAGATCCTGAATTATTACTGGTGGATGAGCCAACGGCGTCGCTAGATCCCAAGACTTCACGGCAGATCATGCGTTTGATCTGTGAACTTTGTGCTGAACGCGATCTGGCTGCGATCATCAACATCCACGATGTCGCGCTTGCCCAGATGTTTGTCCAGCGTGTGGTTGGTCTGCGCCTTGGTGAAATCGTTTATGACGGCCCGCCGGATCAGCTTAAACCGGAAATCCTGACCGAAATCTATGGTGAAGAAGACTGGGAAGCGACCATCGAAAAAGTTGATGGCGAAGAAGAGGATGAGGCGGAACAAGGGGCAGTTGCATGAGCGTTTCTGTAACAACACCCCGGAAATGGCGCAAGCCTCCCTTTATCAAGAACCCGCTGATGCGTTGGGGACTGATCTCTGTATCCCTAATTTATCTTGTTCTTGCCTTTGGGTCCTTCGACGTCAATTGGATGCGGGTTTACGAAGGATTGGATCGTGGTTGGAAATTTGTTTTGGCTTTTTCTCATCCCGATTTTGTCAGTCATTGGCCAGAGATTGTGGAAGGGATGAAAGAATCTGCAATCATGACTGTAACCTCCACGGCCTTCGGGATTCTTATTTCTATACCGATCGGCCTTGGTGCAGCACGAAACATTGCACCGCTGCCAGTTTATATCATCTGTCGTGGTATTATTGCAGTTTCCAGGGCCTTGCATGAAATCATTGTTGCAATTTTAATGGTGGCAATTTTTGGTTTTGGACCACTTGCTGGGTTTATTACGTTGTCCTTTGCGACGATTGGATTTTTGGCCAAGCTCCTCGCCGAAGACATTGAAGATACGGATAAATCTCAGACTGAGGCGATCAAGGCAACGGGCGCGGGTTGGTGGCAATGGGTCACTTACGGCATCCAGCCTCAGGTTATGCCGCGTTTGATCGGTCTTTCCATGTACCGTCTGGATATCAATTTTCGTGAATCCGCGATTTTAGGTTTGGTTGGTGCCGGTGGCATCGGTGCGACCTTGAATACTGCTTTTGACCGTTATGAATTCGATACCGCTGCTGCGATTATCATTATCATCATAGTTGTCGTTATGTTCCTTGAGTATCTCTCAGGCATTATCCGGGCGAGGTTACAATAATGGCTGTATCTACTAATAGTACCGGACAAAAAATCTGGATGGTCCGAGATCGCAATGCGCAACTCAAACGCTGGTTGATCTACTTTGTAAGCGTTGCAGTGATTATGTATTGCTGGCAGACGATATCCGAAGCGACGACCTGGTTCTTCGTTTTGGACGCGCCTCGGATTGCGGGTGATATTGGCGGACGTGCCATGCCGCCGAAATGGTCCTACATCAATGAGTTGTGGGAGCCGCTGTGGGATACCATCAACATCGCTACGATTGGGACGGTACTTTCGCTAATCATCGCTGTTCCTGTCGCCTTTATGGCCGCGCGTAATACGACGCCACACAAGGTTTTTTGTCGTGGCCCTGCATTGTTGTTGATCGTCTCTTCCCGGTCAATCAACTCCTTGATTTGGGCTCTGTTACTGGTTGCCATTATTGGTCCGGGTATCTTCGCGGGGACAATTGCAATCGCGCTGCGTTCCATCGGTTTTTGTGCCAAGTTGCTTTACGAGGCGATTGAAGAGATCGATGAGAAGCAAGTCGAGGCGATTACCGCAACGGGTGCTAGTCGTTGGCAGGTTATGGCCTATGCCATTGTACCCCAGATCATGCCGTCTTTTGCAGGGATTACCGTCTTCCGCTGGGATATCAATATCCGGGAATCAACTGTGCTGGGCCTTGTTGGGGCTGGTGGTATCGGCCTGCAAATGAGTTCATCACTTAACGTGTTGGCTTGGCCTCAGGTGTCGCTGATCATTTTTGTTATCTTTATTGCAGTTATTATCAGTGAGATGGTTTCGGCAAAAGTAAGATCAGCGATTATCTAAAGCCTGATTTTGAAAAGAAAAAGGCCTCTGACCATTCGCTGTCAGAGGCCTTTTTCGTATCTGAAGGGAAGAACTTTAAGTGTAGTCGTTGATACTGCGGCCTGAAACCTGTCCCCAGAGGATGTGCTCGTCAGAGAACATGCGTTCAATCATGCTTGCTGCATTGGCTGGGGTCATGGCAACTTCGAGATCTCGATCTATGCCCGCAGTGCTGTACATATTGGTATCAACCTTGCCGGGATAGAAGCCCATCACGCGGGCGCCTTTGGGGGCGCACTCAACTTCCATACACCCGGTAAAGCCCCGGATTGCCCATTTACTGCCGGAATAAACCGAGATTGACTTGCGACAATAGAGTGCGCCAGTTGAGACCACATTGATAATTGCCCCGCTTTTACGCTCCAGCATGCCGGGAAGGGCGGCGTGGGTCATAAACATGGTACCCAATGTATTGGTCTCCATGACGGCGCGGATATTGGCTGTTGAATATTCGTCAAATGCGCCTTCTAGCCAGATGCCCGCATTGTTCACCAGCCCCCAAATGGGTCCGATGTCCTTCTCAATAGACTTGATAACCGCTGCGCAGCTGTCTTCATTGGACACATCCAATGTGTAACCCGGAACGCCGAGCTGTTTAGCACAAGTGCGGACCTTTTCTGGATTGCGCCCCGTCAACACGGGTTGATAACCTGTGCCTTTAAGCGTTTCAGCCGTAGCGAGGCCAATGCCGCTGGTTGCCCCTGTAATCAAAACCACCCGGTTTTTGTTTTCCATTTGTGTCTCGCTCTCGAATTTAATCTCTCTATTACTCGTTTGATGCTATCCTACTGTTTACGCAGTGATAAGTGTAGCCGATTTATCAATGAAATTAACCTGATCTGCAGATGCCAACCAAATGACTAACAGCCGATGAATAAAACGCTTTTGATTGTCGCTCATATCCCGTCACCTAACACGATGGTTCTGAGGAACGCTGTTATTAAGGGCGCGGGTAATCCTGATATTGTGGGAATTGATCTGATTGTTAAAACGCCTTTTGACGCTGGACCTGAAGATGTCCTGACTGCCGACGGTATCCTCCTCGGGACAACGGAAAACCTCGGCTACATGAGCGGTGCGCTGAAGGATTTTTTTGACCGGATATACTATCCCTGTCTCGAAGTTAAGCAGGGCCTGCCCTATGGTATCTATATCAGGGCAGGTCATGACGGCACTGGCACGAGGCGTGCGGTTGAGACAATTATAACCGGACTGCGCTGGAAATCGGTGCAAGAAGAAGCATTGATTTGCCGTGGTGAATACCGGGATGAATTTAAAAGCCAGTGTGAAGAGCTTGGGATGTTGATGGCTGCGGGGCTGGAAGCCGGGATTTTTTGACCAATCGAAATTTAAGCTCTTCTCATCCTGAGTTTTCTTCCGTCAACTCAACGGGGTAACCATCGGCACGCATATCAATGCCACAGGCTTGCTCGATCATTTTTGCAACTTCCGGAGACTGCGCATTACCGCCCAGAAGGTCTTTGGCACGACGGTATATCTGTTGGGTGGCCCTGCCGAGTTCGAGAGGGACACCCGTCTTTTCCGCAATTCCCTGTGCAAGGCCAAGATCTTTCAAGACCAGATCGATTGAAAAATTCACGTTGTAACTGCCACTGAGCACAAGTTTTGATTCGGTTTCATGGGCAAAGCTGTTGCCTGAGCTATGGCGAATGCCTTTCCAGATGGCATCCATATCGACACCGTATTTTCTGGCGAGCATCATGCCTTCACTGGCAGCAACCAGATTGATGAAAGCCAGCATATTGGTCACAACCTTGACCACGGTGGCGTGTCCGGTTGGCCCCATATAGAGGATCTCACCACCCATAATTTGCAGAACAGGCTTCACGCTTTCAAAAACGGTTTCATCGCCACCAACAAGAATGGTGATTTTTCCTGAGTGAGCACGATGTACCCCACCTGTGACCGGGCACTCCAGTGCATTCAAGCCTTTGGATTTTGCAAGATTGGTCAGGCGTTGCAGATCTTCAAAATCGGTGGTGCTCATCTCAATCCAGGTTGAGCCAGCTGCGAGGTTGTCAAAAATACCGTTTTCGCCTTCTACAACGGATCTTGATGCCGCGGGAGAAGGCAGGGCCGTGATAACCACTTCGGCGTCATGACAAATGCCCGCGATATCATCTGACCATTTCGCACCAGCTTCAATGAGGCGGATTGCTGTATCTTTTGAAAGATCTGTAATGATGACGTCACAGCCTGCTTTTACAAGGTTCATAGCCAAGGGCTCACCGAGGCTGCCGAGACCAGCAAATCCAATTTTCATTTCTCTCGTCCTTAAATGGCCTGACTATCGCAGGTGTTGTCTTTATCTGTTGTTGATTTTCTCAAACCGGATCGGGATGCATATCAAGATGTAACTCTTTACCGGTATAGGGATTTGCATTGGCAACCTCTTCGTTAAGCTCGACACCCAATCCGGGATCTTTTGAGGGAATAATGTACCCGTCTTGCCAGACCATTGGTTTTTTCAGGATATCCGAATGGAAACCCTGCCATTGCTGGATGCTTTCCTGAATCAGAAAATTGGGGCTACAGGCACCGATTTGTATGTTTGCGGCCCCTTCAATCGGCCCGCAATAAAGGTGAGGGGCAATCTGCGCATAGCTTGCTTCCGCCATGGCCGCAATTTTCTTGGCTTCGAGAATGCCGCCGACACGACCAAGGGCGAACTGAAGAATAGATGCGGCGCCGCTTTGAAGGACGCGCTGGAATTCATATTTTGTCGCCAGACGTTCCCCCGTGGCGATAGGAATAGATGTGCCGCGGGCAACTTTGGCCATTTCTTCCTGATTGTCGGGGGGAGTAGGCTCTTCAAACCATAGTGGGTCATAGGGCTCCAGCCGTTTAGCTAACCTGATTGCCCCGGCGGCGGTCATTTGTCCATGGGTGCCAAACAAGAGATCGCAGCGGTTGCCAACAGCTTCACGAATCTTTCGAGCAAAGGTTTCCGAACGATCCAGCTCTTCGAGAGAAAGCTGCCGAGGATCAAATGCGGTGTAGGGGCCAGCGGGGTCAAACTTGACAGCGGTAAATCCCTGATCTGCATATTCCGCAGCTCGTTCAGCCGCAAGGTCTGGGTCTCTGTAAACGTCTGTTTTGTCACCTTCTTGTGGATAAATGTACGTATAGGATCTCAGTTTTTCATGAACCTGACCGCCGAGAAGTTCATAAACGGGCTTGTCCAATGCCTTGCCAATGATATCCCACAGCGCCATTTCAAGGCCGCTTAGAATTCCCATGACCGAGATATCGGTGCGTTGGGTGAATCCACTGGAATAAACCCGACGCCAGAGCGTTTCGATCTTGAACGGATCCATTCCTTCGACATGTCGGGAGAAAACGTCCTTGATCATTTCCTCGACAACACGGGGATGGAAAGGGACAGAGTAAACCTCGCCGATGCCCTCTATGCCTGTATCTGTCGTTAATTTGGTGAAAATCCAATAGCGCCCGCCAAA
>MAAC01019591.1_pt1 | contig 11009 bp, 9 predicted proteins | sample 1115981 | NCBI WGS metagenome assembly MAAC01 (sample SAMN04961126, study PRJNA320927) | seawater metagenome | isolation source: sample BD02T64 sea water enriched with oil for 64 days | place: USA:Gulf of Mexico | collected 2013-07-27 | reverse complement strand
CCCGCAGGTGGCGATAGAGGGCGCCTCGGAAGATGGCTTCTTCGACGATCGGTGCCCAGGTGGTGGCGAGCACAAAGAGCATCGCGATGGTGATAAAGTCACCCGATGCGATGATCTCGAAGATCGGGTTGGTTATCGAGACGGGTTCTTGGTCAACCCCATTGCTTTGGGCGAGCTTGATTGTTTCGCTGATGATGAGTAGGACGACCGTGATGAGCACGCCGAAGATATAGATCGGGAGCGAAGCGATGTACGCGATGATCCCGATCCTGATTTCTTTGAGCACTCCTTCGCCGGCGTGCCATCCGATGGCTTTGCGCCATTGGCGAGATTGCATCCCCCGAACCACGCCCCAGAGCACGGTCAGCAGCAAGAGCCACTGTGCGACAAGCGAGAATGATGCAAGTTCTGGCATTGAAGAGTTGGAGACAAAGAAGGTCCCGACGGACAACACCAAAAACCCGCCGATAAAGAGCGCGTAGGTTTCGAGGAATATACTCCCGCCCTTGGTGGGGACATGGTTGAGCATCTTGAGCCGACCCGATGCGTAATACACGATCCCAAGAACCAACAGCCCAAACCCGACAAGCGGGACGATCAACACACCAAGAAACGCGACAGCACCAAAGACAATAATCTTCCCGCCGCCCGTGATCAGAGGCTCGCGCAACGGATCAGTGTCCTCAAGCCCGTGTGTGAGCGCGACCTTGCCGATGAGCCCGTAGCGAGCAGCGAGTTGTTCGCGTTGATCGTCTTCGAGCGCGTCGATACCCACGGTGTAGAGTGTTTCGAGGGCACGAAGCTCTGCGAGGATGAGATCATCGGGTTCTTGGGGATTGATCGGATCGATTGATTCGCCGATGAGTTCGGCTTGGAGTGTGGTGAGTCGTTCGAGTGCTGCTTCGTCGCTCTCAAACTCGCCCGCGAGCATTATGAGCCGAACGCGGTCTTCATCTGCAAATGGCGTTGCGCCATTATCAATCATGCTCATCACTGGTTGAGATTGAAACAGCTTCAAACCACGCAGATACACCCGTCCGAGCAAATCAACTTGTCCAAAGCTCCCGGGCGCGGAATAGTTTGGTTGCAACTCAATCGGAGGCGGGGGCTTGCCGAGGAGTTGGTTGAACTTAAAATCTTCGCCTGTGTTCTGCCAAACGATGACCAAAATGACGAGCATAACGGTGATCAATAGTGCGAGTATCCGCGAGCCCGCCGATCCAGGATCAGCAGCATCGATCGGATTGCCCTGCTTGGTGACAGGCTTGGGCAGGTCATGCCTCATCGCGTCGGCGACGGGCGACCACGCGGTATCGAGGTGTGGTCGGGGTTGAGAGCTCTTTGGGCTCTTATTTTGGTTTTCGTTTGGGGTGTCGGTCATATGGCGTATACTTATGCGATGGAGACGGGAGTTTCGGTCGACTCTGCCCCGAACATCGGCACATTGGCGGGGTGTTCCTGATCTTGTTTGTGGGGATTGGCGCCCCCTTGTTGCTTGATTATTCGCTGCGACCACCTGTGACGGTTGACACGGCAAGGGAGTGAGCCTAATTTACCCTCCCCACACGATTTGTGTGTCTGGGATTGATATGACAAACATGCAGATTTCGCCAAGTGCAAGATCTGTCCGCCCTGCCCGGTAGGCAGCGTTTCAGGCACGACCAAGGTCGCTGCTGATCTTCACGACGGCTCATAGAGCAAGTCGCGTCGCTCAGGAGTGATACAACGCGTGCAGGATTTGAATCGAAAGAAGGAGTTGGATCATGGGAACAACAAAGAAGCACACACACTTGCGTCGTCAGACATTTGTCGCCAAGAGGGGCGAGTTCGTCAAACAATGGCGCATTGTTGATGCAACCGATCAACGTCTTGGGCGCATGGCGACCGAGATCGCAACCGTGCTTATGGGCAAGCATCGCCCGGAGTACACCCCGCATGTTGACAGTGGCGATTTCGTCATTGTGACCAACGCATCGAAGGTTGCACTTTCCGGCCGCAAGGCCGAGCAGAAGCTCCGCTTGACCTACTCGGGCTACCCGGGTGGTCAGAGTGCTGAGTCCTACGGCAATCTCCGTGATCGCAAGCCTGAGCTTCTGATCGAAGAAGCCGTGCGTCGTATGTTGCCCAAGAGCCGTCTTGGTCGCGTGATGCTCAAGAAGCTCAAGGTCTACGCGGGTGAAGATCACCCACATGTCGGCGTCAACGCAATCGAACTCTAATACACGAATAATACACTCTGTCCAAAGCGCTTTGGCATGTGATCAAACGCGTGGATGCGGGCAGTGAACGAAAGGTAGAATACTTATGGCAGGTTACGAAACCACCATCACTAATCCGGAACTGGCAGGCGAAAATGTCGCCGGCCCAGAGGAATCCCAACAAGCCGTCCGCGTGCTTCCAGACCCAAAGCCGGCTGACAAGCACGGCTGGTGGTGGGGCACCGGCAGGCGTAAAGCCGCGGTTGCACGCGTCCGTTTCCGTCCTGCAAAGGACGCAGACAAGGGCGAGCTCATGATCCAGATCAACCGCAAGAAGTTTAAGACCATCGAAGAATACTTCTCAGAGATGCAGTATCGCGAGGATGCGATCTCGCCACTCAAAGTCACCAACACCCAAGGCAAGTTTGATATCTTCATCCGTGCCCACGGCGGCGGATACATGGGCCAAGCACAAGCGATCCGCTTGGGCATCTCCCGTGCATTGGTAGGATACGATCCGAACTTCGACACCGCATTGCGTGCAGCCGGGTTCTTGACCCGCGATGCTCGTAAGGTTGAACGCAAGAAGTATGGCCAGCCAGGTGCTCGTGCTCGCTTCCAGTTCTCGAAGCGTTAATCAGTTTTCTGCGATCTGGTTCGGGTATATATACCTAGGCCGAATGAACAAAAAAACATCACCAGCCCGGAATTCTCGGGCTGGTTTTTTTTTAGTTGGATACACGCGATCCGTATTGCGGATACAGTCTGTCGGTGCGTAATCGTTCTTCAAAGATGCAAACTTGGGCAGACGATCATGTGATCACATTGGCAGTTTGCGTGTGCGCAGCGATTGTAGTGGTGGGGATTCTGTTGATCGTCGCTGTCGGTCGGCTCAACAATGTGCCGAGCTGGTGGCAACAGGTCGATAAGGTGCGTGCCCAAGATGAAGCAACGATCCAACAGGCAGAGCAACTCGAAAACGCGATCACAACCCAACTGACTATGGTGCGCGATACAGACAACCCGCAATGGTCCGTTGCGATCAATCCAGATCAGGCCAACGCCTGGCTCGCGGTTCGGCTCAAAGAAACGATCATCACACATCAGGGCGAGGATGCCTGGCCCGGCGAAATTGAGCAGGTGCGGATCGGGATTGAAAACGATCAGTTGATCATTGGTGTTCGCACCGTATCGGCGTCTGGGTCGGTCATCGTGTGGGCCAAACTGAGGCTTACAATCGATGTTCAAGGCGACCTTTATGTAAGGGTGTATTCGGCGCACGCGGGGAGAACTCGGCTCCCGGTGCGGGTGATGGGGTTTGTCGGGAGTACGCGCCACAGTGCTTCGGTGCTCAGAGTAGGTTCAGGAATCCTCGAACTCGGCGACGGGCGTGTTGCACAACTCAGGGCTCTGCGGGTCAACAACGGGCGGCTGGAGCTTGCGATGCAAACAGTTGTGTCTGATTAAAGCACTACAGTGCGACTGCCCATTGGTTGGATTTGCGAACGGTTGAATCAATCATTTTTCGTGCACCCGGCGTCTGGATTGTCCGGATCGTGTCGGCGTGCTTCTTAAAGAGCTGTTCAAAGTCCTGATCATTGCGGGTGAGGTGTTCGATTGATCGGATGATCGAGTTGGCGTTCTCTTTGAGATTACGGGATCGCAAGAGTGTTGCGATCAAGGCTGCGCCGAGGACTACTGGGCCTTGAGCCGGCGCAGGGATCCAGGGCGAGATCACGTTGGTTGCCCGGGTGAGCGTGTCGGTTGGGTTGGTTGCTTCGTTGATGATCAGGTCTGCCTGGGCGATCGCCGAAGCGAGCAGCTGGGTTTTCACCTGGGCTTGTGCGATCGTATTGTCGAGCTCGATCGCATGAGGCGAATCGGCCGGCAGTGATGCTCGGAGCGAGATCAGTTCGGCGTTCTGAGCCTGCAGATCGGATTGGATCTGCTGGGCATGGTCCCTCCATGATGTTGCTTGCGAAAGTGCGCCCTGCAGATCGGTGCATCCTGTGAGCAAGAGGCACACACACGCGATGGTGAGTGTGCAAACGATTCGGTTCCAGATTGATTGTATTGAGTTCATTGCCAGCTCCCGCGTGTGTACATGCGCCGAGATCGCCACGCGAACGATGGTCGGCGTTTGGGCGAGTTTGGAACTGCGGGGAATGATGAACCGATCTGTTCGGAACAATTGGGCAAGTGATCTTACATCGGTTTATTGGCGATACAAGAGCGGAGTGTTGGAGCGCACAGACTTTGCGCACAAGGCGGGTGATGCGCTCAAGATTCGTGGGCGATTTGCTCAACGATCGCCAGTGCCGCGAGGTGTGCCATCGCATGACCCGATTTGATCGCGGTGACTTTGGCGCACAGCGGGCGTCCGACAAGTGACAGATCACCAATCAGATCGAGCAGCTTATGAAGTGCGCATTCGTGCTCGTGGCGCAGGGCGTTGTCGATCGGGCCGACATCGCCAAGCACAAGCATGTCTTTGGTGCCTAGATGCGTGAACATCCCCGCGGATTGCATCGCGACTGCTTCATGCTCGAGACAGAATGTCCGTGCGGGGGCGATCCGATTGATGTACTCATTGGTATCACCATCCCAAACAACGCTCGCGTTGGTGATCGCTTTGTGCTCATACTCAAGCGTGTATGAATAGCTCGGCGAATCCGCGGGCTCGATGGTGATCGAGGAATCGCCCTCCTCGATGCGGATTGCTTGGGCGATGGTGATCGGGTTGATGGTCGTATTGAGTTGTTGAATGCCGACCGATTGAATCGCGTTCACAAAATCAATCGCGGACCCATCCATGATCGGAATCTCACACTGTGGCTGATCTGAATCGATCTCAATGAACGCATCGGTGATCCCGAGCCCTGCGAGCGCAGAGAGCACATGCTCGACGGTGGCGATATTCACACCTCCTACAGAAAGGCTTGTGCATCGCGGTTTCATCTGTGCAAACGCGGGGTGCACAGGGATCGTGGAGAGATTGTTGATGTGCGCGGGGATCAATATCCCTTGGTGTTTGAAAACAGTTCCGGACTGATCGAGCATCGGCGAGAGCTTGAGCGAGATGGGCTGAGCGGAAAAAAGCCCAACACCAGAAACACGAACCGATCCATTGAGTGTTGTGCGTTGCATGAGAAGATCAGAACCAGTTCAGGATGGTTGGTAGTCCGAGTCGAGTTTCTTGAGTGTTTTATCGACTCGTCTGCAGAACTTAGCGAGGTTGCGTTGGGCAGCGATATTGGCCAGTGCGGTGCGTGCGGGCATCGCGGGGACGCCGAGCACGGTTTCGCCAGCGGCAATTTCATCGAGCACGATTGCGCCGCCCGCGATTTTAACATCTTTGCCTACGGTTGCTTGGTCGTTGAGGATGACCGCGCCGCCGAGCATGGTGCGGTCGCCGATGGTGACCGAGCCGCCGAGGGTTGTACGCCCGCAGAGGAGCACATCGTCGCCGACGATACTGTTGTGCCCGACATGGACTTGGTTATCGAGCTTGGTGCGGTTACCGACTTTGGTGACACCAAACTTGGCGCGATCGATCGTCGAGCACGCGCCGATCTCGACATCATCACCAATCTCAACGATCCCGATCTGAGGCACCTTCGTCACCGGGCGATCTTTGGTCGCCAGAAGGAACCCGTAGCCGTCGGCTCCGATGACCGTGTTGGCGAAGATTAATCCGCGCTGTCCGATGGTGCACCGGTCGCCAAAGACCACGCCGGGGTGGATCTGTGTATCGTTGCCGATGTGTGTATCTTGCCCGATGTACACATTGGCCATCAGTGTGACGCCCGCGCTGACGGTCGCGCCTTTGCAGATGACACACCCTGGTCCGATCGATGCGGACGGATCAACATGGGCATCAGGATCAATTACCGCATTTAGATGCACACCTCTTGGAGGGGTTGCGGTACCCGGATTGATCGCGTTGAGGACTTTCACCATCGCCATGTCTGCATCAGCGACAAAGATCAATGCGCGATTTTCAGGATCATGCCCCGGGACATCAATGCCCTGGGTGACAAGGGCTGCTTCACACTTTGAATCGGCCCAGTGCTTGGCGAAGCCCTGCGAGCGGATAAAGGTGAGTGTCCCTATTGCACCGTCTTCGATTGGTGCGAGCGTGTGCAGGTGCAGGTTCGGGTTGCCGACGAGTGTGCCTTCAACCATCGCAGCGAGCTCGTCAGCTCTGATCTGGTGCACTTGCTCGTCCTTGGTCGTCATCATCTTATTCACCTGTGTGTTCGCTTGGTTATTGATTTCAAACGATCTCAATCAAGGTGCGGTGAACTCGTTGTTGAGCAGGGTGATGATCTGATCAGTGATGTCAACGCTGTCGTGGCGATAGATCACGGATCGGGTAACGATCGAGCGGTAGACATCAGCGAACGGGATGCCTTCGGTGATCGGAAAGAGTGAATCATCGAAGAGCACGGTGTCATAACCTTCGCGGTCGGCAATACGGGAGGTGGCATCAGTGATCTTGGTGTACATATCTCGGATCATGTCGCCACGGTCGATCGAGAGGATTTGGTTGAGGGCGTCGCCTCGGGCTTTGACAACCGCTTGCATCTCCATGGCTTGGCGGATTTTGTCTTTGTATTCGTCGGTGCCACGGTTGAGCAGCTTGAGGTCTTCTTGAAGTGTTTGGAGTTGGCCGATTACTTCATCGACTTGTGCCTGACGAGCATTTTTGTTCGCATCAAGCTCGGCTTCGCGCACGGTGCGTTCGGTGAGTTGATCGATAACTTCGACGATATCAATTGTGGCGACCGAGGTATCTTGTGCGGGCGGCCGAGCCGAGTTCGCGCCGGCTTGCCAAACAAAGGCTGCGAGCAACACGCCCAGTGCAGGGATGAGTGGGTGGATGGATCGTGTGGATTTGTTGGACATTGGTCGGCCTCCGTGCGTGTCGAATTTATCAGTTGATCGTGAGTTGATCGTCTGCACAATGATATACCGAAAACTGTCGCTCTGGTTGACAATAAACCATCGATTGTGCGCTTGATTGATGGAAAAAGCGGGTGAGATTCATTTAGTTGAACGGCAGGTCGATCGTAAATGTGAACAATCGTTCTTCGTCGGTGTCTTCTTTCAAGATTGGGAATCCGAAATCAAACGCCAGCGGAGCCGGGCTCAGCGCGGGGACATGGAACCGGATACCAAACCCGACCGAGACTCTGAACTCATCAAAGCCCGGATCAAAGGTGACGGTGCCCGCATCAATAAACGCAACAACCGAGAAGATGTCTTCGTAGATTGGTTGTTCGATCTGTGCGCTCGTGAAGAACTGCCAGGTGCCGCCGACCGAATCGGTTGAAGGCAGCCCGTTGTCGTTGCGGACACCTTTGGGTGCGACGGTGCGGAAGTTGAACCCGCGGAAGCTTTGCCCACCCATATAGAAGCGTTCGTAGGTCGGTGTGTTGTCGCGCCCTTGGGGGATGTATCCGAGCCGACCCTTGAGGCTCAGGATAGTTGATCGCCCGAGGTAATCTTCGCGGATCGGGATGTAGGTCGCGTGCGAAGCTTCGAACTTGGTGAACTCAAAGTCGCCTGCGACTTGTTCGATCGCGAAGTTTGTGCGCGAGCCACTGGTTGGGCGGGTGAGCGAATCGAGTGTTGTTCGCTTGAGGCTCGCCTTGAGACCAACAAGCAGATTCGCGTCTTGAACCTTGAAAATATCGACCGGTCGGTCTGGTTCGATATCTGACAAGTTGACTTCTTCAGCGCGGAGCGAGAGGCTGCCGTTCCATCGGGTGCCAAAGCGTCGCCCGAGCCCGAACCGTGCACCGGCGCGTTGTTCGTCGAACTCATCAAAGTCACGATTGCGGAAGAACAAGCTCGCCGAACCTGAGTACTTTGATTCGAGCAGGTAAGGCTCGGTCAAGCTGATCGAGTAGGTCTGCACCCGGTTGCCGGGGAGCAGTTCGATTTGGAAGGTTTGTCCGCCGCCACGGAAGGCGCGTCCAGCGAAGAACTCGCCGGGCGAATCGGGGGTGTCGCGGATATCGAAGTTGCGTTGGGTGATCGCGATACGCCCGATGACACCCGAGTCAGACGAGACAGCACCACCGATATCGAATGAACCGGTGTTGGTTTCTTCGATCTGGATGAGCACATCGCGATAGTTCGCCCCGTCTGCTCGATCGAGGCGAAGGTTTGTTTGTGGGTCGGAAGACTGCTGGACCTTTGTTTTTCTGGCGCGTGGGAGGAACTCGTCGCCCCAGACTTCTGCGAAGAACTCGACCCCAGGTTCCTGAGGCGTGATCTTCGCGCCCGTGCGTGGATTGAACAGCTGCAACCGACGCAAACGGACCTTCGAACGATTCATCGCGGTGGTGTCGAGTGGTCGTGTTGGGCGGATCTCGATATGTCGGCGGATGACCTCTTGGCGGGTCAGGTCGTTGCCTTGGATGATGATCTCGCCAGCCCGATACCGCTTGCCTTCATTCACAACCACAATCAGGTCGACCAAAGGCTCGGTTGGGTCGCGTTTCTCGATCCGGAATACATTGCGGATGTTGGGGTCGGACGCGTCGGTGTATCCCATTTGCCCATAGGCCGAGCGGATCATGTTGATCGAGCGGTCGAGCTCGCGGACAGAATACACATCGCCCGCTTTGATGCTCATCAGCCCGGCGATCTGTGTTTGGTCGAACACGGGGGCGCTGCCGCCATCGGCTTCGATACTTACCTGTACCGATCGCAGCGTGTAGAGCGATCCTTCTTCGACGAGATAGGTGATGATCGATTCGCGGCCGTTGGGTGCGGGTTGGATCAATCGGTCGGCACGGATATCGAGATACCCGCGATCTTTATAGAACTTGATCAGGTTGGCGATATCCGCGTCGAGCTGATCGTCGTCGAGCTGACCCTTGCGGAAGAACGACGCGGTTTTGGTGTTGAGTTCTCGGCGGAGTTGTTTGGTCGTGAATGATTCGTGCCCGGAGAACCGGATCGCGGTCACCTTCAGGCGTTCGCCTTCGAGGATGCGGAAGAGCACCAAACCGGTATCGTTGAGCTCGTCCTCGTCGATGATGACCCGCGCGAAGTAGTATCCCTTCTGGCGGTAGAGGTCTTCGATCCTTCGTGCGGAGCGATCAATCTGGAACCGGTCGATCGGGGTGCCTGTGACGACATCGACGACCGCAGCGAGCTGGGCATCGTTGATCTGTTCGTTGCCTGCGACCTGTACATCGACGACGAGCTGGCGTTCGAGCACTTCAAAGACGAGTTCGACCGAACCATCATCATTGATCCCGGCATACACCTCGACGCGCGAGAATGATCCGAGCCGATTGAGCCTGCGGATATCGTCGCGGATCACCTGGGCATCAAAGACGGTGCCCGCGAGTGAGCGGATGTTGTTGATCGCTTCTTGCTGGGCTTGAAGGGTGAGCTTTGATTCGACATTGTCGAAGATGACCGGGCGGATTGAGACCGTCAAAATCATGCGGTGCTCATAGATCGCCATGTCCTGATTTGCATCGGGCTGGATTGCCGGCGTGGCTTCGGGCTGGGCGTTGGCCAGCGGAGCGCCTACACCGATCGCGGTGCCTGTGATGGCAGCGATCGCCAAGAGTCGAGCGGCAGGCGAGAACGGGCTGTGTGTGATCTTCAACAACATATACCTCTTAGGTGTGGACGATACCCGCCTTGGGCGCACAACACAAATCAAAGCCCCGTTTGTCAGCACTTGTTTTGCTGAAATCCTGCGAAGAACATTGCTCGTCAGGCATTCACTTCTGGTTCTGGAGAAGAATAGAGTATCCAGACGATGGACGGAGACATCTTGAGAGATGTAAGGGGACCAAGCGTGAATAGTTTTGATATGTCAAACACGATGGAAAATCCATCTGCTGGTGATCTACCGATCTGGGCAAGGCTCAGGCGTGGGCTACTTGTCACGATTGGGTGCGGGTGCTTTATCCTCGGAGCAGTGCTGATAGTCACCATGATCCGCCCAGAAACACTCCAAACCCTCGGCACACTAGAACTTGCAGCCATCGTTGGATTCGTGGTAATGCCCGCATTGACCATGATCTGTATTCGATATGATCGATTGGTTGTAAAGCGTGTTCAATCAATAGGTTGTGAGCAGGCTGCTGTGCAGGCGACCGTTGCCCATCCCGCTCGATCACGCGGCATGCGCGTGGTGCATCATGCCCGATTGAATGATGATATCAAAAAACCACGCGACTCGGCTGAGGCTGCGTGATCTATGGGCTGTGTCGGATTTGTTGATGAACCTCTTGGTTTAACTTGTTGATTTAACTCAGGTTAACCGGCATCACAACATACAGAAAATCGTTCCCGGCCTTGAACAAACCCGGTTTGTTGGGGGCTTTGAGTTCGATCATGATTTCTGGATCGTGGATGACCTTGAGCGCATCAATGATGAAGGTGGGATTGAACCCGATTTCGATGTCGTTGCCGTCGTATGCGACGAGATCGACTTTGATGTTTGCTTCACCCATTTCTGGTGCTCGGCTCGAAAGCTCGAGTTGTTTGTTCTCAGCGGTGAACGCCAGGCGAACCCCCCGAGATTCTTCGTTGGTGAGCAACGCTGCCCGCTTGACTGCTGATGCGAGCGTGTCGCGGTTGAAGGTGACCTTGATATCGAGATCGCGTGGGATGACATCGTCATATGGAGGGAAGGTGCCTTCGACGAGGTTGGTCGTGAGGACCGCCCGCGAGTCGGATGGTTCGTCGCCGAACGCGAAGACTGCTTGGCTGTCAGTAATCGCAATATGCACCGGCTCGTTCTCGTCGGAGGTGAGCTTCTGGATCATCGAG
>MAAC01008040.1_pt1 | contig 11011 bp, 11 predicted proteins | sample 1115981 | NCBI WGS metagenome assembly MAAC01 (sample SAMN04961126, study PRJNA320927) | seawater metagenome | isolation source: sample BD02T64 sea water enriched with oil for 64 days | place: USA:Gulf of Mexico | collected 2013-07-27 | reverse complement strand
TATCATTTCTTTGACGGTTGTTTTTCCACTGCTACCCGTGACAGCCACCAGAGGGTTGTTAAAGGCCTGCCGGTTAAGCAGCGCGATCTGCCCCAGCGCCTCCGTCGTATCGGGCACTACCCACTGAGGCACATTGATATCTTTAGCTGGATGTTCAACCACCATGCCACAGGCTTGGGTAGCCACTTCCGGTAAAAATTGGTGTGCATCGAAATGCTCGCCTTTCAGAGCAACGAATAACTGCCCTTCATTGATCTGACGACTATCTGTGGATACCGATCCAAAATGGCAGTCCGGATACATCAACGTACCACCGTACGCCTGTGCCGCCTGCGAAAGAGTCTGCTCTTGCATCATTGCGACCCTCCACGCTGGCGTAATGCCAATCTGGCCTGAGCCTGATCACTGAATGGCAAGCGCTCTGCACCAAGCAACTGATAATCTTCGTGGCCCTTTCCAGCAATCAGCACAATATCGTTGTCGCCTGCATTATCTACTGCCGCGCGTATAGCCTCAGCGCGATCCAAACAAGTTACCGCAGTTGCGCCTCCAGGTGCTCCTTTAACCAAGCCCTCACGGATATCAGCAGCAATACTCTCTGCTAATTCACTACGGGGGTTGTCATTGGTAATCACAACGTGGTCTGCATAACGGCTGGCTACGTTACCCATCTGTGCTCGCTTGCCACGATCACGGTCACCACCACAACCAAACACACACCACAACTGACCTGAACAGTGTTCGCGTAATGTAGCTAAAACATGCTCAAGCGCATCAGGGGTGTGTGCATAATCCACAACCACCTGCGGTCCCTCATCAACCGCAATCAACTCCATGCGCCCAGGCACTGGCTGCAGGTGAGGCACAACTTTTAACACCTCATCGAACGACACACCCTGAAGGCACGCAGCACCAATCACTGCCAATACGTTTTGTAGATTAAACTCCCCCAACAACGAGGTATTGAGCTCGCCTTTCCCCCAAGGGGTCCGTATCTGAGCACGAATACCCGATGCCGAGAGAGCAATATCTTCGGCATAAATAGACGCATTGGTGTTCAACAGGGAATAACCACAAACATTGACAGATGATGCCAATTGCAGCGCCATTTCTGAGCCCACAGGGTCATCCACATTAACCACCGCATCGACCAGCCCAGGCATAGCAAACAATTGCATTTTGGCGCCGGCATAGCTCACCAAGTCACCGTGATAATCAAGGTGATCTCGACTCAAGTTAGTAAAGATGGCTGTATGGAATGACACGCCTGCCACTCTCGATTGAACAAGGCTGTGGGAGGAAACCTCCATAGCCACATGATCAATATCAGCGGCAGCATATTCAGCCAATAGCGCCTGAACAGTAATCGCATCGGGGGTCGTCATGCCCGTATCGGTCATACTGGGGTTACCCTCTGTGAGCACACCATAACCAAGAGTACCAATCACTCCAGCAGGCCCATTCACCAGACTAAACACCTGAGCTAATAACTGGCTGCAGGTGGTCTTACCGTTGGTTCCGGTAATACCTGTCAGAGACAACTGATCAGAGGGGTCGCCGTAAAAGCGCCCCGCTATACCACTTAACTTTTGATTGAGGCGAGTAATGGCAACTATGTTTGGGCTTAAACCATCAAAGCCCTCGGCCTCAGCCAACACCGCCACAGCACCATTCGCTAGTGCTTGGTCAATGTAATCACGGCCATCCTGTACCCCCCCGGGGATAGCAATAAATATTTCCCCTGATTTGACCGAGCGGCTATCTAAGGACAACCCGGCTACCGGTACTTCAGTGAGCGCCTGAGGTAAAATCACATCAGGTAGCAACTGCTGTAAAGTACACTCGACAGGATTGCATGGTGCGCTCATCACGTGGCACCCCCCGGCTTACCCTGACCTAGCGTTACAACCTGCTCCCCACTTTTTACCTTCGGGGGGATTTTTAACATTCTCAACGCATCTGCTGTGACATTGGCAAACACCGGGGCAGCAACTGCACCGCCAAAATACTCTCCACCCTGCGGATCATTAATAATGACCACAGTGACAAGCCTGGGGTTATCCGCTGGAACCATGCCCGCAAATAGGGCTACATAGCGATTCTTCTCATATCCTGACTTGCCCACTTTGTGGACCGTGCCAGTCTTTCCTGCCACCTCATAGGAAGGAATAGCCGCACGAGTTGCCGTGCCTCCAGTACGCGTCACACTACTCATCATTTCTCGAAGCCTTGATACCAGCTTCGCATCCACAACCTGCTCACCCTCAGGAATATGATCCACCTTCAGAAGAGATAATGGCTTCTTCACACCATCACTGGCTAACACTGCATAAGCTTGAGCCAGCTGTAATGCAGTAGCCGACAGACCATGTCCAAAAGCAAAATTAGCCCGCTCTACGGGCTTCCAACGTCGGTGTTCAGGCAGGCTTCCAGGGCTCTCACCCGGGAATCCTGTCCCCGGACTTTGCCCCAATCCCATCCGGAAAAACATATCCCGCACATGGGTGGGTTCCATCTGGAGAGCCAGCTTAGTCACACCAACCTGACTCGACTTCATCAGCAATGTGGTCAGATCAATAAGCCCGTAGTTTCGGTGATCATAAAATGTTTTTCGGCCCACTCTGATAGACCCCGGGTTGGTGTCGATTACCGTCTCGGGTACAAACTTACCGCTCTCCAATGCCGCAAGCACTGTCAGTGGCTTCATGGTGGAGCCAGGTTCCACCAAGTCGGTAATGGCGCGATTGCGTAATGAATCTGAACTCATCCGGCTGCGGTCGTTGGGATTAAAGGAGGGCTGATTAGCCATCGCCAAAACCTCTCCCGTCTCCACATCCAACATCACTACCGATCCCGAGGCCGCCTGATGTTTTGCCACAGCGGCTTTCAGCTCTCGGTACGCGGTGTATTGCAATCTGAGATCAATACTAAGCGCCAGATTCTGTCCCGGCTTTTCGCTACGAACCAACGTCAGATCTTTGATAACTCGGCCCTTCAAATCTTTCAGTACTTTTTTGGCACCGGGTACGCCAGTAAGCAGCTCATCAAATGCGAGCTCCATACCCTCCTGTCCACGATCATCGATATTGGTAAAGCCCACCAGCTGGGAGGTCACTTCACCCGCAGGATAGAAACGCTTGTACTCACCCTGGCCATAGACACCGGGAATTTCCAGACGAAGCACTTCTTCCGCCTGCTCTGGCGTCATCTGACGCGCCAAGTACATAAACTCTTTACCGGAATATCTCGATAGTCGCTGCTGCAGCTCATCACGGCTCATTGATAATTGTCTGGCTAATCCCGTGAGACCCGGTGAGGTACTATCTATCACCTGAGGGTTGGCCCATAACGTGACGACTGGCGTACTCACTGCCAGAGGCTCCCCTCGACTATCCGTAATCACACCACGGTAGGCTGGAATAGACTCTGTGCGAACCGTACGCGCAAGACCTTGGCCCTGCAAAAACTGAAAACCTTTATCCACATCAGTCAAAACCTGAAGCCCAGCAATGTGCCACAACCCGGCCACCGGGAGCATAAACAGCACCGCCACCAGCAATAGGTAGCGCCAGCGGGATATGGTTATTTTGGCCTGCTTCACAGTCACTCGGTTATTACCCCAAATCCTTTATGGTCGAATCACAATAATTTCTTCAGCCCTTGGCACTCGCATCTCGAGACGAGTCTTCGCTAGCTGCTCGATACGACTTAATGACGCCCACGAACTTTGCTCTAACAAGTAGCGACCCCACTCCACCTGAAACGCATTCGCCTCCTGCTCCAGCTGGGATAAATCGTTATACAGCTGCCGACACAAATGGCTGACGTATACCACCGACAATGCCGACAAAATGACGACCAGCCACACCACTGGCAACATCCAACCCGACCCAGTCGCAGACCTCATCTCAGCCACCTCGCCTAATCCACTTTCTCTGCGATTCGCATCACCGCGCTTCTGGCTCGCACATTCACAGAAACTTCATCCCCGCCAGGTTTGACAGCCTTACCCACTGAACGCATCGGGCGAAAAATGTCTTTCTCCATAATGGGAAATCCTTTTGGCAAAGGCTTGCCGCGCTCCTGCTCCCGAATAAAACGCTTAACAATACGATCCTCAAGAGAGTGGAAGCTAATCACCACTAAGCGGCCACCTACTGCTAACACATCCAGCACGCCAGCCAATGTTTTCTCGAGATCTTCAAGCTCCCGATTAATAAAAATCCTGATGCCCTGAAATGCCCTAGTAGCTGGATGCTTACCTTTTTCCCATGCGGGATTCGCCTCTTTTACGATAGCGGCCAACCGAGCTGTACGGGTAATCGGCTCCTCTTCTCGAGCCTCAACAATGGCCCGTGCAATTCGCCGCGCATATCGCTCTTCGCCGTAGTCTTTCAATACTCGCGAGATGTCCCTTTCCTCTGCTGAAGCCAACCATTCAGCAGCGCTGATTCCCGCATCGGGGTTCATTCGCATATCCAGCGGCCCATCACGCAAAAAACTAAACCCTCTCTCAGGGTCATCCAACTGTGGGGACGACACCCCCAAATCCAGCAGCACTCCGGACACACGACCTGTCATACCTCTCTCTGCGGCCAGATCAACCAAATCAGCAAAGGACGCCTGTACAATTTCAAATCGAGAATCCTGAGAGAAGTTTTTACCTGCCACAGCACAAGCATCGGGATCCTTGTCTACAGACATCAGAGCGCCAGACTCGCTTAATTTGGATAAAATCAATGCGGAGTGGCCACCACGGCCAAACGTACCGTCCACGTAAAAACCATCGGGGTCAGTAACAAGTGCTGCTACTGCCTCACTGAGCAAAACCGTCGCATGCTCATCTTGTTCCGACATAACCCCTTACCCCAGCATTACAATGAAAGGGACTGCATTTCTTCTGGAATCTCAAGATCACCACTGGTCGCAGCCAGCCAGTCATCTCTTCCAGCATTCCAGTTCTCCTCACTCCACAACTCAAAACGGTGACGCTGCCCCACCAGCATCACTTTTTTCTCCAATTGCGCGTACTGTCGCAACTCTGGCGGAATCAAAACGCGCCCATTACTATCCAGCTCCATTTCACGAGCATGACCAATGAGTATCCGCTGCAGTTTGCGAGTAGTAGGATTAAACGAAGGCAATTCAGCGATCTGTGCTTCAACCTTTTCCCATTCATGAAGAGGGTAAATCAGTAGGCACTTATCCTGTATATCGATAGTGGCAACAAGGCAGCCACTACTAGGGGGGGCGAGCGCATCACGATACCGTGAGGGAATAGCCATACGCCCCTTGGTATCCATGTTGATTTCGTTATTGCCTCTAAACAATGTGCTCGCCTAATTTTATTATCCTGAAGACAAAAAACCACTTTGCCCCACTTTTCCCCACTTTCGCAACTATATGCTGACAAAAGCCAAAGTCAAGGCAAAAAAAGGGGGAGAATCGTGAAAAATGTGCAGAAAACTCAATCACTTGCAAGCAATCGAAGAAATGGCCAAAGCAAAGGAAAAGATATCGTCAGACAAAACAAAACACTAGATACGCCACCTAAAGTGATGCTTTAACTAAAAGACATTTTAGGTATAAAAAGATATGATTTTTAAGCTGTTGTGGTTACTTTTTAACCACAATACAAAAAATAAAGGGAGCTGGCCTGTAAGCCGGGTTCTGTCGTGAACAGTCATTCCTCTAGGGCATACGTCACCATATGCCTCAAGCAACCTACCCGAATCCAGCGCGGGCCACGCCAATGGATTCCTATTTGGTCTTGCTCCGAGTGGGGTTTACCATGCCACAGACTGTTACCAGCTGCGCGGTGCGCTCTTACCGCACCCTTTCACCCTTACCTGTACCAGAATACACTAGCCATCGGCGGTCTACTCTCTGCTGCACTTTCCGTAGGCTCACGCCCCCCAGGGGTTACCTGGCACTCTGCCCTATGGAGCCCGGACTTTCCTCCCCAACGCAACCCAGTATCACCTACGGAAATACCGAGAAAACGAAGCGGCGACTGTCCAGCCAGCTCCCGCGGCAAGGGTACCATGAAATAAAGCCTCGAAAATAGAATGTTACCCGCCACACAACATACTTAAACTATCTATTGAAATTCAAAATTTATGATCGAATCGATATTTAAGATATGCGTTCTTCGCTACTCTGCATAACACGCAAAAAATTATCCGAGTACCTCTGATGCTGAGAATTGTCGTCATGAACCCTAAAGGCGGTTGTGGGAAAACAACACTATCAACCAACTTGGCCAGTTATTTCAGCAACCAAGGTGAGATAACAACCTTAATGGATTTAGATCCTCAGGGTTCCAGCGTTTTTTGGGCCCATAAGCGCCCGGAGAATGCAGCTGAGATACAACTTGTAGATGCCCATAATTGCCCCCACAACGTCACCCAAAGCTGGGCAATTCAACCACCCCGCAATACCGATGTTCTGGTACTGGACACACCAGCAAGACCGGACTTAGTCAGTCTCAATCCCCTATTGAAAGAAGCCAGTGCTATTCTTCTTCCTGTCCTGTCGAATGAGTTTGATCTTCATGCTATTGCTAATACAGTTCAGAAAATACGACACAGCCCTCCCGACCAACAAAATATTGCCCTGGTTTTTAACCGGAGTCCAAAGACCACCCTACTTAAAAAACAAATCGATCAGCTATCGGAACAACTGGGACTACCTGTTATCGCCACGCTGAGGGATACCCGCAACTATATTCAGGCTGCGGCTCACGGATTAGGTATATGTGAAATGAAGGGTGCTCACTACCGAAGGGACAAAATAGATCTTATCCGGATAGCACAGTGGTGCGAAAGAAGGCGCCCCGATGAAGGCTCAACAGCCTTCAGGCAAATTAGCCCCGACACCATCGTCCTTGCTAGCAACGCCTAAACGATGCCACATTGATACTACTCTTTTAACTCCAAAGCTCGCTGATATAGCGCATTTTTTTGCCCACCAATAACTTTAGCGGCCAGTGCTGCAGCCTGCTTCAGGGGCAGCTCATCCATCAACAACTTTAGAATGCGATCCTGCTCATCATTGTCAGGGGACAGCTCAGCCTCATCAGCACCCCGAAGAATCAACACAATTTCTCCCTTTTGCTGATTGAGATCATCGGTTACCTGCTGATGAACACCCATCAACGATCCCGAAAGAAACGTCTCATAAGTCTTGGTTAGCTCCCGAGCCATAACCACCTCACGCTCTGAGCCAAAGACTACCGCCATATCGGTAAGAGTATCTAAAATACGGTGGGGAGACTCATAAAAAATCAGGGTGCGCGACTCTTTGATCAAACGTTCAAATTTTTTTATTCGAGCAGATGATTTGTGAGGGGGAAACCCCTCAAAGGAAAAGCGATCACTGGGCATGCCCGATGCGCTAAGCGCAGCAATAACAGCACAGGGGCCAGGTATGGGAATAACCCTAATATCGAGTAGCCGGGCTTCTCTGACCAACTTATAACCGGGATCAGAAATGAGAGGAGTGCCCGCATCAGAGATCAGCGCCACCTTCTGCCCGGACTCCAGCGCACTGATAATTCGTTGCATCTGCTTATCATCACCATGATCATGGTAGGGGGTCAAAGGTGTTTCTACCCCCAGATGCTTCAACAAGCGACCACTGTGGCGCGTATCTTCAGCAGCAATGAGATCAACTGCGTGGAGAACATCCACTGCACGAGGTACCATATCCCCCAAATTGCCTATAGGCGTGGCCACCACATACAACTCACCTGCCATAAGAACTGACACCTATGCTTAAAATTCGGATCACAATAACTGCTCTATGCTTGCTGGCTTTGATGGTGAGCGGATGTGTTGAGCAACCCCGAACTAGTAAGTCCAGTATCGTACCCACCCAAACACTCACGGAACAGGCTGATAATGCCCTGTCTCAGGCGGCAAGCAGCATAGCACCGCAACAACAACTGTACCAACTGACCGCAGCCGAGCTGTTTGTTAAAGCGGGCAATATTGGTAAAGGTCTCACTGTATTAGAGAGCATCTCTCCCGACCCTTTGTCACCGGAGCAGTTTGCAAAATACATGCTAATGTATGCAAAATTGGCTCTCGCCAATGACCACTTCTTTTTAGCCCGACAGCTGCTCTCAGACCAGCGAATAGGGCAATACTGGCAACAATTATCGCTTCCACAACAACAGCTATGGTATCAACTGCGAGGTGAACTTTTTTCTCTTCTCGGTGAACACAAGAATAGTATTGATGCTTATGTCGCGCTCTCGGAACTCTCTCTCACCTCTCAAGCCCGCCAAAAAGCACATGATAAGCTTTGGTTCGTACTAAACTATATGACCCACGAAAAACTGGATAAACTGGCCACCACTGAACAGGATCAAACGTTACTAGGATGGTTTTCGCTGGCTAATATTACCCGACAAAACCAGGGAGATATTCGCCAACAGCTCGCTCTCATCACTGAATGGCGACGGACCCAACCCAACCATCCTGCCTCGCTCACACCACCCACTAGCCTGCTATCAGCCCAGCAGGCTGTCAGCGACCTTCCACAGCAAGTTGCCCTACTGTTACCTCTACAGGGGACGCTAGCACAGGCAGGGACGGCCATTCGTAATGGCTTCCTCGCGGCCTGGTATGATGTCCGCGCGCACTATGGTGAAACACCGATTGTTCGTTTTTACGACACAGCCATCAGCGATGACATTTCCAGCCTTTATCAACAGGCCGTTACCGATGGCGCGCAACTGGTTATAGGGCCGGTACAAAAAGAAAAAGTGCGGCAGCTACTCAACCTTCCGGAACTCCCAGTACCGACCATTGCGCTTAATTATGCAGACTCACCCATCTCGTCAACACCAAAGAATTTCTTCCAATTTGGGCTTTCAGCAACGGATGAGGCAAAACAGATTGCGGATAGAGCTTGGATCGAAGGCCAACGAACGGCGCTATCCATCACCCCAAATAGTGGATGGGGAGACCGCACCCTATCCGCGTTTCGTGACCGCTGGCATGAAAAAGGTGGCACTCTGATCGAATCCCCGCCCTACGGAACATCACAAAGTGATTTTGCCCCACTACTGAAACCTGTATTACATATCGATCACAGCAATGCACGCAAAAAACGCTTACAGCAATTACTGGGGAAACCACTGGCACACACACCACGCCGTCGGCAGGATATTGATATGGTGTTTATGGCCGCGTATCCGGACCACGCCCGCCAAATCAAACCTACTCTCGACTTTCTCTTTGCTAGCGATCTGAAAATTTATGGCACCTCTCACCTCTATACCGGCGTTCAGGATAAGGGGCGCAACCGGGACCTTGAGGGAATTCGGTTCAGTGCCATGCCTTGGACCTTACCCGGCGCCACCGATGAGAAACTACAGCCTGCGACAGAATTACCTGCCCTATACCGTCATATATTTGCCTTGGGCATTGATACTTATCATCTGCATCAATGGCTGACGCTAATGATCCATCAACCGGACACTCGATTGTTTGGCAGCACAGGGACCCTACAGCTAAACCCACAAGGGGCCATCGAACGCGAACAACCCTGGGCGGTATTTCGTGGTGGAAAGGTACAATCCGCCCAACAACTTACTGCTGATTAAAATTATTAGAACAACAGATTAGCCCGACAACGTATCAGGACACAATTAAACTCAACGGGCACTTGGTAAAGGGATTTCACCGTGATTTTTAGAAAAAAGGCCTATGCTGACGGTAACTTGGGGGCTCATGCGGAACGATGGGCACAACAGTATTTAGAAACTCAAGGGCTCACACTAGTGACCAACAACTACCGCTCCCCCCGTGGTGAAATTGACCTGATTATGCGAGAGAAAAACACCTTGGTATTTGTTGAGGTGCGCCTACGGAGCAATAAACAGTTTGGTACCGCTGCGGATAGTATTGATGCCAGAAAACAACAGCATCTCATCCATGCCGCCCAACATTACTTACAATCAAAGAAACTATGGGATCAGGTCCCATGCCGATTTGATGCCATCTGCTTGATCAAAGACCCCAACAACGGCAATAAGTATCAGGTAGAATGGCTTCGCAATGCCTTTAGCACATGAATAGCCTCTAGAGAGAAACCACAACAAACCATGAAATCCAGCGTTATTGAGCAGTTCCACCAAAGTATTGAGGCCAAAATGGCCTGTGGTGAAGCACTGGCACCACTCATCGTCGACGCTAGCTCTCGGGTTGTTCAACAATTACTTCAAGAACACAAAATTCTTTGCTGTGGCAACGGCCTGTCTGCCTCTCTTTCCAATATGTTCACCCAGTCACTGATGCTTCAGTACAAGCTTGAACGGCCCGGTTTTCCTGCCATCAGTCTTAACAGTAACTCAGCCACCATTACAGCAATTGGCCATCACCATAGTGTCAGTGAAGTATTCAGTAAACAGGTTCGCACACTGGGGCTGCCCGGGGACTTGCTGGTCATCTTTAGCAATGGGACAAACCCCAGTAATCTTGTACAAGCCATACACACCGCACATGATCGGTCCATGTCAGTGATAGGCTTCACCGGGTCTGGAGATGTGGACCTTTCCGCACTTTTAAGTGGAGACGATATCGAAATACAAGTCGACAATGATGACCGACACAGAGTTAGCGAAATCCATATGCTCAGCCTATTTTGTCTCTGCGAACTCATTGATCGACAATTATTTGGAGGGACACCCTAATGTTGCCACGACTGACAGTTCTGCTATTACTCTGCAGTGTCACTCTGGCTGGCTGCACCAATATTATCCACGCCACCACCGACGAACCGATTCAACCGGATCCCACTGACACCTCTATTGGGACTGATATTGACGACTGGCAGCTAGAAACCCTGATCGGCGTCAATATCAAGAAAGCCCACCCAGACCTAGAACACGCGCATATCAATATCAATGCCTATAACGGCGTGATACTCCTGACAGGGGAAGTGCCCACAACCAAGGTGCGGACTGTGGCAGGGAATGAGGCAAGAAACTTCAGAGGCGTTC
>MAAC01008039.1_pt1 | contig 11012 bp, 13 predicted proteins | sample 1115981 | NCBI WGS metagenome assembly MAAC01 (sample SAMN04961126, study PRJNA320927) | seawater metagenome | isolation source: sample BD02T64 sea water enriched with oil for 64 days | place: USA:Gulf of Mexico | collected 2013-07-27 | reverse complement strand
ATACACAATAATCTGTAATATTCCAAGCCAAGGCTTTTAACCATTGAACCAAAGTTATCTCGACGGTTCAAATCCTTCACGGCCGACCACTTTCTAGATACACAATAATCTGTAATATTCCAAGCCAAGGCTTTTAACCACTGAACCAAGGTTATCTCGACGGTTCAAATCCTTCACGGCCGACCACTTTCTAGATACACAATAATCTGTAATACTCCAAGCCAAGGCTTTTAACCATTTAGCCAAAGTTATCTCGACTGTATAAATTGTTCACTACCAGTCACTTATCGTTTACCTGACATACATAGTCAAAAAGCTTTAATTCAAACTTCACCCTTAAAAATATATATCTCCTATTAACCCAATGTCGAGTTTTGCTTAATACTACACATTCTTTGTGCTTTGCCTTATAATTGCCGCGTTTCTCAACGTATGCAAAAATAGAGAGTAAAAATGAGCCAATCTAATGCCGCTGTCGATTTTGATTTTCAATATCCAGCCAAACCAGCACTATTAAGTATTAATGATAAAGCACAATACATCGCAAAAATTAAATCTTTGTTGATTGAAAAAAATGCCGTGTTAGTTGCTCATTATTATACTGACCCAGAAATTCAAGCGTTGGCTGAAGAAACGGGTGGCTGTGTTGCAGACTCTTTGGAAATGGCGCGTTTTGGTAATCAGCATCCCGCACAAACACTTATTGTGGCTGGTGTAAAGTTTATGGGTGAAACAGCCAAAATCTTAACGCCAGAAAAAACCGTCTTAATGCCTGAACTAGAAGCTACTTGTTCATTAGATTTAGGTTGTCCAATTGAAGAGTTTTCTGCTTTTTGTGATCAGCATCCTGACCATACGGTTGTGGTTTATGCTAATACTTCTGCCGCGGTTAAAGCGCGTGCAGATTGGGTTGTTACCTCAAGTATCGCTTTAGAGATTGTAGAAATGCTTGAAAGTGAAGGTAAACCTATTTTATGGGGACCAGACCGTCATCTTGGCGCATACATTGAAAAAATGACTGGTGCCAAAATGTTAATGTGGCAGGGAGCATGTATTGTACATGATGAATTTAAATCGAAAGCATTGCATGATTTAAAAATTCAGTACCCTGATGCCGGCGTGTTGGTTCATCCTGAATCACCAGCCAATGTTGTAGAGATGGCTGATGCAGTTGGCTCAACCAGCCAACTAATTAAAGCCAGTAAAGAAATGCCAAATCAGCACTTTATTGTTGCTACTGATAAAGGTATTTTTTACAAAATGGAGCAAGCTAACCCAACTAAGACTTTTGTAGCTGCACCTACTGGCGGAAATGGCGCTACTTGTCGAAGTTGTGCTAATTGTCCTTGGATGGCAATGAATGGCTTAAAGTCAATTTCAGAAGCGTTAGAAAATCCATTAGGTAAAGAGATTACCGTTGATGTAGATTTGGCTGAAAAAGCCTTAATACCTTTACATCGCATGCTAAACTTTGCGGCAGATAATCAACTTAAAGTTAAAGGTAATACTTAGATATTTACATATTGAATAGTGTTTAATCAATAACGTAATTTTTATCTGTTTATCCCCGATTTATACTTGCGTGTTAAAAGCTTTTTAACTACCATAGCGCAACTTTGAAACTAAAGTTATACGGTGAGCTGGCCGAGTGGCTGAAGGCGCACGCCTGGAAAGCGTGTAAAGGTTTATCCCTTTCGAGAGTTCGAATCTCTCGCTCACCGCCATATTCAATACCCATTAGATACCATAGCGTATCAATATCCAATTAGAACAAGGGCTACAGAGTAGTCCTTCGCTTCACAAGACTCCATAAAACACCGTGACACTCCACTGCTAAGGTGGTACGTTAGGTGGTACGTTCAATTTAAACGACTCTTTTTATTACTCTGTTTTGTTGACGTACCACCTAGCATTAAAAAACAACGTACCACCTAAGTAGTGAAAACATCAATTAAAACAATAGTTAATGATTTTTATATTTCGCTTTGGTTATTCTTGTTTTTTAATGAAACGTACCACCTTAGCAAAAAAGCGTACCACTTATGGCAGCTAGAACCACACCATTAACAGATACACAGATTAAACAGGCAAAGCCAGAGCTTGATAAAACACTTAAGCTTGCTGATGGTGAAGGACTACAGCTTTTAGTAAAGCCGAGTGGCTCTAAGATATGGCATTTACGATATACGAACCCGATAACCAAAAATAAAACCACGTTAAGTTTTGGTAGTTACCCTTCGGTGAGTTTAGCCAATGCGAGAACACAACGAAAAAAAGCAAAAGAGTTGCTAGCATGTGGCATCGATCCTAAAAAGCACCGAGAAGAAGAAGAACAGCGAATACGCTTCGCTTTTAGTAATAGTTTTAAATCGGTATTTGATGAATGGTTTTCTATAAAAGAAACTAACGTAGCGCTCAAACAATCAAAGCTTATTAAACGTGCTTTTGAAAATTACTTATTTAAAGAACTTGGTGCTATACCTATTGCCGAGTTAAAACCTCAACATGTGATTGAAGTAATTAAAAAGGTAGAGAAACAAGGTAAGCATGATTTAGCAAAACGCCTTTGTAGTCGTATCAATGAGGTGATGACTTATGCTGCCAATACTGGCCGCCTCAATTCTAACCCCTTGTCTGGTATTACTTCTGCCTTTAAAAAAGTAAAAGCCAAATCACACCCAGCTATAACACCTGACAAATTACCCTGGTTGTTAAAACTAATTAATGGCGCAGAGCTTAAAAGGGTTACTCGTTGTTTAATAGAATGGCAACTACATACCATCACAAGATCAAATGAATCAGCCAGTGCAAAATGGGCGGATATAGATTTAGATAAAAAATTATGGGTAATACCTTCTGATGTAATGAAGATGGATAAACCTCACTTGGTGCCATTAACAATACAAGCACTATCATTACTTGAGGTTCTGAGGCCAATGACTGGCGATAGTGAATATTTATTCCCTTCTTTTCAGAGTGGTAAAGGCCATATAAACAAAGAAACAGTAAACAAGGCTTTTAGACGTATGGGTTTGAAAGACGTTCAGACCGCCCACGGCTTACGCTCGGTTGCAAGTAGCACTCTAAATGAGCAAGGGCATGACTATGATGTAATAGAGTCAGCATTAGCTCATTTAGACGATAATCAAGTTAGACGAGCATATAACCGTACTGATTACATGGAGCGTAGAAGGAAATTAATGGATTGGTGGTCAAATCATATTGAAGATTGCGCCACGGGTGATTTTTCTTTATCTGGTACGAAACATTTAAAAGTAGTTTAACTGTAGGAATGTAAAAAGCTTTAATCAAGCCTAGGGTAGCTCCCGAAAAGGCGGTACCTCACCGCTTTGGCTTGTTTATTTTATGTGAGGTTCTGTGTTGAGGATGCAAAGTGGCGAGAATTACAAATCTTGGAGATTTTAAAAAACAGGTTAAATGGTTTGATATAAAAAATTATGACTCAATCAATGATTTGAACGAGAATGAAATATTAAATCAGGTAACCATTAGGGTTCACTGGATCTTTTTTCTTAAAGAGCGTGAGAAATATAGTAAAACCTCATCATTAGCCCCTTTCTTATCTGGATATAAAGAAATGTTTGATGTTGATTGGGAGTTAATAACAAAAGGCCAAGCTATACTTAATAATCAGTTTAAACAAACTCATCACAATGTTCATTTTAGCGATGACCTACCAGCTTTACTAAAAGTAGAACCAGAAAACTTAGATAAAGTTGATGATTTACCTTTTACCCTCAATACTAGGGAGTTTACAGATGATGAGATATTATCCCAGGTAAAAAAACACCTATTAAACTTAAGGAAAAAAGACAGCTTCAGAACTCCCAAAAAAGTAAAGTTTACTAATCTTGAAAAAACAAAACTTAAAACACATAAACCTATACCTGTACTTGATCTTAAAATTTGGGAGTTACTCAATGATAAAACGATTTCTCAAGCAGTATTTGAACGAACTGTGTTTTCAACAGACTGTATAGATTACAAGCAAGGTGTTTTACCTTATATTGATAAATTATTGAAGTTAAACAGTCGTTCGATACCTATTTTATAAACAAGATATATTTTTAAATAATTATTTACCCTAAAAAGTATGTCATAACATAAGGTAAATAATTGTTTTTTTTTAGGCATTAAAGTCATCTTGTCTATCCTCATAATCCCCCTGACAACTTATTAACCGTTAGGGCAGATTATGAACACAACAACAAACATACACCCCGTTAAATTTATCAGAACTTCATTAGTTACTGAATTAAGTGGTTTATCAAAATCAACACTTCGCAGAAGAATACAGGAAGGCTTATTTGTACCGCCTTGTAGTCTTGGTGAGCGCGCCATTGCATATCTTGAAAGTGAAGTGAATACAATCCTTACCGCTATGGCAGCAGGCAAAAGCAAAGATGAACTGCGAGCTTTAGTGAGCTACTTAGTTGAACAACGCCAACAAGCAGCGGCATAGGGGAAGTATGAACATTCATCAATTGAATATAGATAAACCCACCAATTTCACTGCAAATAGCATAAATATTGATGCGGTCATTGAACACATAGAAAAGTTAATTATTAGTCCTGCTTTTGACCCATATTCTGAGCACGTTTTAAAACAAACAATCATCATGCTTAAGCATTTCGAAGAGTTGTTATTTGAAGAACCAGAGGTGAGTTAAATTATGAACAATAAAAACGCCACTCAGGCGAACCAAAGCAGCGTAATTAATAAGCAAATTAATATTAGCAAAGTAAGTGTAAAAAGTCCTTTAAAAATTGAACTGTGTTTAATGGAGTTACTCAAACGTGGTGATACAGGATTAGTTGAACTGGAAGCACTTCAAGCTTATGGCGAAACTTGTCTTCACACAATGATTTCCACATTGGCCAACAGCAAAGATTTGATTTTTAAGCGACAAAAAGAAAGCCACATACACCAGTATAGAGGGGAGGTTTACTTTACCCGGTACTCATTACTTAATGACACTGAAACAAGAAAAGCTCAAGCATTGTTAGCTTACTATGAAAATAAACGTGGCGCAGCTAATGACGATACTTTAGAGGACGCGAACAATGAGTAATATTATTAAGTTTCCAGTTATTGCAGGTATTGAAATTAGCACTGATGATCAAGGTCGCTTTAATTTAAATTCTTTACATAAGGCTAGTGGGTTAGGCAAACATAAATCTCCAAATAAATGGTTAGCTAACCAATCAACAATTGAGTTAATACAAGAGTTAGATACCCAGACCCCGAATTTGGGGTCTGCTCTAAAAGTGAACAATGGTGGTAATAATTCAGGTACATTCGCTCATGAGTTATTAGCGATTAGTTATGCCGGTTGGATCAGCCCTAAATTTCAATTACAGGTTAACCAAACTTTCCTTGATTTTAAATCAGGAGCTTTACAACCAGCTCAAAAGCAACTTTCCACATTAGAAATATTAGAGATAGCAATTCAAGCTGAAAAAGAAAACATCAAGCTTACGGCTCAAGTCAAGGATATGGCCCCAAAAGTTAAAGCGTTAGATCTAATAGCCACCAGCAACGGCAGTATGTGTATTTCCAACACAGCCAAAGATTTACAACTACAACCTAAAAATTTATTTAGATGGCTTAGTGTTAATCATTGGATATATAAACGTAAAGGTAATACAACTTGGACGGCTTACCAAGACAAAATAAACCAAGGATTGCTAGAGCATAAAGTCGAACCTATTACACTGCAGGGCAACCGTATAATAACAACTGAACAAGTAAGAGTTACTAGCAAAGGTTTAGCTAAATTAGCATATGAAATAAATAAGGCTGCAGCATGAGTATCTCTATTGGACGCTTTACAAATACCGCCAAGGTGATTATGCTTAACTCCGTTGGATTAAGCACCCAACGACATAGCAGGCGGATTAAGCACCCGTTAGCAATGAACAATGTAGGTTACCTAGCACCCCATTTTATACATTACCCTAGGGTTAATGTATCTCAAACGCGGGAGCAGGATAGCGAGCCAAGCGGCTTAGACCGTAAACGCTCCCGTCCTTTGCGTGCCCTACATGGCGCATTGCTTTGCGGCTCGTTATCCGCCTACATAAACTATATATGTAGGAGTTACCCCACCATGATTTACACATTTCTTATTGCCAATAAAAATAAACTGGCAGAGCTAAACACGATCCGTAAAATATCAGTTTGTGCCGATACTGAGCAACAGGCCAGAGCATCATTAAATGGTTTACCTTTACTGTTCGTTAGTAAAACCCCAGCCGAGAGGGGTTTATAATGAACATAACCCTACTCGAGGAAAAGATAGATACGTTTCATTGTGAAATTGATAATGCTTATGGGGTTATTGTTTGCCTTAGAGCCACAGCAGAGAACAATACCAATGAGGCTTTTAAAAGCTTTGCGGCAGAATTGTATGGTATAGAGCATTACTTAAAACTATTAACGGCTATTTTAGAAAAAGAGACCGAAAGTTTTAGTCATACAATTAATAAATTAAATATGCTTAGTTTCTACAAAAACTTAAAACGTGTTCATTTATTATTTGATGCTTATGTTGTTGAGGCCCCTTGTGATGAAAATACTACTTTTCTACATCGTAAAGCAATAGCAGCCGCCTTTGCTGCTATTGGCATTGTTAGAAATCTAAAGGGTGAGTTTTCTGAAATTATGGAGATTAACCAATGAGCCAACAGATAAGCCTAACTCAATCACTGAATGCTAAAGCTAAATGTCGCTACTTAGAGGTAAAAATAAATACTCGAAGTGGTGAATTAAGGGGCGAACATGACAACGCCCGACACTCATAATCATGTTAACGGTTCAAGGTTATTAACCAAGTTACTAAACAAAGGTGATCAAATATCTATTGTGCAAGGCAAGCTACTCATTAAACCGAGTAGTGGCCTTGAGGTTCCTTCTAACTGGTTAAAGCAATATGAGCCGTTGCTAATTAATGATATTTGCCAACTGCTAAATATAACCGCTCTTCGATATGTAAGTTATACAAGCGGCAGATACGGCAACAAAAAAAGCCCTGGTATAACTTTACAGTTTAGTGATCTTCAAACAAATGAAGATGCTTATATTATTTATAATGCCATTTTGAAGCGAACTAGAAATAGTAAAGGCGGCTTGAAAGGTGAGCCATTACCTAACAAGCAATTTATTGTCAGTGAACGAAGTAGCTTTTATAAATTTTGGCGCTCTACTGGTTTAACTGTTCCTAGAAGGTTATCTGCTTTTCATGATTATATGGGAAAATTAAAACCTTTAATTTTTACTGGAAAAGTAGACTTTAATAACCGAGTCAGTAATAAAGTAATATCATTGCTTGATGTGAGTCATCAGCAAATAGTATCAAAAACCAGTGCTGGTATTGTTTGGGAAGACAAAGCTGTTTTTCCGGACAATCTCCGGACAGTTACCGGACAACAGCCGGACAATCTCCGGACAAGGATTCCGGACAAGGATATTGAGCTAGGCCATACTCATATTGGGCTAGCGCCAAATCAAAGTGCGTGTCTTTCAAAGCACGGTAATACGGTTATAAGGAAGAAGGTAATACGTAAGGGGATTAGTTCAGACATTACACCTGTTAATACTTTAAATAATAAAGGAATAGAGATAAATATATTTGGGGCGAATTTGCAAAAAAAACAACCAGAAGAGCAAACTACAGATGAGTGGTTAGCTGATTGGGAGAATGCCTCTGAAACATTTACAAAAGCATCTTAAATACTAAATGATCATTCTGTGGTGTGCAAAGAACCCGATTTAACAAATAAATATATAGGCAAACATAATGCTTGAAAATACCGTTATAACCGACAAGGTGATTTTTACTTTTGAGGATCAGCCAGAGGTAACAAGAATACGTTGCACAAAATATAGGGAATTACAGTTCCGATTTAACACGAACCGCAGTAAAGGCAGTTGGTTGATACATAGCCGTAACACTTGGCGCAAGGTTGGCGCATGGCCTACCGTCAAAACAAAAGACATTAGAGCTTCATTGCCTAGCCTGTTATTAACATTAAACACAGGAGGTAAGGCAGCAATAACAAGCACAGAGTTTAAAAGTGTCGGTGATTTATTGTTATGGTATGGAGAGCGCATGGAAGACAACAGCAATTTAAGTGAGCAGCGCTTAAAGGATATAAAAAGTGCGCTTAAATGCCACCTATTACCAAGGGTAGGGTATTTAGCTATTAATGATATTAGTCTTAATTCCCTTGATAAAAGCCTTATATGGCCGAGTCAAAAGGTTCTAGCCAAAGCCACAGTAATTAAACACTTCGCAATATTAAAGGCCGCTTTTAAAGATGCTTTTGATCTGCAGATAATAAGCAGCAATCAGTTAGCTAGTTTTAAAATTAGTGACTTTGGGGAATTTCAAACACCACCAAAAGAGGGGCGAATAAAACCTAAACAGGTTAAAACAATTCTTGCTGATGTTATTAAGCAGCCGGCTATCACATACATGATCACAACAATCATGATAACGCTAGGTACTCGGCTAGGTGAAACAAGAAAAGCGCGATGGGATCAAATACACTTAGACGACACACCAGAGTGGAACATTCCTGCAAAGAATACCAAGAACGGCAAAGCGTTTGATATTAAGTTACCTGAAAAGCTAGCCGAACTATTAAGACAGTGGAAAACCTATCAAGCTAATAAGCGCTATAAAGGAGCTTATTTATTTCCCGACAACGCAGAAAGTAAAGAACTAAATGCAAATCAAGCCACGGGCTTATTTAAAGCCTTTAGCGGTGGCTCATGGTCAAGCCATGACTTGAGGAAGGTGGCGCGTAATTGTTGGTCGAATCAAAAGGTAGATTTTATGGTTGGCGAACGAATGCTTAACCATTCACTCGGCAAGGTAGCGGAAACTTATTTAGATAGTAGCGCAGGAGCCTTGAGGCTTGAAGCACTAGAAAGGCATGTGATATGGATAGAAACGCAACACGCTAACCACTTTGATTTTAAGTCTAGATATACTTATTCAAGGGTCTAGATAGACTTATTTCAGTTGTGGAGTTACAGGTCTCTAAAAGGTCTGTTGAATTAATAAAGTAGGGCGTATAAGCAACAGTGTAAAGGGGTTTAGCTTATTTTAAATTATCCAGTGCTAGACTATATTTAATCAGCTTTATTCGTAGCATAGTTTAAAACTACCCCTAAATAGGGTAAAAAGTTCCGTAAAAGTGGAAATAATCATTAATAAGGTGTGAGCTAATTACTTGAGCCAGTCAAATGCTCCTTGTTTAAGGAGTAATAACTTTAAGTCTAGGGAGTTTTAATTCATGCTATACCCCTATAGTAAAAGCACAGGGTGTAGTGAAAGCACAGGGGCTAATTTCCCAACTAAACAAGTCTATATAGACTCAAGAAAGGGTCTAAATAGACTTAAAACCGTCAATACTAACGGTACAGATCGTTGACATTGACGGTAAAATTAACCTAGCTAGGTTAAATAAAAAACCTAAACAGGTTAAAGCACCACCTAAACAGGTTATATTCATACGAACCAATCGATCACAGCAAAACTTGAAAGCTTAGTAACCACTAAACTTACCAGGCTACATAAATACGGTTAGCTATACAGTGAAATTAGTATATTGATGGTTAGATACTGTCCCTATACTTATCCCGAACGTTGTTCAAGATGTAAACAAGTGATCACAATTATAGTGTCAATTTTTTTAAAAGTAGTATTACCTACCTCGTATAACGGCAGTACGAAAATGTAAAGTCTAACTCAAACCACTTATTTGGCGGTTTGAGTTTTCATCATCAACCTTATTAGCTGCTTTAGCTTATTGATTACTTGTTAAACTGAGTTGACATTTAATGGCATGACCAAAGCTATTTATTAACACCTTACATTACCAGTAAATGACAATTACTTTGACCACTGAATTACATTCGGCTTTCCATTAATAAGCTAGGATCATTTTGCGCGCAAAGGGAAGCTAGACATTTTTATAACCGACTTCTGGATAGAGCTACAATGCTGACATTTAATATAATATAATAATAGCTCTTAAGGAGTCTCCTGTTAAATTGTACCGTTACACTTTATCAACAGTTAAAAGACATTGGATGTAATAATGGACACATTAGTTCGCTTGTATAAAAACTCAAATTTATTTAACCCTAACAAATCTTTCTTTCAGTTGTGGATTGTAAGGCTAACAGTTGTTGGCGTGATAGGCGTAGCTTATTGGGTTTATGATTTAATAATGGCGAATGGGAATTATATAGAGTGTTACACCTCTGCCTGTTTTAATGAATCTGTTACCACTTTCAAAGTGCCACTAGCTATACTGACATTGCTTATTCCAATTATTGCAATATACGCAGCTAACCATCGTAGCGAACAAACGAAAAAACAAATTGAACTAGCTAGGGAGCAAAATAATTTTATTAATTACTATAAACATTTAGAGGAGTTTGAAAAATACTTTGAGAAGGTTGAATCATCTAAAACAAGAAAAGGAGTCAGCTCATTAAATGCTAGAGATATACATGGGGCTTTTTTTCCTGAAGGTATTAATGGCAATTTACACATAATTCACCCTATAAACTTATTTTTAAATGAATCATATCGGGCAGTAATTAATGTGCTAGAAGGTCTAAAAGAATTGCAATCGCAAGGTGACAATCTAAATACTAGAGAGCAAATTTATAATCTATGTGAGGTGTTGTTATATCAAGCAGGACGAATAAACTCTGGCTTTCAACTTAATCTAACCGTATTGAGCGAAGAAGACTTAAAACAACATTGGCAGGCAATAAAAAAGGACTTGGATATCAACCAGTTTGGGCAGCGAGTTATTGATTTAAATGGGTTTTTATTCCCATTTACAACTTTCGCTGGAATATATAATGATGTTTCAGGTTTTATCCCTGTAGAACATGAAGTTTCAGAATCTTTGGTAGAATTTCAACATTATAAATTTAACCCGAGCGCAAAGCTGTTTTGTTCCGA